>OOBB01000037.1_pt1 | contig 85778 bp, 73 predicted proteins | sample 1671661 | NCBI WGS metagenome assembly OOBB01 (sample SAMN06348179, study PRJEB24527) | human gut metagenome | biome: human gut; feature: ankylosing spondylitis patient; material: feces | host: Homo sapiens | place: China | collected 2015-10
TGCTCAGGTACTTAAAAAGTTATATTTATAATAGTGTTGCGGAATTAAGGATTATGTCAATCGCCCCTAAAAGTCCGTATAGAAAGGTATGGAATGCTTTTCTTAAAGGCGATTATAACCTTTGTGTGTCCAATGAAATTATAGAGGAATATTCTGAGGTTTTATCTCGCAATATTTCACCACAAGTTTCTGAGGCTATAGTTTATGCAATATTGTCTAGACCCAATGTAATTCGCAAAGATCCTCATTATACTTTTGCTTTAATTGAGGCAGATAAAGATGACAATAAGTTTGTAGATTGTGCCATTGCTGCTAATGCAAAGTGTATTGTTACTGAAGATAAGCATTTTAGGGTGTTGAAAAATATTCCATTTCCAAAGGTGGAAGTATTAGGCATAGAGGAGTTTAAATGTTATTTGGAAAGGTGGATATAGGTGCTTGCATTTAATAGAGAAAAATGATATCATGATGGAAAATAATAGTGTTTTTCAATTTGGTAAGAATCCAATTTATATAGAGCGTAATGAAGGGAATGTTTATGTGGGCGACTATGTTTCAAAAACTAATGAGGCTTTTACTGATGAGTCTTTTGAGTTACATAAGTTTGCTCCTCAAATAACTCCTCAGATTAAGCGGGAAGAGGTTGGAATCATACTTAATTGGATAGCAAAAGATACAGATAAGACAGACCCCGAAAGAGTTGCTTTGCTTTATGGCAGTGCAGGTGTAGGAAAGTCGGTTGTTATGCATGATGTTCTTTTGGAATTGGAACAAAAAGAAGAGTATTTAGTACTCGGACTCAAGACAGACCAGATAGAATTTGGAGATACTGAGGATTTGAGTAAACGGATGCATCTGGCAAAACCTTTAGTGACTATTATTAAGGAAATGGCACAAAAGGCAAAGCGCGTTGTTGTTCTAATAGATCAAATAGATGCTCTTTCCTTGTCGTTGTCTTCTAATAGAACTCCCTTACGTTCTATATTTAAACTAATAGAACAGATTAAATCTATACCACATGTCCGGGTTGTCATTTCCTGCAGACCTTATGATTTGGAATATGATCCGATTTTGAATGATATGAAGATAGAAACAAAATGGGAGCTTAAAAATTTATCTTCTGGTCGGGTAAAGAGTATCTTGAAAAGTCATAATTTGGAAGAATGTATTAGTGAACAGTTACTTGCTTTCCTGGGTAATCCTTTGCATCTTTATCTATATTTGAAAGTGATGCCTTTTGGTAAACTACGTAATCCAATTACAGAGGAAGTCCTTTATGATGGATTATGGAGAATATTTGTGATAGATATTCATGCAAATAAAAGGGAGAAGGTTTTGAAATTACTTGATGCAATGGTAGATGCTATGTACAGGCGGCAAGAATTATTTGTTCATAAGCAGGAATTTGAAAGTAACTATAATGATGAGTTAAATTATCTTTTGTCAAATGGTTTATTGCTTTGTACTTCTAATGGACGCGTACAGTTCTTTCACCAAACCATGTTCGACTATATTTATGCAAGGAGATTTGTGGAAAATGACTATGACTTGTTAAAAGAATTGTCTAATCAGCATCAAGGCCTTTTCTCGCGTGCTGCGGTAAAAAGTATCTTTAGTTTTTTGCGAGAGACCAATCCTGGTTTATATATTCAAAATATGAATAGGCTTCTTTTTGACAAAGGCGAAACCGAAGAATACTGTTATCGTTTCCATCTGAAATCATTAATCTTGAGTAATATGGCATTTTTTGATGAGCCAAAACAGGAAGAACTTAAGCTGATAGACAGAAAAATCTTCTATGATTCCTTGTATATGAACGTGATTTTTGAGTCTGTACATAATTGCAATTGGCTTAATGCTATATGGAAGATAATAGATAATAATGGTGGATGGGCAGCTTTGTCTAAGGAATATAAAGAGAAAACCATATTAATGTGCAGTCGAACTTTATGGGATGATGCTGATAAAATATTGGATGTGGCATTTCGTGTTCTGCAAACAGGAGATGCTGATGGTAGAAAAATGATAATGGATTTTGTCAGCCATCAATCTATAAAGTGTGATATCAATAAGTTGATAAAACTTTATAAAGCATTAGGATTAAAAAGTTATCCCTTAGAGTGTCCAAATTTGCTTAAGCTTATCCTTAGTGATGATCCAAAGTTTGTGGTTGATGTATTGAAAGACAATGTCCAGAAGCAGCTCAATCAAAAAAACAAGAGTTTTTTGCATATTGTAGATTTTACTCATGAAGAAGAACAAATTTTCGAAATGATGGAATCGAATCATCATGAGCTAGCTATACAATTGTATGTTGAGTTATTGGAAATTATCATGAAGAATACCCGTTTTGATATTCCAGGGCATGAGATAATTGGTTCTTTTGAATTCTCTAGTTTTCAGAGAGTAGAAGGAGAACGCTTTTGTCATAATTTTCCAAAAGCTTTAGTAAATAAATTGATTGATGATTTCTTGAAGAATATAGACACAATCGAAACGCAACGTTATTTGCAGGAATTCTGTTGCAAAAAGTATGAGGCTTTTTTATTTATTGCACTTTATGTATTTACCCAGTATCCCGAGAAATTTTATAATGATATTTATAAAATTATTGTTTGCCGTTCAGTTTTATCTAATGCTCCTTGTTGGGTAGAGTACCAAGCTTTGGAAGCATTAAAGTGCTCTTTTCAATTTATGAGTGCTGTACAGCAAGACAAAATAGTACATAAAGCTGAATCTTTAAATGATGATGGAGAAAAATGCATTTATGACAAAGAATTTGTTCGAAGAAGATTACAAGGTGGCTATCCTATCTGTGACATTGATTTGCATCGAGGAAAAGTATTGTACGCTTTACCAAAAGACTCTCTGTTAACTTATAGTAAAAAAGCTTATTTTGAACGTTTGAGAATAGAGCGAAAATTTGGATATAAGAAAAATGGTATTGTTTGTTATTCATGGTTGGAAAATGAGTTGCCTTTTAGAAGTTCGTGTATGAGTGGTTGGACTTCATTAGGTTTGGATAAGGCGAGGAAAATGAGTTGTAAAGCTTGGTATAAGTCTATGACCAAATATGTAGATAACGTCCATACGTATGATTTCGAACGCCCTTCTTTAGAGGGGCAAAGCCAATTGTTTAGGCAAGTTGTTGGTGAAAATCCAGAAAAGTATCTTAATTTATTGGACAACATAGTTGCAGATAACAATATCTTGTTATGCTATGCTGAATCTGGTGTTAGAGGATTATTGGATGCAAAAAAATATGTAGAAGCAGCCCGGATATTTGATAATATCGTTAAAGTCATTAACAATAATGCCAACTCTGAATATCGAGGATTTGGAATACATTCTTTTCTTTATGTGATAGATGATTTCTTAAAAGGAGACTATATGCCAAAAAATGTATTTGATTTTTTGTGCAATGTCGTATTGAATGCAAAAGAAAGTGAGATAAAGGCTGAAGTCGTCAAAGAAAAAGACATTTACAATACTGCAATTAATCAAGCAAGAGGACATGCAGCCTATATGCTTATAGAGTGCTATCGATTTAAAGAGTATCAAGATGAAATTTTTGATACACTAGAGAACATAGCTTCTACAGCATCAGTATATACTCGTTCTGCCATATTGCTCAATATGGCATTGTTGAACCATTTAGACCAGCAACGAAATGTACTGCTATTTAAAATGCTTTTACACGACTATGACGAAAGATTATTGGCAATGCCAATACATAATTATAATCCATTGGTGTATTTTATCAATTATGCTGTGGATGATATATTGGATGTCTTTGTTCATGCAATAGATAAACCATGGTGTTATAAGGAGCAAGTGATAGTCTTGTGGCTTGCATGGGTACATAACAATTATAGAAATGATATCAAAGTTCTTCTTGACAAAATGTGTGAAAAGGGACAGGAGGCTAGACTATCCTTGCTATCTTTCCTAACTCGGCAAGATGTTGAAATTGATCAAGAATCCTTTAGCTATATCTTGTTTTTGATGTCTGAAAGGTCTTGCTCTGCTGAATTGGGGCATGAATGTGATATAATATTTCGACATGTAAAAAAGTGGACTCAAGAAAGGCAAGATATAATGGCAAAGACTTTTGTTGAGTCTCCTTTGAGTAAATATACGGGCAGAGGTTTTATAGATTTTTTGGCTGGCTATGCAATCAAGAAACCTGTCCAGGCATTATACTGGTTAGAATGTGTTATTCATAACATGGCTCCTAACGACTACAGTATATGGAATTCTGTAACAGACGTCTTGATACAGTCTTATAATGGAATTCGCTCCTTTAATGATGTAGAATACCAGCCTATATTGGAGCATGCCATGGATTTGATTGACGGTCTAATGATGAATAAAGATAAACGTTTTCTCATTACCAATTTCATTCATAAGTTAGATGATGAATAATGAATTGTCGCATTTACATTCTATTTTGCCAAGTTTACAATCTGGTTTGTACCTGCTGGAAACTGAGCTTACGGATGAGGAAATCGTGAACTACTTTAAAGAATATAGATTTTATTCTTTCTATACTGAGGAGTTGTTGCCATCCAGAGGTGGAACACCATTTGAAATGTTTGTAATGTCGTTGTGTTGGCAATTTGACTGTAAAGAGTTAGAAGGACTAAGGTTGGCTATAATCAATTCTAGTGGTCAACAGAAAGAGAACATTATTTACGAAACTCTAATGAGAGTTATAAAAAAGATGAGTAATGGAAGAACTTCTGTTCTATTGTTGTATGGGGAACCAGATTTGTCATCTTTCAGGCATGAAGAACTTGCAGTGCTGAATTATTCTGTGTGCCATAATGGGATGACTACCTTGATTTTATCAAAGAAGAAAAGCAATGGTTGTCTTAATCAAGAGGAAAATATAGTAAAATATATAACTTTAAAATCAAATTATAAAATGGGAAATAGACAGTACAAGGTTCATATAACCTATAAACATGATAAGTTACATAACTCAGGCATAGAAGCCATTTGTGCAGGTTTACATACTCGCAATATTCCTTTTTCAATTGATAAGTATGACATTTTATATAGAGATAATATACAAAGATATGAGGAAGAGATAGGTGTCTCAAATATTGTAATCATGTTCGTTATTCCAGAATATCTAAAATCTTTGGACTGCATGTATGAAATGACACAACTTTTCAAAAATGGAAATGTAGAGAATAGAGTCTTTCCTATAGTTGATATGGGTGATATTCCCCGTAATGGAGATGGATTGTCGCAAATCAAGAATCATTGGAATAATGAGAAAAACCGAAAGGCAGAACAGATTAAAAATGAGCCAGGAAACTCGACCTATCTGTTAAGTGAGATTTCTAAGATAAACGATATTTTAAAAACGATGGATGAGTTTTGGGAATATATCGTTCATATTAATACTGGAGACTATACAGAGATGGTAGCTGACAATGCAAACTTGTTGTTAAATGAAATCGAAAAACAAATAAATGTTTCTTCAGTATTTCAAGATAATAAATTTATCCCAACAACAGAGACCGCACCAAAACAGTCTAGACATATCTTCCAACATGGTGATAAGTCTATATATGTGGAGAATAATAGTGGAACTATAAATATCAATTAGTACCATTATATATATGTCATCATTAGTGTCCAATAATAAAGGTCACTAATGTTTTTATATAAGGAAACCAAACGTAAAATGGTAGAGAAACTGGAGGACTTGGTTTGCAATAGTTGTCTGGAACGTACTGGTAAAGAACCGAATAGGGTAGAAGTTAGGGTAGTATCTTGAACATAATAGGGCTTTACTGAAGCTCCTTTCGGAGAATTGCAAGGAAAGGCAAATGGAGCTTTCCTGGGAGGAAAAGGCTAAGGTTATGGTGGAGTGGTATAAGAAGGGGAAAATGCTTTGAAAAAGCTTTTGAAAAGAAAAGTATATTTTTTCGAATCCCTCCGTCTCCCTTTAGCCAAAGGGAGCTCCACATCCCTCTCCAAGCCTCTGCCCTTCTCAGAAGGGAGAGGATGTAACCGCTCCTCCCCGTCGCTCTGAACCGCTGCGCTATAAGGTTGGCGGGGCATCAAAGCCCTCGCCAGGGTTGTTTTAGCGGGGATGAACCCGCAGGGACAAGGTGACTGGTGTATTGCGTAATTTGCTGAAAGCTTGCAGATTTTCTGCTATTTTCTTGGTGCTTTCAATCAAAAAGCGTATTTTTGTGGCAGATATATGAACAATATAAAGGAGACTGTATTATGATGTTAGGTATTAATGCACCAAAGCCAGCGGTTAAAGGTGAATTTGCTAAGGCTGTTCGCAAAGCTGTTCGCGATTCGATGGTTGCAAAGGAAAATTGGAAGGAACCTGCAACAAAAGGTCCTTGGAAGGTTAAATTTGTTGTGCGCTAGTTATGAATAAAGATTCAGAACTAATCATAGAGGTAGCTGATGAATATGAAAGTGCTGATGATATGTTTATTCCGTCATCTCCATGAACGTACTCCATACAATAAACCGACTTTATAGTGAAATAACGGCTGAAAAGGTATGCGAAATGAAAAAGTGCTCCAATTCTTTGTATATATGATATTTTTTGTTTAGTTTTGCAGAAAAATTAGATAGAACAATGAGATTACATATACAAAATATCAATAAAATCAAGGAAGCAGATATTGCCTTGAATGGCTTGACTGTAATCGTGGGCTTGGAGATAGAAACGCATGGAAAAGGACTATAGTATTTTCTTTCAACTGATAAGGTTGGGACTGGGGATTTCGGATGAGGCTGTGGTGATTCCTATGGAGGCCTGGAAGGGACTGTATAAGGAGGCTGAAAGGCAGTCGATGCTGGGAGTGGTTTTCGAGGGCGTCAACAGAAATGTGAACCTCGGTGGTACTAAACCGCCTACTGCCTTGGTGCTGAAATGGATGGGTATCTCGCAGGTTATCAAGCGAAAGAATGTGAAGTTTGATGTGGAGGCGAAAAGGCTGACACAGCTGTTTGATGAGAATGGTATCTTTACCGTGATATTGAAAGGACAGGGCAATGAGCTACTTTATCCTGTAAGGGGATGCAGAATTCCTGGTGATATCGACATCTTTGTGGATGGGGGGAAGGAATTTGTCGTGGACTGGATAGACCGACATGGACTGGCCGACAGGGCGGAGAAGGCTACATATCATCATGTGCATCTGTTGCCTGGGGCGAGTGGTATTGATATCGAAGTGCATTTCCTTCCTTCTTCGGGTCTTTTCTTTCCCTCTCATTGTCATCGGCTGCAGAGGTTCTTGCAGAGTGAGGTGAGAAACTCGGTCATGTGTGACCGGGGATTCAGAATTCCTTCGGCGATGTTTAACTTGCTGATGCAACTTGCTCATATCCATTGTCATTTCTTTAGTGGGGGTATTGGTCTGCGACAGATGAACGACTTTTACTATGTGCTGATGTCTTCTTCGAAGGATGAGAGGGTAGAGGCTATGGCGCTTATCAGGAAAATGGGGATGAGGAATACCGCGGCTGCTCTAATGTGGGTGCTGAAGGAGGTGTTCCTCATGGATGCTGAATGGATGCTGTGTTCTCCTGACGAGAGTCTTGGTAAAGTGTTGTTGGGTGAAGTGTTCAAGGGTGGTAATTTCGGGCATTATCTTTTTGATAATGAGGAGGCTTTCCTCTTGAAGGCTGTGTTGCGTCGCAAGAGATTTCTGAAACTCCTGAGATTCGGAGTGTTGGAAACGATTGGTCAAATGTGGTTTGATACAATGTATATTGTGAAGAAGCTAATATAATGAGGGCTCTTCGAAAACCCACCAGTCCTCCCTTACCCTTAAGGGAGGGTCCACCTCTCATCTCGGTCTTCTTCAATGGTCTTTACACCCCCTTCGGTTCCCCCGTTTCCGGGGGACAGAAACCTCAGAGGAGAAGAGGAAACCGCTCCTCCTCGTCGCTCTGAACCATTTTATTCTATGGTTGGCGGACCATCAGAGGTCTACGCCAGTTTTTTGTGCGGGATGGGACCGCATGGACACACTATTCAGGATGTTTGCTGCTTGCTCGATGCAACTTCATAGGCTTGTGTATGGTGCTGCTATTGGGTTATTTCTAATTTTGATAATTAAAATATTACTATAATGTTTTGTTTAAAATCTTTGAATATTTTGGGTAGTAAGGCGGAACTCGCCTCACTGCCTGAGGGCAAATTGCTCATTAATACGATTAATGCTCATTCCTATAATACGGCTCGTAAGGACTCGCTCTTTGCTGAGGCGCTGACGAATGGTGATGTGCTGATTCCTGATGGGGTGAGCATCGTGAAGGCGTGTAAGTGGATTAAGGCAAAGAGTCAGCCGAAGGAAAGAATAGCTGGCTGGGATTTATTCTCTTTCGAGATGGAAAAACTGGAAAGAGAAAGTGAAGAGTTAAGAACGAAGAGTGAAGAATCCAAGATTGTGATGTTTATGGGTAGTTCGCAGAAGGTGCTTGACTTGATCGTGAAGCGTGCTGCTGAGGTGTATCCTCATCTTAAGGTGGTGACTTATTCGCCTCCTTATAAGCCTGAGTTCTCAGATGAGGATAATAAGGCTATCATTGATGCTATCAATGCTGCCAACCCTGATCTGCTCTGGATTGGTATGACGGCGCCTAAGCAGGAGAAGTGGACCTACTCTCATTGGAATGAGTTGAACATCCATTGTCATGTGGGTACCATCGGTGCCGTCTTTGACTTCTTCGCTGGTACCGTGGAGCGTGCACCTATCTGGTGGCAGGAGCATGGCTTGGAATGGCTCTATCGCTTGATCAAGGAACCTAAGCGTATGTGGCGCAGATATATCATAGGTAATACTTTGTTCCTCTGGAACATGGTGAAAGAGTAGTAGGGTTCGAAAACCTACCCGTCCTTCCTTACCCTTAAGGAAGGCTCCACCTTTCTCACCAAGCCTCTCTTTCCTCAGGAACGAGAGGATGTAACCGCTCCTCCCCGTCGCTCTGAACCGCTTCGCTCTAAGGTTGGCGGGGCATCAGAGCCCTCGCCAGAGGTGTTTTAGCGGGGATGAACCCGCAGGGAGAAGACTTGCTAAAACCAATGGTTGTAAGGGATGGGACCGCCTTGCTGAAAGTGGGGCATCAGAGCCCTCGCCAGGTTGTGCGGGATGGGACCGCCTTGGTGATGGGCTTGGTGATGGTATCGTTGTTATGGATAGCAAGCAAGACTACTACTTGGTGGATTCTAATTTGAAGAAGACCTATATAGGGTGTAATAACCCTAAGAATGAGAAGGAAGATTTGAATGTCGTGATGCCTCGCCTCGGTAAGAAATTCTATCATGAGATGATGTTGCAAAAGAAGGAAATGAACAGATTCCTAACCATTGGGGCGTTATGACATTAAAAGGAAAGGTGATTGTGGATGCCAAATATGAGAAGGTGGAGATTCGTGACAATGGAATCGCCGTGGTAACAAACATCACGGGAAAAACACAGACAATCCATCTGAAATGACGAAGGATTCTCTACTTTTTCATATAAACAATGAAGCCTGCCAAATTTTCTCTGGCAGGCTTTTTGTTTTTTATATCAAACTTTCTTTTATGTTAGAAATCCCACTTGGCGCCTAAGCATGGACGAACCATGAAACCGGCATTGGAACCGAAATTGTTGCTGATCTCTACCTCGCCTCCTACGCTGAGATTGTTGCAGCCGAAGTGCTGACCTACATTATACCAAAGCTGAGGCTCTGATGTGAAGACGGTGTGCTCGGGGGTGTAAGCTACTTCGCCCTTATCGTTATATTTCAAATTGCCATGCTTGTCCTTGAATGAACTGTGGTTCTCCCACCAGAAATCGGCAAAACCGCTAAAGTTCAGACCTTTTACGCCAAAGATGTCCTTGCAACCCCATACTGCTGTAAACTGCATTGGGACATTCTGGTCTTTTTTGCGAATCGTCTTATAGAGTGCCTGGAGTGTCAATGTGTTCTTGAAACTCTTGTCGTGCATGAAATACTCCACACCGAAGAGCCAGGCATTGTTGATAGGGTAGTCCTTGTAGATACCGCCGTTGTACTCTACGTGGAGGCTCAGGTTCTTCAACTTCGTGTTCTGCCAGAAGTTGAGGGCGCGCGAAATCTCGGTATAGGTTCCACCCTGTGACATGTTGTGCTCGTACTTCTTGCCTGTATCAGTGTTTGTCATCTGATCGAGGTTGAAGTCGTGGTCTACAAAGAAATAGGTGTTACCCCATTTGTCCTGCTTGAACATTTCAAGGGTGAGAGTTACAAACTTACGGTCAGAACCGAAATCATACAAGACCTGTGCGTTGGTTTGTGCCTTTGCGAATCCGCTAACCAACAAGGCGGCAATCATCAAAAATAAACTTCTCATGTCGTCGTTTTATTCTTTGTTTTAAAAATTTATATAAATTAAAATTAATTTTCTTCTTTCTTTTTCGACTGCAAAGGTATGAATATTATTTAAAACGACAAAGTATTGATGTGAAAATTTGGAATAATCGGGGAAAAACATTACTTTTGCAAGGGCTTTTCCAGTAGAATTGGAATTTAAACGTGTTTTTTATTAAAATAATCATTGACTTAAACATAGACTTTATGGGATTTTTTAAGCGTTTTTTTGGCGGCAAAAGTGAGTCGTCTGAAGATAAGAAGGAAGATCAGTCTGCCAAGAATTTCGAGGTGCTGAAATATGATGGTGTGCGGGCGATGCATCAGGGACAGATGGATTATGCCATCAAGTGTCTGACCAATGCTTTGCAGGCTAAACAGGTAGATGAAGAGGGGGATGCTTCCAAAGAGGACCAGGAGGTTTTGGAGGTGCGTGATTTTCTTTCTCTGGCTCTTATCCAGAAAGGTGAACTCGCGCAGGCTTATGATCAGCTTCGCAAATTGTCGGAGGCTCAGCCGGATAACAAGCAGATTTTTGTTCGTATGGCTGAGGTGACCTATATGATGGAGGATTATGGTGCGATGTCACATGCCTGTGAGAAGGGGATGCTCATCGACAAGGATGATGCTCACCTGCTGTTCCTTTATGCCAAGGCTTGCCTGGGACAGGGTGATGTGATCAATACCATTGCCATGCTGACGAAGAGTATTCTTTTAGCTGAAAAACAGCAGGAGGGTTTGGCGCAGGCGGTACAATCCAGATTGCTGCGTGGTGAAACGCTTTTGAAGTTGGGCGATGTGAAGGGTGCTGAGGAAGATGCTGCCTGGCTTCTTGAACAGTTGGAGGAGCCTGTAGAGGAGGTGCTCCTCCTGGAGGCTCGTATTCTGCTGGCTCAAGGAAAGATGGATGATGCTATCTCCTATTATAATAAGGTAATAGACGTGAACCCATTCTCTGCCATCGCTTTCAAAGAGCGTGGTGCGATCTATCTGGCCAAGGGTGACAAGGTGAATGCGGAGAAAGATATGCAGAGTTACCTGGAAATGAATCCTCAGGAGGCTGATGCTGTGACCGGTGAATTTAAAGCCGAAGGTAAGGAACATTGCAGATAAAATACAAGTTTTGTAGATAAAAAACGTATTTTTATGATAAAAATCGGTTGAAAGTAGGGAATTTATCGAAAAATATAAGCAAAATGTAGAAAAAACTATCAATTTGTTTGGTGGTATCAGAAAAAAACACTACTTTTGCAAGCGTATAATATCAAACAATTAAAACAAGAAAGAATATGAAGTTTAATGCGTACTATTTTAGCTTTTACTTTTACTTTGCAAGCAATTGTAAAGCGGGAAGTTGCGTGTAAATTTCAACTTAGGATATAAGATTAAGAAATCTATCGAAACGGTCCCGCTCTATATGGAGCAGGACCGTTTTTCGTAAGAGTCTTCTTCTGGATGAGTCTTGAGGATATTCAAACTAATAAAAGAAAAAGAGGCAATGAAGAGAATAGCTATACAAGGTGAGTTAGGATCATTTCATGACATTACGGCGCATGAGTATTTCGAGGGCGAGCAGATAGAGTTGATTTGCTGTGCTACCTTCGAAGAGGTGTTTGAGAACATCAAGCGTGATCCTACTGTCATCGGCATCACTGCCATCGAAAATACCATTGCTGGCAGTTTGCTTCACAACTATGAGCTGCTACGACAGAGTGGTACTACTGTGGTGGGTGAGCACAGGCTGCACATCGAACATAGTATCTGTTGTCTTCCGGAGGATGATTGGAGTACGCTCCAAGAGGTTCACTCTCATCCTGTAGCTTTGATGCAGTGCGGTAAGTTTCTTGCCAACCATCCCGACTTGAAGGCGGTGGAGGCTGAGGATACGGCGGGTTCGGCTGCTTATATTGCTAAACACCATGTGAGAGGGTGGGCGGCTATCTGCTCTTCTTATGCTGCTCAGATGTATGGCATGAAGGTACTGCAGGAAGGTATCCACGATAATCCGCACAATTTTACCCGTTTTCTCGTGGTTTGCAATCCGCAGAAGGCTGCACTGCTTCGTCCGATAGAGAAAGCCAACAAGGCGAGCATCGTGTTCAGCCTCTCTCACGACAAGGGTTCTCTCTCCAAAGTGCTCACCATCTTGAGTTTCTATGATATCAACCTGACGAAGATTCAGTCTTTGCCTAATATCGGACACGAATGGGAGTATCTCTTCTATGTCGATTTGACTTTCGACAACCTTACCCGATACCGCCAGAGTATTGATGCTATTACTCCTCTGGTGAAGAAAATCAAGGTGTTAGGGGAATATGAGGAGAAAGAGTGAAGAATTCGTATGCTCTTGCAATTTTACATGAAACATTGAACATTAAAAATAAACATTAGATAAAATGATACAGCCAGCGAATAGAGTAACGGAAATTCAAGAATACTACTTCAGTAGAAAACTGAAGGAAGTGGCCAAGTTGAATGCCGAAGGAATGGATATTATCAGTCTTGCGATCGGTAGTCCGGATATGCCTCCTTCTAAGCAGACCATTGATAAATTGTGTGAGGTGGCACAGCGTCCTGATGCACATGGTTATCAGCCTACCGTGGGCATACCTGAGTTGCGCAAGGCAATGGCGGGTTTCTATAAGCGATGGTACAATGTGGATCTTGACTGGGCTACGGAAATCCAGCCGCTTATCGGTAGCAAAGAGGGAATCCTGCACGTTACGCTTGCCTTCTGTAATGTGGGCGATGAGGTGCTGATTCCAAACCCGGGTTATCCTACCTATACTGCCATTAATAAGATATTGGGTACCAAGATTACTTATTATGATCTGCGCGAGGATAATGGATGGCAACCGGACTTTGAGGCTTTGGAGAAGATGGACTTGAGACGTGTAAAGTTGATGTGGACCAACTATCCGAATATGCCAACGGGTGGAAATGCCCGCATGGAAACTTACGAAAGATTGGTGGAATTTGCCAAGAAGCATGATATCGTGGTGGTGAATGACAATCCTTATTCGCTTGTGCTGAATGAGCATCCGATGAGTATCATGCAGGTGCCTGGGGCAAAGGACTGCTGTATTGAGTTCAACTCTATGAGCAAGAGCCATAATATGCCAGGATGGCGTGTGGCGATGATCTCCAGCAACAAGACTTTCATCTCCTGGATCCTGAAAGTGAAGAGTAATATCGACAACGGTTCGTTCCGTGGTATTCAGTTGGCTGCTGCTGAGGCTTTCAATACGAATAGCGATGAATGGCATCATGAGTATAATATCGTGAACTATCGCCGTCGCCGTGATATCGCAGAGGAAATCATGAAGGTGATGGATTGTACTTTCGATCCGAATCAGGTGGGTATGTTCCTTTGGGGAAAAATTCCGGAAAAGTATGCAGATGTCGAGGATTTGACGGAGAAGGTGCTCCATGAAGCCCGTGTGTTTATCACCCCTGGTTTCATCTTTGGAAGCAACGGAAAGCGTTATGTCCGTATCAGCCTGTGTGCTAAGGATGAAAAAATGAAGGAGGCGCTTGAAAGAATCAAGAGTGTGTTTGAAAAGAAATAAAAACAATTAAAATATACGACTATGGAATTAGAATTAGAACCATTGAATTTTCCTAGTGATCAGGAACGCCCTTGTGTGATTGCAGGTCCATGTTCTGCAGAGACAGAAGAGCAGGTTATGACAACAGCAAGACAGCTGGCTGCCAAGGGTTGTCATATGTTTAGAGCTGGTGTATGGAAGCCTCGCACCAAACCAGGCGGTTTTGAGGGAAATGGTGAGGCTGCTTTGCCTTGGATGAAGCAGGTGAAGGAGGAAACCGGTATGCTGACTGCTACTGAGGTGGCTACACCTGAGCATGTGGAGCTGGCCTTGAAGTATGGTATCGATATTCTATGGATCGGTGCACGTACTTCTGCCAATCCTTTTGCGATGCAGTCTCTTGCTGACAGTTTGAAAGGCGTGGATGTACCAGTATTGGTGAAAAACCCAGTAAACCCTGATTTGGAGTTGTGGATCGGTGCTCTCCAGCGTATCAATCAGGCTGGTATCAAGAAGTTGGGTGCTATCCACCGTGGTTTCTCCAGCTTTGATAAAAAGATTTATAGAAATCTTCCTATGTGGCAGATTCCTATTGAGTTGCATCGCCGCATTCCTCAGTTGCCTATCATTTGTGATCCAAGCCATATCGGTGGTCGTCGTGATTTGATCGCTCCACTTTGCCAGCAGGCAATGGACCTTGGTTTTGATGGCTTGATCGTGGAGAGTCACTGCCAGCCTGATGATGCTTGGAGTGATGCTAAGCAGCAGGTTACTCCTGATGTTCTGGATTACATCCTGAGTCTCTTGGTGGTTCGTGATGAGTATTATTCTACTGAAGGTCTGCATCAGTTGCGTGGTCAGATTGATGAGTTGGACAACCAGTTGATGGATCTCTTGGCTAAGCGTATGCGTGTTTGTCGTGAGATTGGTACTTACAAGAAGGAGCACAATATGACCATCGTACAGACCAACCGTTACAATGAAATTCTGGACAAGCGCGGTGCACAGGCTGCCCTTTGTGGTATGAGCTCTGAGTTTGCTGCCCAGATCTTCGAGCATATCCATGAGGAAAGTGTTCGCCAGCAGTTGGAAATTTTGAATCAGAAGTAGAAATGAGAATATTAATCATGGGAGCAGGTAAGATGGGAAGTTTTTTCATCGACCTGCTCAGCTTCGATCATGAGGTGGCAGTGTATGAGAAGGATGCTAAGCGCCTTCGTTTTACCTACAACTGTTACCGTTTCACCAAGATGGAGGAAGTAGAGATGTTTCGTCCGGAACTGGTCATCAATGCGGTGACGGTGAAATATACTTTGTCTGCTTTCGAAGAGGTGTTGCCTCATTTGTCGAAGGATTGCATCATCAGTGATATTGCTTCCGTGAAGACGGGCTTGCAGGAGTTTTATGAGAAGAGCGGATTCCGCTATGTCAGTACGCACCCGATGTTTGGTCCTACGTTTGCCAATCTGAATCAACTTTCAGAGGAGAATGCGGTCATCATCAAGGAGGGCGACTACATGGGCAAGATCTTCTTTAAGGACTTGTATCAGAAGTTGGGATTGAGTCTGCATGAATATACTTTTGATGAGCACGACCAGACGGTGGCATATTCGCTGAGTATTCCTTTTGTCAGCACCTTTGCCTTTGCGGCTGTGATGAAGCATCAGGATGCACCTGGTACTACCTTTAAGCGCCACATGCAGATAGCCAAGGGTGTGTTGAATGAGGATGATTATCTCTTGCAGGAAATCCTTTTCAATCCTTATACTTCGGGACAGGTTTCTCAGATACGTGAAGAGTTGGCAGAGTTGATAGATATCATCGATCACAAGGATGCCAAACGCATGAAGCTCTTCCTGACGAAGATTCGTAACCATGTAAGGGAGGATATTGAAATCAAGGAGCATTGATGATTCGTAACTTTGCACCCGCAAACTATCTAAATGAAGAGTAGTGAAGTTCAATATCAAAAAAAAGAAAAATATTATGAGTGAACAGATTGAACAACAGAATAACAAGGCTACGGATGCTCCTGTTTCTGCTGCCAATGAGCCAGCAGCTGCTTTCCAGGTTGTAAACGAGGGCTTTTCTACCCGTGAGGCAATCGAGGAGGCTAAGCGTTGTCTTCATTGTAAGGTCCCACAGTGCCGTAAAGGATGTCCGATAGAAAATGACATTCCTGAATTCGTACACGAGTTGTCGATGGGTAATATGGGAGCTGCCATGTCTATCATCAATGAAAAGAGTAACTTGCCTGCTATCTGCGGACGTGTTTGCCCTCATGAGAAGCAATGCCAGGGTCATTGTGTCTTGGGCAAGAAGGGTAAACCGGTACAGATTGGTAAACTGGAGCAGTTTATTGCTGATTTCGATACGAAGATGAAGTTGTCTCGTGAGAAACTTCCTCAGAAGACTCGTGGTCGTGTGGCTGTCATCGGTTCGGGTCCGGCTGGCTTGTCGGTTGCCGGTGATTTGGCTCGTCAGGGCTTCAATGTAACCATCTTTGAAGGTCAGGCTGAACCGGGTGGTGTCTTGATGTATGGTATTCCTGAGTATCGTCTGCCAAAGAGTGTGGTGCGCGATGAGGTGAGCAAGATCGAGGCATTGGGCGTTCAGTTTATTACCAATTGTATGGTAGGCGAGAACAATGTAACTATCGACAGTCTTTTCCGTGCAGGATATGATGCGATCTTTATGGGAACGGGTACGAATGTGCCTCAGAATATGGATTCTACTCCTGGAAGCAAGTTGCATGGTGTAAGTCAGAGTACTTATTTCCTCCATAATGTGAATGCTTACAATGAGGGTGCCCTGACACGAGATATGGTGCCTTTGCGTGATGGCGAGAAGGTGGGTGTGATCGGTGGTGGTAATGTGGCCATGGATGCTGCCCGTACGGCTATTCGTCTGGGTGCTGATGTGACAGTGCTTTATCGTAAGACTCAGGAGGAGATGCCTGCCATTCAGAGCGAATATGAGGATGCTGTGAAAGAAGGTGTGAAGTTTGAGTGGAAAACTACTGTTGAAGCTTTCCTGAAAGGTAAGAACGGACGCTTGGGCAGTTGTGTGCTGAACACGCCTGATGGGGAGAAGGTAGAGAAATTTGATAGAATCTATCTGGCTATCGGCTCTCGTCCTGCAAACCGTATCGTTTCTACTACAGCTGGTATTGAGGTGGATGAGAAGGGCTATGTTAAGGTTGTTGACCGTCCGTTTGGTATGACTACCCGTCGTGGTGTCTTTGCCGGCGGTGATGTGGTTCACCGTCCTCAGACTGTGGTCTTAGCCATGAAGGCTGCCAAGGAAGTGGCTCAGGGTATTGCTCAGTATGTGGATGCCATCAAGTTGCTTGAGGAGGCTAAGCGTATTGAGAAAAGTGGTACTACTGAGGCTGAAAATGAATAAGGAATTCTCTATCATATTGTGATTGATAGAATCGTATATAAGAGCAAGGCGTTTTGATGACCTTGCTCTTTTTTTTTTGTTTGTGTGTTCTCCCTTAATTCTCCTTAAACTTTTTAAACTTCTGTGTTTATGTTTGGTCGTTTTCAAGTAATTATGTACTTTTGTGATAACTAAAAGTTATGATTATGAAGAGATTGATTATATGGTTCTTGGTGACATTCATGATGTTCGTGGAGGTGATGGCGCAGAAGACGTGTGTTGTTGCCAATGCGGAGGATCATGTGCCTATCAGGGAGGCTCTTATCCATACCAACAATAACCATTGGGCGCGTACGGACTATCGGGGATACTGGTCTATGAAATATCAGTTTGATAGTGCCACGGTTTCTAAGTCGGGCTTCTTGAAGACGACTGTTTATCTGAAGGAATTGCCTGATACGGTTTTCTTGATTCCTGAGAGTACGCAGTTGGGAACTGTGGAAGTCTGGGGTAAAGACCAGCAGCATGTCAAGGATATGGAAGATCAGGTGCAGCAGGCTGCAAGTATGATAGGTTCTGGAACTACTGGTATCGGTATTGACCTGGGGAATATGTTGGACAGTCGTGGTCGTCGCGACCAGAAACATCTGCGGAATGCCCGGAAAATATTGGGTGAATATGACAAGAAAGACCCGATAGTCTCTGCCTATGAACAGGCTACGGGCAAGCAGATACAGCTTTCTCCTCCCGGTATGAAAAAAGAAGAGGAAAGTGTCCCGGAATTGGAGAAAAATGAAAAGGAATCCCTGAAATAGAGGTGATAAAATGGCTATAATATACTCGATTGCCCAAAAAACAAGGCATGATGTTCTTGAATTGGTGTTTTTTATGATAAATTATACATGGAATTTCGGAAAAAAGTTGTAATTTTGTAGCCAAAATATAAAGAAGAATTAAACATGTTTGAAAATTTAAGTGATAGATTAGAGCGCTCTTTCAAAATATTGAAAGGTGAAGGTAAGATAACTGAAATCAACGTGGCTGAAACCATGAAGGATGTACGTCGTGCACTTTTGGATGCCGATGTTAACTTTAAGGTTGCCAAGGAGTTTACCAACTCTGTGAAGGAAAAGGCGCTGGGTATGAACGTGCTTACTGCCGTGAAGCCAGGACAGTTGATGGTGAAGTTGGTACACGATGAGCTGGCCGAGTTGATGGGAGGCGAAGAGGCTCCTTTGAAGCTCGAAGGCCATCCTGCCATTATCCTGATGAGTGGTTTGCAGGGTTCTGGTAAGACTACCTTCAGTGGTAAGCTCGCTAATATGCTGAAGACCAAGAGGGGAAAGAAACCATTGCTCGTAGCGTGCGACGTATATCGTCCTGCTGCTATCGACCAGTTGAAGGTGGTAGGTGAGCAAGTGGGAGTTCCTGTATATGCTGAGCCAGACAACAAGGATGTATGCGTGATTGCTGATCATGCCATCCAGCAGGCTAAGACCAATGGCAATGATGTGGTTATCGTCGATACTGCCGGCCGTCTTGCCATCGACGAGCAGATGATGAATGAGATCAGTAATCTGAAGAATCATTTGCACCCGGATGAAACCTTGTTTGTTGTTGACTCCATGACTGGTCAGGATGCTGTCAATACAGCGAAGGAGTTTAATGATCGCTTGGATTTCAATGGTGTTGTACTTACCAAACTTGATGGTGATACCCGTGGTGGTGCTGCGCTCAGTATCCGTACTGTGGTAACCAAGCCTATCAAGTTTATCGGTACTGGTGAAAAGATGGAAGCCATCGACGTGTTCCATCCAGCCCGTATGGCAGACCGTATCCTCGGTATGGGTGACGTCGTTTCACTCGTAGAGCGTGCACAGGAGCAGTTTGACTTAGAAGAGGCTAAGAAGTTGGAGAAGAAGATTCGCAAGAATCAGTTCGACTTCAATGACTTCTATGCTCAGATTCAGCAAATCAAGAAGATGGGTAATATCAAGGATTTGGCCAGCATGATTCCTGGAGTCGGCAAGGCTATCCGCGATGTTGATATCCCTGAGGATGCTTTCAAGGGTGTGGAGGCTATCATTCAGAGTATGACTCCTAAGGAGCGCTCAAATCCTGGCATTCTGAATACCAGTCGCCGTCAGCGTATCGCCAAGGGTTCTGGTACCAATATCCAGGAGGTGAACAAGCTCATCAAGCAGTTTGATCAAACTCGCAAGATGATGCAGATGATGACTGGCAACAAGATGGCACAGATGATGAGCCGCATGAAGGGTATGCCAGGTATGCCTAAGATGCCGGGAATGTGATTTTAAGTGAAGAGTGAAGAACGAAGAGTGAAGAATTCGTATGCTCTTGCAACTTAATATTAATACTTAACATTTTATATTGAATCAAATGCAGCTAATCGACGGAAAGGCGACGGCAGCCGCCATCAAGGAACAGATAGCCGAGGAGGTGAAGCAGATAGTAGCGCAAGGCGGCAAGCAACCTCATCTCGTGGCTGTGCTCGTGGGGCACGACGGAGGTAGCGAGACCTATGTGAAAAACAAGGTCTTGGCTTGTGAAAAGTGTGGATTTAAATCTACGCTAATCCGATTTGAAGATGACGTAACAGAAGAGGAACTTCTGGCTTGCGTTGACAAACTCAATCAGGATGATGATGTGGATGGATTCATCGTACAGTTGCCTTTGCCTAAGCATATTGATGAACAGAAGGTGACGATGGCGATAGACTATCGCAAGGATGTGGATGGTTTCCATCCTGTCAATGTGGGTAGAATGGCAATCGGTCTTCCTTGTTTCATTTCTGCTACTCCATTGGGTATTCTTACCTTGTTGCAGCATTATCATATCGAGACCAGTGGCAAGAAATGCGTAGTGCTCGGACGTAGCAATATCGTTGGCAAGCCTATGGCTCAACTGATGATGCAAAAGCAGTATGGTGATGCTACGGTAACAGTCTGTCATTCTCATTCCAAGAACTTGAAGGAGGAATGTCGTGAGGCTGATATCATCATCGCTGCTATCGGCAGACCGGATTTCGTAACGGCTGATATGGTGAAGCCGGGTGCTGTTGTGATCGATGTGGGTACAACGCGTGTACCTGATGCAACTAAAAAGAGCGGTTTCCGTCTCAATGGTGATGTGAAGTTTGATGAAGTAGCAGAGAAATGTTCTTTCATCACACCGGTTCCTGGTGGTGTAGGACCGATGACGATCTGTTCTTTGATGAAGAATACCCTCGCTGCTGGCAAAAAAGAGTATTATAAGTAGGGGTGAGGTCTGAGTCTGATAGCTATTACAGACAAGGCAGCCCCATACTAAAAAGAAATACAAGTATCAAACAACTTATACTTGTAAGCGAAACAAGTAAGCTTAACAAATACTTGATTTTTTATAACTCTCTAATTTGGTCGGGGGCAGGGCGCAGTGATGCACTCGGCCCCCTTTTGGTAGATATATCTCTTATTAAAAACATAAATCAATGAATATGAACCATAAAATTTTATTGGCTTCTACAGCTATACTTTCCTTTACCTCGTTGATGGCGAGTGGCAAGTTGAATCCTAAGGTGGGTAATCCTGCCTTCTGGGATGAGCAGAATGCCCCTGCCTATTCCGTGATGGGTAAGGATACAACCTGTCAGGTGTTCTTGTATTCTCCTGATCCTACCCAGGGATTACATTTAGCGTATCTGACAGATAATGAAAAATGGATTGATGTGGGACAACTTTGTGCTTCTGATTATGGTCCTTGGGGATCGGGGAAGAAGATGTACAGTCCCTCTGTTGTACAGGCCAATGATGGTACTTGGCGTGCCTTGTGGAGTGTGGGGGAATCATTTCCGCAGTTTGCTGTGGCTTATTCCGAAGATTTGGTGACATGGCGTCCGCAGGATTATCCCATTGTGGCCGAGAAAGGTGTGAAATCACCTGTTGCTTACCAGATGGAAGATGGTAATTTTGATATCTATATCAAGACGGCAAAGGGAAAACGCTACGTGCAGGCTTCTCAGGATTTCCGTACTTTTGTGGAAGATTCCTTGGAAGCTTCTGCCAATGAAATCCTATGGGATAAGGATTCGGTACTGATCAATGGTAAAATGCAGAAGGGTGATGAGTTTGAAATACCTGCTGTTCACCTGAATTATATCCGTGCTTGGTTTAAGGCCTTGGATGAGGAGAATCGGGAAAATAACCGTCAGATTCCAAAAACAAATCAGGAACTGGCTGCGCTTGTCAAGGAATATAATGACAGACAGGTTGCCATGCATGGTGAAAAGGCTGTTCTTACTCAGATGGATGAGAGCGACAGGATAGAGGCGAAGTTGGTGGTTGACGGAAAACAAACGAAGCGTATCTCAGATAAGTTGATTGGTATTTTCTTTGAAGATATCAGTCGGGCTGCTGATGGCGGATTGTGTGCCGAACTTCTTCAAAACGGTGATTTTGAATACAACAAGGATGATAGAAAGCATTCGTGGAATGCAACGACAGCTTGGCAGGGAGTGGACTTGTCTTCTGTTTCCGTAGAAAACGGAGTGAGCAAAAATAATCCTCACTATGCTGTGTTGGGTGCTACACCTATTTATAATATAGGATGGAATGGCATTTCTATCCTGCGAGGTGCTCGTGATGCGAAGAAGGAAGGAAAGCATGCTGCTTCTTATTATGACGTGAGTTTGTATGCTCGTTGCCTGAATGGAAAGAATAAGCAACTCATGGTAGCTTTGGTTGATGAAGCGGGGGATTTTATATCACAGGCTAAGGTGAAGGTTGTTAGCAATGAGTGGTCTGAATATCAGGCGCAACTGGTCATTACTGATAAATATCAGGGAAATCTCGAAGAGGGTAAAGGCATCCGCTTGGCCCTTATTCCAAAGGGAGAGACGAAGGTGGGTATTGATCTCGTAAGTCTGAAACCTCGTGATACTTATAAAGGTCACGGACTCCGCAAGGATCTGGCAGAGAAAATCGCAGAACTCAAACCGAAGTTTGTACGCTTTCCTGGCGGTTGTATGTTGCATGGACAGGGGCTGGACAATATCTATCATTGGAAGGAAACGGTAGGACCCTTGAAGGATCGCAAACCAGCCAGAAATATCTGGAATTATCATCAGACCAGACAACTCGGTTTCTATGAGTATTTCCAATGGTGCGAGGATATGGGTGCAGAGCCATTGCCGGTATTGGCAGCGGGTGTACCTTGTCAGAATTCACAGCCTAATGCGCAAGGACTCTGCGGACAGCAGGGAGGTATTCCGATGGACCAGATGCCACAGTATGTACAGGATGTACTCGACCTGGTGGAGTGGGCGAATGGAGATCCTGCCACTTCTTCATGGGCCAAGATGCGTGCTGATGCAGGACATCCGGCTCCTTTCAATCTGAAGATGATTGGAATCGGAAACGAAGACCTGATTTCTACGACATTCAAGGAACGTTATCTGATGATATGCAAGGCCTTGAAGCAGAAATATCCTGATATCGAGGTGATAGGAACGGTAGGTCCTTTCCATTATCCTTCTTCAGATTATATGGAAGGTTGGAAGATTGCTAAGGAAAACCGACAGTATATAGATGCGGTAGATGAACATTATTACGAAAAACCAGGTTGGTTTATCAATCATCAGGACTATTACGACCATTATGACCGTAGCATGCCTAAGGTATATCTCGGTGAATATGCAGCCAATGGAAACAATGAGGTGGATCGTGCCTTGGCAGAAGGTATTCATCTCTGTAATGTGGAACGTAATGGCGATGTGGTGGAAATGACCTCTTATGCACCTCTGCTTTGTAAGGAAGGTTATGCCAACTGGAATCCGGATATGATGTACTTTAATAATAATAAGGTACGCGCGACTGAAAGTTATCACGTGCAAAAGATGTTCTCTGTTCATTGTGGCGATGTTTATATAGCTTCAGATTTACAGTTGCCTGAGGTCTTGAAACGCTATGTAGGTGTCAGTGTCGTGAAGGACAGTAAGTCGGGAAAGGTTTGGTTGAAAGTTGTCAATGCCTTGCCACGAACCCTGAAGTTGAAGCTTTCTGGTTTGACTCAAAAAGAAATCGAAATAGGTCCTCGTCAATCGAATGTTTGGTCCTTGTAGATTTTTTTCTGAAAGGATATTTTGTGTGAGATGTGTATATATATCTAAAACCGATATAAAATATGCAAGAAAACCGATATGATTGTTCGAAAAAGGAATGAATATTGGCTTTTTTGCATGTTTTATAGGGTGAAATGTAAAAAATAGGGGAAAATATTTGGTAGTTAAAGTTTTTTTTTATTACTTTGCACTCGAAATAAATATTTGTGCAGTATTTGCATGAAGAAATATAATGATATTTAATGATTTTATTTAACAAATTTTAGAGAGACATGAAAAAGTTAGTTTTATTGTTTGCTGCCGTAGCTATGGCAGTATCAGTATCAGCTCAGACTGTTACTGAAAGCAAGACTTTCGACAACTTCTACATCGGCGTTAATGGCGGTGTAATGACAAAGACAACAAATCACAGTTGGTTGAACAACCTCAACTCTAATGCTGGTCTTCGTATCGGTCGTTGGTTTACTCCAGTATTCGGTTTGGCTGCTGAGAGCAATGTTTACTTCAACGATCACAACGCATATCCATCAAAGACTAAAGTTCGTTATATGAACACAAGCTTGATTGGTACTGTAAACTTGAGCAACTGGTTTGCTGGTTACAAGGGTCAGCCACGTACATTCGAGGTTATCCCTGTTTATGGTCTTGGTTGGGCACACTCTTTCGGTACAACAGATAACTGGAATGCTTTGACTTCTAAGGCTGGTATCGATTTCGCAGTTAACTTCGGTGCTGACAAGGCATGGCAGTTCTATGTAGAGCCATCTATGAACTGGGCTTTGAATGGTGATGGTTATGAGGGTGTTGCTTATAACATCAACAAGTCTGGCTTCCAGTTGAACGCTGGTTTCATCTACAAGTTCAAGAACTCTAATGGTTCTCACAACTTCACAATCGCTCAGCTCCGTGATCAGTCTGAGATCGATGGTTTGAACAGCCAGATCAACAACCTCCGCAACGATTTGAATAACAAGGATTCTCAGCTCTCAGCTAAGGACAAGCAGATCAAGGATCTTCAGAACGCTCTTGACGAGTGCAACAAGAAGCCTAAGTATGTAAAGCCAGCTACAGCTACAAACTTGCAGCCTACTGTATTGTTCCAGCAGGGCAAGTTTAATGTAGAGAAGAGCCAGATGCCTAACATCGAGTTGATCGCTCAGTATATGAAGAATCACCCAGAGGCTAACATCGAGATTAAGGGTTATGCTTCTCCAGAGGGTCCTAAGGAGTTGAATCAGAAGCTTTCAGAGAAGCGTGCTGAGGCAGTTAAGAATGTATTGGTAAAGAAGTACAAGATTGCTGCTGACCGTTTGACAACTAAGGGTATGGGCGCAACAGACAAGCTTTTCAAGCAGGTTGAGTTCAACCGCGTTTCTACTTTCAACGACAACAGCGTTGCTGAGTAATAAACGCATTGATTAGAATTTTTTCTATCAAACATATAAATCCTCAAGGCTTTTGCCTTGAGGATTTTTTTGTTCCATCTGATGTTACTTTCTGTTCCTTCGGATGTTTTTCTGTTCCTGTAATTGTATGTTCATAATTGATGTGAGGTACAACCCAAGAAGGAGTGAAATAATATAGAAAATTTAGGTTATAGTTTTTGTATTTTTAGTTTATTTGAATGCTCAATTCTAACGGAAATGTGTAGTTTCTGTAATAAATCGAAAGTAAATCGTTGATTTATGTTACGAAATTCGCAATAAAATGAAAGTTTATGTGAAATTTGTTGGTTATTACATAAATTCTCAGTATCTTTGCAGTCAAAATTGAAAATATAAAAACAATATGAAACATCCATTAAGAAGTAGCGTCTGTACTGAAGGCAGAAGAATGGCAGGTGCCCGTGCACTTTGGGTAGCTGCAGGTATGAAACATGAGCAGTTTGGCAAACCAATTATTGCTATTGTGAATAGCTTTACACAGTTTGTGCCTGGTCATACTCATCTTCATGAAATCGGTCAGATTGTCAAGAAGGAAATAGAGGCAATGGGTTGCTATGCAGCCGAATTTAATACCATCGCTGTAGATGATGGTATTGCTATGGGTCATGACGGAATGCTTTACTCTTTGCCAAGCCGTGACATTATCGCAGATTCTGTAGAGTATATGGTCAATGCTCATAAGGCTGATGCCATGATTTGTATCTCTAATTGTGATAAGGTGACTCCTGGTATGCTCATGGCATCTATGCGCTTGAACATTCCTACTGTATTCTGCTCTGGCGGCCCTATGGAAGCTGGTCGTTGGAAGGGTGAGAATGCTGACTTGATTACAGCTATGATCAAGGGTGCTGACACCAGTGTTTCTGATGAGGAGATGAAGCAGATAGAACAATGTGCTTGTCCTGGTTGTGGTAGCTGTTCGGGTATGTTCACTGCCAATTCTATGAACTCGCTGACTGAGGCTATTGGTTTGAGTCTCCCAGGAAATGGTACAATCTTGGCAACACACAAGAATCGTATCCAACTCTTCAAGGATGCTGCTCGTCAGGTAGTGAAGAATGCTTATGCTTATTATGAGGATGGTGATGAGAGTGTTTTGCCACGTAATATTGCAACACGTGATGCTTTCCTCAATGCAATGACTCTCGATATCGCAATGGGTGGTAGTACCAATACGGTGCTTCATCTTTTAGCAGTAGCTCAGGAAGCTGGTGCTGATTTCAAGATGGAGGATATCGATCAGTTGAGCCGCAAGGTTCCTTGTCTCTGCAAGTTGTCTCCAAATACTCAGAAATATAGTGTTCAGGAGTGCAATCGTGCGGGTGGTATCATGGGTATCCTGAATGAGTTGAACAAGGGTGGCTTGATCAATGGTAGCGTAAAACGTGTTGATGGAAAGACACTTGATGAACAGATGAAGAAATATGATATCACAGGTTCTGAGCTTGATCCAGAGGCAGATAGAATCTATCATTCTGCACCTGGCAGAAAATTCTCTACCCAGATGGGTAGTCAGGATGCTCAGTGGGAAAGCCTTGATACTGACCGCGAGAATGGATGTATCCGTGACTTGGAACATGCTTATACAAAGGATGGTGGTCTGGCTGTTCTCTTCGGTAATATCGCTCAGAATGGTTGTGTAGTGAAGACAGCGGGTGTGGATCCTGTACTTTGGCACTTTGAGGGTCCTGCGGTTTGCTTCGATTCTCAAGAGGATGCTTGTGAGGGTATTCTTGACGGAAAGGTTAACTCCGGTGACTGCGTGGTTATTACTCACGAGGGTCCTAAGGGTGGTCCAGGTATGCAGGAGATGCTGTATCCTACTTCTTACATCAAAAGCCGCCATTTGGGCAAGGAGTGTGCCCTGATTACTGATGGTCGTTTCTCTGGTGGTACATCCGGTTTGAGTATCGGTCATATTTCTCCAGAAGCAGCTGCCGGTGGTAATATCGGTAAGATTAAGGATGGTGATATCATTGTCATTGATATTCCAAGTCGTTCTATCAACGTGAAGTTGTCAGATGAAGAATTGGCAGCCCGTCCTCAGCAGCCTTTGAAGCGTAACCGTGTGGTAAGCAAGGCTTTGCGTGCATACGCTCAGAGTGTAAGTTCTGCAGACAAGGGTGGTGTCAGAATCATTGATTAAGATGAAAATATATAGTTTTTGAAATCTTCAGTAGAAAGGTAATGGGAAGTTCTGCTTGGATGATATAGAGTGGAATTTTCCCATTCCTTTGAAATAAATATAATAATAATGGCAAAAGAAGTAATAACAGGAGCAGAAGCGTTGATGCGCTCCCTGAAAGCTGAGGGTGTAACAACCATTTTCGGTTATCCGGGGGGAAGCATCATGCCAGTGTTTGATTCACTGTATGGTTACACGAGAGGAGAAAATAAGGTGTTTGATCACATCTTGGTACGTCACGAGCAGGCTGCTGCTCATGCTGCACAGGGCTACGCTCGAGTCAGCGGCGAAGTGGGCGTGACACTCGTGACCAGTGGCCCTGGAGCAACAAATACTTTGACTGGTATTGCTGATGCCATGATGGATTCTACACCTATCGTGGTTATTGCTGGTCAGGTAGGTGTGGGCGCCTTGGGAACGGATGCGTTCCAGGAGGTTGATCTGGTGGGTGTTACCCAACCTATCTCTAAATGGGCTTATCAGATTCGTCGTCCTGAGGATGTGGCTTGGGCTGTGAGCCGTGCTTTCTATATTGCCCGCAGCGGTCGTCCAGGTCCTGTCGTTCTCGACTTTACCAAGAATGCCCAGATTGCTACTTGTGAGTGGGAACCTGTGAAATGTGAGAAGGTTACCTCTTACAATCCTTATCCTGCCATAGATGCCAAGGCTATAGAGGAGGCAGCTGAATTGATCAATAATGCCAAGCGCCCATTTGCGCTGGTAGGTCATGGCGTGGAATTGGGTGGTGCTCACAATGAGTTGATTGAATTTCTGGAGAAGGCTGATATTCCTGCAGGTCGTACGCTGCTCGGTCTTTCTGCTTTACCAAGCAATCATCCGTTGAATATGGGTATGCTCGGTATGCACGGTTCGTATGCTACCAACATGAAGACTCAGGAGTGTGATGTGCTGATCGCTATTGGTATGCGTTTCAGCGACCGTATTACTGGTGTTCCTTCCAAATATGCTAAGCAGGCTAAAATCATCCATCTGGATATAGACAAGGCAGAAATTGACAAGGTTATCAAGACGGATGTTGCTGTGATAGGTGACTGTAAGCAGACTTTGCCGGCAATTACCCGTTTGCTGAACAAGAATGTTCACCGTGAGTGGAGAGATTCATTCGAGGTTTATCGCCAGCAGGAGCAGGAGAAGGTAATCGAGAAGGATATCCATCCTACAGAGGGTCCTCTGCTGATGGGTGAGGTGACCAATGTGGTGACGGAAGCTACCCATAATGAGGCTGTTCTCGTGAACGACGTAGGTCAGAACCAGATGATCAGTAGCCGCTACTTCAAGTTTACCAAGAAGCTGAGCATCGTAACCAGTGGTGGTTTCGGAACCATGGGCTTCGGCCTTCCGGCAGCCATCGGTGCCACCTTCGGAGCTCCCGATCGCACCATCTGCTGTTTCTTCGGCGACGGCGGTTTCCAGATGAACATCCAGGAACTGGGCACCATCATGGAGCAGCAGGCACCGGTAAAGATGATTCTGCTGAACAACAACTATCTGGGCAACGTTCGCCAGTGGCAAGACCTGATGTTCGGCGGCCGTCACTCCTTCACCCACATGATGAATCCTCATTATGCAGAGATTGCCAAGGCCTACGGCATACCATACGATGTGGTAATAGACCGCAAGGACCTTCAGGCTAAGGTGGAGAAGATGATCAGCACCAAGGGTCCTTACCTGTTGGAGTGCGCCATCAAGGAGAATGAAGACATCGTTCCGATGACGCTGCCGGGCAAGAGTGTAGATGAGATGCAACTCGAGTTGAATTATTAAAAGCTTTCGGCTATATATAATAAGGTGTAAATTCCTTCATGAGGAAGCATCCTCCGAAAAGTAACCGATTATTTTAAAATTTGGAAAAATGGAGAATAACAACGAAAAGAAATTATATACATTGCTTGTTTACTCAGAAAACATTGCCGGTATCCTGAATCAGATTACCGCCGTGTTTACTCGCAGACAGGTAAACATCGAGAGCTTGAATGTTTCGGCCAGCAGTATCAAGAATATACACAAGTATACCATCACGGTTTGGAGTGATGAAGAGCAGATTGAGAAAATCAACAAGGCAATAGAGAAGAAGATTGACGTGGTGAAGAGCGATTACTACTCCGACGACCAGATCTTCATCCATGAAGTGGCTCTCTTCAAGATTTCCACTCCGGTATTGCTAGAAAATCCAGAGGTTTCGCGCACCATCCGCAAGCATGATGCCCGCATGATGGAGGTGAATCCTACCTACAGCACCGTGCTTCTGGCAGGACTTACCGAAGACATCGCCGACCTCTTCCAGCAGCTCAACAGCTACAACTGCCTGCTTCAGTATACCCGAAGCGGCAGAATCGCTGTAACGAGAAGTTTTGACGAACCCATCTCTGATTATCTCAAGCAGAATTCAGAAGATTAGATTTCTTTCATATTTTGATGCCCTTTGTTCCCCTGGCTTCAAACTAGCGGAGCAGGGGGCTTTTTCGGTTTAAAACAACAAGACAAACAACAAGATAAAAGGACGAGACAGATATTATGGAACAGAAAATATTAGATAAGGTAGGGCGTTACGAATTCCTATCGGAGCCTTTCCACTGCGATTTCAGCAGCCACCTCTTTATGGGGCATCTCGGAAATCATCTGCTCAATGCTGCCGATTTTCACAGCAACGACCGCGGGTTCGGTATGAACTACCTCATGCCCCGACACAAGACATGGGTTCTCAGCCGACTGGCCATTGAGATGACAGAGATGCCGAAGTCTTACGACCGCTTTGTGGTAGAAACCTGGTGCGAGAGTGCCATGAAATATTTCACATCCCGAGATTTCAAAATCTGCGGCAAGACATCATCATCCGAAGAAGCCAAGGTTTACGGCTACGGCAAGAGCGTGTGGGCAATGATTGATACGGAAACCCGACAGCCTGTTGATATTTTTGAAATTCACGACGGACTCATCAAAGAATATATTGATTCGGAAAAACCTTGTCCTATCCAGGCAAGTTCGAGAGTGAAAATGGGCAAGGATGCCAAGCTGGTGAGAACCATTGACACCTATTATCATGATGTAGATGTTAACGGGCACATCAACTCGGTGAAATACATCGAACATATCCTCGACCTCTTTGATCTGGATTATTACAAAAATCACTTTTTGCAAAGATTTGAGATAGCTTATGTAGCAGAAAGTCACCAGGGAGACCAACTTCATTTCTATTTGGAAGAAACAAGTGAGGCAGAAAAAATGCAAGAATACTGCATAAAGATAACAAAAACCGACAAAAATGACGTAAATGAGGTGGAAGTTGTAAGAAGTAAGGCTAAATTTATTAAAAATTGAAAGAAAAATTTGGTGGTTTCATTTTATTTGCTTACCTTTGCACTCAGAAAATAAGAATAAACCCAGAGCCGCCTTCTTGGATAGGGGGTGGACGGATCAAACAGGCTCTCTTTGGATAAGAATACAGCTCGCATCCGTATGGACAAGTATAACCCGCGGCTCCACAAACGGCAAGCCGCACAAAAAGAATAAAAATTATGGCAGAAATGAATTTCGGTGGCGTAATGGAAACTGTTGTCACCAGTCATGAATTTTCATTGGAGAAAGCACGTGAAGTATTGAAGAACGAAACTATCGCAGTTATCGGTTATGGTATCCAGGGTCCTGGTCAGGCTTGTAACCTTCGCGATAATGGTTTCAACGTCATCGTCGGACAGCGTCAGGGTAAGACCTACGAGAAGTGTCTGAAGGATGGTTGGGTTCCTGGTAAGACTTTGTTCTCTATCGAGGAAGCTGCAGAAAAGGGTACTATCATCTGTATGTTGCTTTCTGATGCCGGTCAGATTGCTTGCTGGCCAAAAATTAAGCCACACCTCACAGCAGGTAAGACTTTGTATTATTCACATGGTTTCGCTATCAACTGGAGCGATCGCACAGGCGTAGTTCCACCTAAGGATATTGATGTTATCATGGTTGCACCTAAGGGTTCTGGTACTTCTCTCCGCACAATGTTCTGCGAGGGTCGTGGTTTGAACTGCTCTTACGCTGTATATCAGGATGCATCTGGTAAAGCAGAGGAAAAGACTGTTGCATTCGGTATCGGTATCGGTGCAGGATATTTGTTCAAGACTACATTCCAGCGTGAGGCTACTTCTGACCTTACTGGTGAGCGTGGTTCTTTGATGGGTGCTATCGAGGGTCTCTTGGAGGCTCAGTACGATGTACTCCGTGAGAATGGTCACTCTCCATCTGAGGCATTCAACGAGACTGTTGAGGAGTTGACTCAGAGCCTTGGCCCTCTCTTCGGTGCTAAGGGTATGGATTGGATGTATGCTAACTGTTCAACAACAGCTCAGCGTGGTGCTCTTGACTGGGCTCCTCGTTTCCGTGAGGCTATCAAGCCTGTAATGGAGTGGTTGTACTACTCTGTAAAGACTGGTAACGAGGCTCAGATTTCTATCGACAAGAACTCTCAGGCTGATTACCGCGAGAAGTTGAACGCTGAACTCGAGGCTATGCGCAACAAGGAAATGTGGCAGGCTGGTGTTACAGTTCGTAAACTTCGTCCTGAAAATAACTAATTTTTTTCTCGTACATAATGTTGGAAAGGGAATGGTCCGCGAGGGGTCGTTCCCTTTTTGTTGTTTATCCCTTTTTGTTGTTTATCTCTTTTTGTTGCTTATCCTTTTTTGTTAGCTTTACAGATAGATATAACTGCCGTCTATATGTATCTGGTTTTCTGATACCAGCATTTCTAAAGCATTTTCTAACTGCTGGCTCGGTACTTGTATTTCTCTCAATTCTGTAATGTGGTGTTTCTTTTGATCACCTAATATCTGGAGAATACTTTCTTTCGCCTTTTCAAACATCTGTTTGGCTACAGAATCGTTATCTTTATGTTCCAGACAGACATCGCATTGCTTGCAATCTTCCTTGGTTTCTTCTCCGAAATACCTTAAGAGTTGTCGTGAACGGCAGATAAAGTCTGTTTGTGCATATGCTATCATACTGCTGATACGTTTTACGAATTGCTCTTTTCTGTTTTCGTATGCTTCTTGGGTAATGACGACCTTATCTCCATCAATTCTATCCCGGGTATAGGTGATAAACGGGATTTTTCTACGAGGAACGAAAGTGATGATATGTTTGGTGGCAAGGCATTTCAATGCGAAATATACCTGCTGGATACTCAACTCTGCCTGTTGGGCTATCAGGGATTCGTCGATATATACGAAATCAGTGAAGAGTCCTCCGTAAATGCGTAAGAGGGCCGTGACAACCTGATCTTCATTTTCAGACAGATTATCCAGAAGATAAAGGTCGCTTCTGTTCAGGTTGAACATGAGGCGGGCTTTCCCGTCGGGATTGTCTTCGTAATGAATGTAACCACACTGTTCCAGTATTCTCAAAGCTGCATCTACTTTTGTTGGGTAATACTTATAGATATAGCTGAATTTCTCTATGTTGAATTCGAAAGTTTTTCCGCAACCGCTCCCCACACCTATTTGGAAGAAATAGGCGAGGTGTTCGTAGATATCCCTGATCAGTTCTTTCTCTGGAAAGGTATCGTTGATGCGTTTGGTCAGTTTGCGTTCATCGCTGGCATCATAGAGTAGTACTGCGTATGATTTGTTGCCATCTCTACCCGCACGACCAGCCTCCTGGAAATAAGCTTCCAGAGAGTCTGGGCAATCTATATGAATGACCATCCTTACATCGGGTTTGTCGATACCCATACCAAAGGCATTGGTAGCAACCATCACTCTTATCTGATCTTCCTGCCACTCTCTCTGTCGTTCATCCTTTACGGCAGGGTCAAGTCCGGCATGATAGAAAGTGGCAGGGATGCCGTTCTTATTGAGGATTTCTGCTATTTCCTTCGTACGGCGGCGACTTCTAACATAGATGATGGCAGAACCCTGTACACATTTCAGGATATGAACCATTTCGCCATGCTTGTCGGTCGTAATGCGTACAATATATGCCAGGTTCTTGCGTTCGAAACTCATTTTGAACACATTCTTTTCAGGAAACTGGAGTTGGTTCTGGATATCATCTACGACTTCTGGGGTAGCCGTGGCAGTAAGTGCCAGGATAGGTGTTCCCGGTTTCAACTTTCTGATATCTGAAATCTTCAGATAAGAAGGACGGAAATCATATCCCCACTGACTGATGCAGTGGGCTTCATCCACTGTGATAAAGCTTACTTTGATATGGCGTAATTTGGTCTGGAAAATATCCGTAGAAAGTCTTTCCGGAGAGACATACAGAATCTTGACACCGCCAAAGATACAATTCTCAAGTGTCTGTATGATTTCTCTTCTGGATTTGTCGGCATAGATAGCATCTGCCAGGATACCGCGTTCCTTGAGGTGGGTAACCTGGTCTTTCATGAGGGCTATGAGGGGCGTAATCACGATGCAAACGCCATCCTGGGCAAGTGCAGGAACCTGAAAAGTGATAGATTTACCACCACCAGTAGGCATAAGACCGAGGGTATCCTTACCCTGTGATATACTTTCGATAATGTCTCTCTGTATGCCACGGAAGTCAGGATACCCCCAGTATGTTCGCAATATCTCTTGAAATTTATCTGTCATTTAGTCATTTGGGTCTGATGGAGTCAGAAATCAGGAGTTTTCCTATTTCTCACTGTTGTTCGGACGGATATCCTCAATTTGCAGTTGTACCTGGTTCTTCTTGAAGATATTGTCTTCTATTGTATATACAATGTCGAAACTCCGTTTGCTCTTGATGTATCGTGCTGCGGCACTTTGTCCGAAGGCAATGCCGTTGACCACGCTGCTCGACTTTGAGTCCACAAGTTCCAGCTTGATGTGCTCCTGTTCCCTTCCTACCACTTTGCTTGTACCATAGTCATACACTTTGGTTGTGCAGAATATCGGTTTTTGATTGCCTGGTCCAAAAGGTGCAAACCGTTTCAGGTCGCTGTACAGGTGTTTGGTGATGTCTTTGAAATCAATCTCCGCATCAATATGAAGCAAGGCTTCTGTCTGTTCAGGAGCGATATGTTCCTCTACATATTTCTGGAATCTTTCTCTGAATTCTTTTACCTTATCCCATTTCAGGGTAAGTCCGGCAGCGTATGTATGTCCACCGAAATTCATGAGAATATCGCGGCAACTCTTGATGGCAGAATAGACATCAAAGCCCGTAACACTGCGTGCGGAGCCTGTTGCCATGTCACCATCTTTGGTCAGAACGACGGTAGGGCGGAAATAGATTTCCGTGAGTCTTGAGGCAACAATGCCGATGACTCCTTTTTTCCATCCCTCATCGTAGAGTACAATACTGGAGTTGTGCTTCTGGCTTTCAAGTCTTGACACAATGCCATTGGCTTCCTCCGTCATCTGCTTGTCGATGTCCTTACGTTGTTCGTTGTATTCATTGATGTGTTTTGCCATGCGGATGGCAGTAGCAAAATCTCTTTCTACCAGCAGGTCAACGCTCAATTTGCCGTTTTCCATTCTTCCTGAAGCATTGATGCGTGGACCGATCTTGAATACGATGTCGCTCATTGAGATTTCTCTACCATTGAGTCCGCAGATATCAATGATGGAACGCAAGCCGATACTTGGATTGGTATTGAGCAGCTTGAGACCATGGAACGCGAGGATACGGTTTTCTTCCTCAACAGGTACGATGTCGGCTGCGATGCTTACGGCACAGAAGTCGAGCAGCGGGATGAGTCTGGAGAACGGAATGTTGTTGTTCTTGGCGAAAGCCTGCATGAATTTAAAGCCTACGCCACATCCGCAAAGGTGCTTGAACGGAAAGGTATCGTCAGGACGTTTAGGGTTGAGAATAGCCACAGCAGGAGGCATCACCTCGTCTGGTACGTGGTGATCACAAATGATGAAATCTATGCCAAGAGACTTGGCATATTCTATTTCCTTGATGGCTTTGATGCCACAGTCAAGGATGATGATTAGTTTTACACCTGTCTTGTTGGCAAAGTCTATTCCTTTTTTGCTGACTCCGTATCCCTCGTCATATCTGTCGGGGATATAGTAATCGATGTTGGAATAGAATTGCTGCAGGAACTTATAGACCAAAGCTACGGCAGTGCATCCATCTACGTCGTAATCGCCATAGACAAGGATGCGCTCCTTGCGTCCCATCGCATCATTGAGGCGGTCAACGGCTATGTCCATATCCTTCATGAGGAATGGATTGATCAGGTCGGCAAGCTGGGGCCTGAAAAACCGTTTGGCTGCCGATTCTGTCGTAATGCCTCTTTGGATGAGAAGCTGTCCTAAGATTGGGCTGATGCTTAGCTTTTCGCCCAGTTCCTTTGCTGCTTTTTCTTGCTCAGGTGTAGGTGCTTCATAATTCCATTTAAAATGCATCTTAATTATTTTTTATTTCTGCCGTCAAAGTTACAAAAATAAAACGACAAATAGAAATGTTTTAACTTGAAAATAGCAGAAAAAGCATGAATTATGTAAAAAAAGGCAGCAAACCTGATGGATTGCTGCCTTTTTTAAAATATTTATCTAAGTTTCTTTTCTTCCTATTATCCTTAGATTCCGAGTTTTTTGCGGATATCCTTAGGGAGGGCATTCTTGTTTACCATGAAGTCCATAGTCTTGTATGCTACAAATGCCTTGGTCATGTACCATGTTCCCTTGTAATCACCATACTCACCCCATGAGTTCTTCACCATGTAGTACTCCTTGCCGTTCTGGTCCTTTGCGATACCATAGATGTGCATACCGTGGTCATCGGTAGTTTCCCAGTTATCGAAAGCTTCCTGACGCATCTGCTGTGTAGGTACAATCTCAGGAGCGTTGACACCCAGTGAGTCGAACTTCTCTTTCTTCTCGTCTTTTGAAAGCTTGAACCAGTGGTCTGCATCGGTGCCTGCCATAGAACGAACCTTCTTTACATCGTAAGCGATACCGAGACCTTTGCGAGTGAAACCATCCTCTGTTACGTCGCCACCCCAAGCTACGGTATAACCGTTGTTGACTGCATTGTCGATAATCTTGCAGATGTCTTCCATTGGAACGTTGTAGCTCATAGGCCAGCGCCAATTGTCCTGTACCTCAACAGCAAACTGACTCCACATTGGGTGGTGGGTATAGCTGGTGATGGTTACATAGTCATCGAGATTCAAACCGAGGCTCTCGCAGAATGACTGTGGAGTATATTGCTTGCCCTGATAGGTAAATTTCTCTGGAGTCTTACCAATGTATGAGTCGATGATGCCCTGAAGACCGCTCTTCCAAGCAGAAGAAATTTTCTTAGCATTGCTCTTGGCAACAGCTTCTACGTATGGTGTCATCACATCGAAGAACTCACCGAAGTTGGCAAGTGAGTCACCTGTCAATGTACCTGGAGCTGGCATTGCAGTCTCTGGTACGATACCATAGTGCTTCAAAGCATACAGTACATCGTATGCGCTACCACCCTGTGAGAAGCTCACGTCACCGTGCATTCTGACAGCCATTGTGGCGCGGTCCATGTATGTCTTGTTGGCAACGAACATCTCGCTCAAGTCGTATGTCTTGCCTGTCTTCTTCAAAATCTCGCTCTCAAAATAGCTGAGAGTAGAATAAGCCCAGCACGTACCACTGCGGTTCTGATCCTTGATGCTGGTGATAGGGTTTTCCTTTACCACTGTAAATACTGGCTTGTTCTTTGCGATAGCTGCTGAATCAGTAGCGGTCTTTGCGCTTGCACCTGTGGCAACCAATGCCATCAATGCTGCTGCGATCAATGTTTTCTTCATTAAAATTTCTCTTTATATTAATAATGTTGTTCTATTTTCTCTCTTTTCGAGGGGGATTGCTTATCTGTTGGCTGCCATGTAGTCCTCTACATCCTTTGGATGATAAGGGATGCGGTCTTTACCCAAGAATCTGCAACCGTCTTTGGTGATGAGTAAATCGTCCTCGATACGGATACCTCCGAAGTCCTTGTAGGTTTCCAGCTTGTCGAAGTTGAGGAACTCTGCGCAATGACCTGATGCCTTCCAGTCGTCGATGAGGGCAGGGATGAAATAGATTCCCGGTTCATCTGTTACGACGAAACCTTCTTCGAGGCGGCGGCCCATACGCAGGCAGTTGGTACCGAACTGTTCCAGGTTAGGACGAACTTCCTCATCGAATCCTACATTGATCTGGTCGAAATTCTCCATATCGTGTACGTCCATTCCCATCATGTGACCTAATCCGTGAGGCAGGAACATGGCATGAGCACCAGCCTTGACAGCCTCTTCTGTATCACCCTTGGCAAGTCCTAACTCCTTGAGTTTGTCAAACATCAGACGGCATATTGCAAAGTGAACATCTGCGTATTTCACACCAGGCTTGGCAACTTCGAGTGCATAGTCGTGGCAAGCCTCAACGATAGAGTAGATTTCCAACTGGCGCTGGGTAAACTTACCGCTTACAGGCATAGTACGTGTGTTGTCAGAGCAATAGTTGTTGATGGTCTCGGCACCGGCATCGCAAAGAGCCAGTCTGCCAGCTTCCAGAATGCTCATGGAAGGATTGCCGTGCATAATCTCACCATGCTGACTGAAGATAGTAGGGAAACTGACCATTGCTCCATAAGAGTTGGCAATTCCGTCAACCTGTCCGCCTACAAATTTCTCTGTTACTCCTGGACGAGTCAACTTCATGGCAGTGGTATGCATCTTGTAACCAATAACAGCAGCACGTTCCAGTTCCTCGATTTCCTCAGGAGTCTTGGTAGAGCGCATCTTTACCACAGCCTTGATGAGATCCATAGAGGCCTCTTCCTTTTGCTGGTTAGGGTGGATGCCGAGGAGGTCGAATATCTGGAGCTTGATGTCAAAGCGATAAGGAGGCAGAAAATGTATCTTGCGCTTCTTAGACATGGCATCATTGCAGATAGTCTTCAGAGATTTCATAGGTGCAGAGTTGTGGACACCAACCTGTTCTGCCAAGTCGTGTACGCTTTCCACGCTGCCATACCATACGATATCTTCAATATCTATGTCGTCACCGATCAATGTCTCGATGTCGTTGTCAATGTCGATTACACCTACCAGACCATCGCGCTGCTGTCCGAAATAATAGAGGAAAGTAGAGTCCTGACGGAATGGATAGTATCCATTGTTAGGGAAATTACAAGGTGAATTGTTATTTCCGAAAATCAAAATTACGCCTTCACCTACAAGCTTCTTAAGCTCTTGGCGGCGCTGAATGTAAGTGTCCTTACTAAACATATTTTTAGTTTTTTGTTATATTTTGGTGCAAAGTTAGTGATTATTTCCCAAAAAATGCTTATCTTTGCAAGCAAAATCGTATAAAAAGTGAGAATTTATAAATAATTAATAATAAAAGCACGCTTTTTGTGCAAAAATGAATAAAAAAACAGGTAAATGGTATGAAGATAGAAAGAAAAACGGGACTGGTCTTGGAAGGAGGCGGAATGAGAGGTGTGTTTACAAGCGGGGTACTGGATGCCTTCATGAAACACGATTTGTATTTCCCATATACGGTGGCTGTTTCTGCAGGTGCTTGCAATGGTATGTCGTATATCAGTCGCCAACCCCGTCGTGCCCGTATTTCCAATATCGATTACTTGGATCGGTATGAATATATCGGTCTTCGGCATCTGGTTACTCAAGGTTGCATCTTCGACCGCCGGTTGCTTTATGATAAATTTCCCAACCAGTTGTTGCCTTTCGATTTTGATACTTTTTTCCAGCATGCGGAAGGTTTTGAGATGGTAACGACCAATTGTCTGACGGGGCATGCCATGTATCTTTCTGAAACTCATGATAAGCAGCGTGCTCTGGATATCGTCAGAGCTTCAAGCAGTTTGCCTTATGTCAGCAAGATTGTGAATGTGGATGGTATCCCAATGCTGGATGGTGGTATTGCCGACAGTATTCCTGTTCAGCACGCCATCGATATGGGGTATGAGCATAATGTGGTGATACTGACCCGCAACAAAGGGTGGCGTGATTATGGGAAGGATCGCAAGATACCTTATTTATATAAGAACTATCCTCGTCTTCGTGTTGCTCTGAGTCATCGTCATAAGGTATATAATGAACAACTCCAACTTGTAGATGATCTGGAGGCCGCAGGCAAGATCACATGTATTCGCCCGCTTCGTCCGCTTGAGGTGGGACGTATTGAGAAAGATACTGTCAAATTGGAACGGTTATACGAAGAAGGCTTCACTTTAGGTGAAGCCTTCTGTAAGGAGTTTATTTGAATTAAACGTAAATTCCCAATATTTTTTGGAGGTTTTTCTCTCTTGTTGCTCCCATGATGAGGAACAAGTCTATCAGCCACCAGATTCCACATCCTCCACAGGTTATGAGTTTTAGTATTCCGATAATCACATCACCGATGTAGATACGGTCGATTCCTAAGGAACCTACGAGAACAGAGAGAATGATAGCTATGGTTGGATCTTTGGATTGAGCCAGATAGATACTGGCGGTATTATAATCCATTTCTAACAGTTTTTCTCTGAGGATACCCAAAGCTTCGTATGGCAGTTTGCTGCCATATATAGCAATCAGTTGATCAACTTGTAGATTGTTCATAAGCTTGACATTAAATGTTGAGAATATTTCTTAGTACAAACCAGATGCAAAAAGAATAGACGTATATCCAGACAGCAATTTTACCTTCGAAAATACTTGTCATTTTCTCTTTTAATTTCCCTTTCGGTAAATAATATGTTACTATGACGATAAGCGTATAGGGTAGTGCGTATATTAAATAATAGTTATAGTGGCAGGCTTTTAATACATCTCCATTAGTGAGGGCATGTAAGAAACGTTGTATTCCACATGCAGGACAACTAAGTGTGGTTATCAGCTTAAAAGGGCATTTAGGCCAAAACCAATAGTTGCTTGGATTGAAGCTGTACAGTAAACTGAGTGCTACTATAACTATTAATAAATATGTGTACTTGTTTTTTGCAACTTGCTTGAACCGTTTACATACCAAGCATAGCGATGAGGGTTGCACCATAGACTAACCAGTAGATTATGTTGATAAACAAACCGACACCCATACCGATAAGACTCCATTTCTTAGCCTCTTGTGCTGCTAAATTAGCCGCTTCATATTGCTTTGCATAATAAAGGCCATTTACCTTATTTGCCTTAACGATACCTACAATACCAAGTGGCAAGCAACAGCAGATTGTGCAGATGATAGCAAGTACAAGATTGTTGTCTGGTTTTGGAGGCATAGGTGTGCTGACCTGCTGCTCAAAATTGTTTTGTTCCATAATTGTGTACGAGTTAGACCATTTCTTTTTTAGTTACTAGAAATGTAGTCTGGTCTTTTCGCTACTTTCTAGTTTTTATTTACTTTTTCGATTTTCGCTCTAATTTAGAAAATTGAGTTACTTTGTTTTAGATTGTTCTTTTTTTATTGAAAGATTTGCTCCGAAATATCTTTATTCTTCCAATAAATCGGGACGCAGGCGTCTGGTTCTTTCCATGGCCTGATCGAATTCCCATTGGCGAATCTTAGCCTCATTTCCGCTCAGCAGTATCTCTGGAACTTTCCAACCCTTATAGTCTGCTGGTCGGGTATAGATAGGGGCTGCAAGAATGTCGTCCTGGAAACAGTCGGAGAGAGCGCTTTGTTCATCGCTGATGACTCCTGGAACCAAACGGATTACTGCATCAGAGATAATGGCTGCAGCAAGTTCGCCACCTGTCAATACGTAGTCGCCTACAGAAATCTCACGGGTGATGAGATGGTCTCTCACTCTTTGGTCAATACCCTTGTAGTGACCGCAGAGAATGATGAGGTTGCCTTGCATAGACATCTCATTGGCAATCTTCTGGTTGAAAGTCTCTCCGTCTGGAGAAACATAGATGACGTCATCATATTCGCGCTCTGCCTTCAGGGCTGTAATGCAGCGGTCGATAGGTTCGCATTGCATCACCATGCCGGCACTTCCTCCGTATGGATAGTCATCTACTCGTTTCCATTTATCTAATGTATAATCACGCAAGTTATGGAGATGAATCTCTGCGAGACCCTTCTTCTGTGCACGTGCCAGGATAGACTCATTGAAGAATCCCTCCAGCATTTCCGGTAATACAGTGATAATATCTATTCTCATATTGAATGCAAAGATAATATAATTTGAGCAAGTAGCCAAATGATTCTGCTATTATTTTCATTTGGAATGTATTGCAAAGAATTATATACGTCTTACTTGATGATAACCTTCTTCTTTCCGATGATGTAAACTCCCTTGGTAAGCTGGCTTGCATCTGTGCCCAAGTAGCGTCCATCGAGGGTGAAGATACGTGTATCCTTCTCCTGATTCTGCTGGATGACAGGGCTGTCGATGCCTGTAGCATAGTCCTTGAGATAATCGAAGGTAATGACGCCGTCGGCCTCCTTGATGTTGTAGAAAGGCTTTTTCAATGTACTGTTGTTGAGTGTGACACTCAAAAGTTCGGTCTTATTTGCAGTACCTGGGAATGGATCACCTTGGAGACTTTCCTTGTATTCTTTGTCTGTCCATTTTTGGCCATCACCATGGTTGTAGTCAGAGATTACATAACCATCTGCAGGAACAATCATGACATTTGGTTTGCTTATCTCATTGTTGAGTCTGTTATCAAGGCTGACCGTAGTGTAAGGGTAGTCAATACGCCAAACTAACATGCCAGTAGTTTTGAAGGCTTGGGTTATTCCACTCCACCAACCCTCTGTCTGGATATTTTGGATAAGGAGATATTCGTCATTCTCTCCATTGATCTTGTAAGCTGTTCTGCTATTGGCGTAGGAATCTAAGTTCACCTGTTTTGCTTCATCTCCTAATTCAATAGGAGCAGTCCAGTCCATTACATCCATTTCCCATGGGGAATATGGAGTAGGAAAATAGCCGCTATATGTATATTCTCCTCCGTCCATCAAATCCCAGTATTCTGGGTTTTGGTTATCTACTCTTGATGCTTCAACTGTAGGATAAAGGTCTGGAAGTCCCATTGTATGTGAGAATTCATGACAGAAAAGGCCGATACCATTGAGCAATGGCTTGCCATCAATCCAGTTTTTTGGTGTTCCATTCAACTCGTTGTTGATGCCATATCTGCTAATCATCTTACCATTCAACTTGAGTGAGATATTAGTTCCCGGCTCGTTGAAAGTAGCAGAGCCTGATTTAGGCCATAGACAATCAGCACTATTACCTCCGAAACTCTCGCTATATCCTGCATATATGATATAGACCAAGTCGATATAACCATCATTATCTTGATCGTAATCAGCAAAGTTGACATTAGTCGATACGTTCTTGCAAGCTTCTGCTATCATTTCTTTGAAGTTGGCATCAGTTCCTCCTGTATTGCTGCCATAATAGGCAGAATTCTTACTTACGGTAACGGGACCTACGATGTCAAATTGAGGAGTGAACTTTCTCTGACTCATATCTTTGAAGTACTGGGATACACTGCCGTAGTTTACCATTCCTTTTGTAACATAAGCATTATTGGCTTTAGGTGTTGCTTCTCCATCGGCTCCTTTGAGATAATGGGTAAATGTGGCAACTGGATCTGACGTCTTGAATTTGACATCCTGAAATTCTACCAGAATGACCAAAGCCTTCGGTGAACCTTTATGAGGGAAATATGCAGGAGTTACTGTACCGATTGGTTTTGCAAGTGCCTGAGGCTCTGCATTGAGCAAGTTGAGGAACTTTTCCTTGTTCTGGTTATTAATGACCTGTTCTTCCACAGTTCCACGTTCACCGGCATTATGAGCCAATTGTGGGGTCGCTTTCAGCGTTCCGTCTTCCTCTACCTGTGCTACATAATAGTTGCTGCCCACTTGTACGAGAAGTACATCGTCTGCGGTACTGTACCAGCTGAAGTGTTCATCACCATGAAGGCGAATGGTCAGTTGGCTGCCATCACTCTGTGTAATGGTAGTGAGTGCGGTATGCGCTTTTGCAGCAAAGCCGCTTGCGATACCCATCAGAGCAAATGCAATGCTAAGTAAAATCTTCTTCATATAATGATTTTTAATTATTAATGCTAATTTCGTTTGATTGATGCTTTATTTGAATGCTAAATGATAACTTTATTTGTTTGATAGAATTCTTTATTTGAAATAATATTGTCCCTTCTTCTGGGTCTGGTGACCAAACTCGATGGCATGGTGCGGACAATGGTGGTAACAATTGAAACATGTGAGGCAGTCGTCATGATGCAGCCATACAGGCATTTTCCCTTTACCGCCATCAATATCTCCAACGGGACAGACATGGGCGCAGATGCCACATTTCACACATTTGTCTGCTGTGACGTGAAAACGCTTGTCTGTAATGAGAACTTTTTCAAAGAAACCACCCACAACCTTGGTGAAAAACCATGGAATAGGACCTTTTACCAATCTGCAGATACCTTCCTTACGATTGAAAATCTCCTCGCTGATTTCTTCCAGTTCCAAAGCAGACTTCTCCTTTTTCCGAATCTCCTTTTCCTTCGGATCGACATCCATGAAAGGTAATCCTACGTATGACTCAGGCATGATGAGAGAGAAGGAAGAGGCTACCTCATGCACTCCGATATTCGATAAGGAAGAATTGGAGGCAATCGTTTCGTTGAGATTCTCTATGATCAGTCCGATACTGTCACCAGCCGTACAGACTGCATAGGCGTAAACGGGGCTTGGAACTGGCGATTCATAGTTGGGGTGCACTTCTTCAGTTGGTAGATTGACCTGAAGTTTAGCTATAAATTCCCTGACAAGTCTTGGAACCCTCCAACCATGAACGGGGAAAACGAAACCAAGCCGTTCACCTTTTTCCAAGATGAACGGCTCAGTATATTGGGCGCCTGATTTTTTGATGAGCCTCATTTCTTCGGCAATATCAATCAGTCGCTCATGTGTAGCTGCTGCCAATTTGATGGCAGCCCAGCGGGTATTTCCTGTACCAGAAAAATAAAATATCATTTTTTAGTTTCAGTGCAATCAGATTTATTTCTGTTCTTCCACCATGACACCCTCGATGTAAAGGCGTGTCATCTCAACGTTGCCATTGCTACGAACGGTGATAGACTTCTTGAAATGACCAGGGAACATACCCTTGCCATTGTATGTTACAGTAATCTGACCTTTCTGGCCTGGTGCGATAGGCTGCTTGGTATAGGCTGGAATAGTGCAGCCGCAACTGGCGATGGCCTGATTGATAATCAATGGCTTATTGCCTACGTTTGTGAAAGTGAAAGTAGTCTTCTGTACAGGAGACTTCTCACTGAAGTTGCCAAAGTTGTGTACCACTCTGTCAAACTTGATTTCTGCCTGTGCGCTTGCTGTTGCTACCATGGCAACAAGCATTGTCAGCGCTAAGATAAATCTTTTCATATCTTTGATTTTATTTATATTCAACTTTTTATTTGCATATTTGGATGCAAAGTTACGCATAAAGTTTAGTATTCTGCTACTTTTTTACAATATTTTATACTTAATCATGCGATATTCTATTTTTTATCAAGCAATTGAGCCAGAAATTGTCCTGTAAGACTCTTCTTGCATTGCATCACTTCCTCTGGCGTACCGGCAACAACCAGGTTGCCACCCTTGTCACCTCCTTCAGGACCGAGGTCGATGATATAGTCGGCGCATTTGATGACATCAAGATTATGCTCGATGACAACCAGTGAGTGCCCTCTCTCAATGAGTGCATTGAAAGCATGAAGCAGTCGCTTGATATCATGGAAGTGCAGACCGGTGGTTGGCTCGTCGAAGATGAAGAGGGTAGGTTCCTGATCTTCCTTACCGATGAAGAAGGCAAGTTTGACACGCTGGTTTTCTCCACCAGAAAGCGTACTTGAATTCTGTCCGAGCTTGATATAGCCTAATCCGACTTCCTGCAAAGGGCGTAAACGGCTGACGATGACGCGGCAGGAATCGAAGTCACCATTATTGTGCTGGTTCTTCTCGTCTGCAAAGAATTCGATAGCTTCGTTCACGGTCATGTTGAGCACATCATTAATATTCTTACCTCCGTATTGTACCTCAAGGATATCGTGCTTGAATCGTTTGCCTTTGCATGCTTCGCATTGCAAAACCAGGTCTGCCATGAATTGCATTTCGATTGTTACATAACCTGCTCCCTTGCACTCTTCACATCTTCCTCCCTCAGCATTGAAGGAGAAATAGGCAGGAGTGAATCCCATCTGTTTTGACAACGGTTGGTTGGCAAAGAGCGAACGGATGGCATCGTATGCCTTCAGATAGGTGGCAGGGTTGCTGCGGGAACTTTTACCGATAGGGTTCTGATCCACAAACTCCACATGCTTGATGGCGTTGACATCGCCTTCTAAGCCTAAGTGCTCACCTGGTGCATCTGCCACCAAGTCTAAATGGCGGCGCATGGCAGGAAAGAGGATTCCCTTGATGAGTGAACTCTTGCCGGAACCAGAAACACCAGTCACTACCGTAAAGACATTGAGCGGCAACTTGACGTCGATGCCTCTCAGGTTATTCATTCTGGCACCCTTGATTTCGATGAAACGGTTCCAGGCACGATGGCTTGTTGGCGTTTCTATCTTTTCATGATGGGTGAGATACTTGATGGTGTAACTATCAGGGTATTTCTCCAAGAGTTTCTGCTGGGCTTCCTTGTCGGTAGTAGAATACTCAGAAGCAGGACCGGCATAAACCAGTTGACCGCCCAGACGACCAGCATCCGGACCGATATCTATCAGGTAGTCGGCAGCCCGCATGATTTCCTCGTCATGCTCTACGACGACTACCGTATTTCCTAATTGCTGCAATTCTCTCAGCACCTTGATGAGTCGTGCTGTATCTCTGCTGTGAAGACCGATGCTTGGCTCGTCGAGAATATAGACACTTCCTACAAGTGAAGAACCTAAGTTGGTGGTCAGGTTGATACGCTGGCTTTCACCTCCTGAAAGGGAGTTGGAAAGACGATTGAGCGTGAGATAACCGAGTCCCACATCCAGCAGAAACTGCAGGCGGTTTGTAATCTCTGCCAAGAGTCTTTTGCTCACGCATTTCTCGTGTTCGGTCAGTTCCAGTTTGGTAAACCAGATCTTGAGATTGGTGATAGACATCTCCACGAGTTCAGTAATACTTTTGCCGCCAATTTTCACATAGTTAGCTTCTTTCTTTAAGCGAGTGCCGTGGCAATCTGGACAAATCGTCTTGCCGCGGAATCTGCTGAGCATCACGCGGTACTGTATCTTATATTGGTTTTCCTTCACCATTCTGAAGAATTCGTCAATGCTCACCCTGTCGTGTGGCTCACGATTCTTCTCAGAAGGAAGACCATGCCAAAGCCAATCTTTCTCCTTTTGAGAGAGTTCGAAGTATGGTTTGAAAATAGGGAAATTATAGGGCTCTGCTCTGCGGATAAATTCCTTGAGCCACATACCCATCTTTTCTCCTCGCCAGCAAACCACACAACCGTCATAAACACTCAGGGAAGTATTTGGGATGACGAGCTTTTCGTCGATGCCGATTACGCTTCCGTAACCCTCGCAGGTAGGACAGGCACCCAGAGGAGAATTGAAGGCAAACATATTGTCTGACGGTTCCTCGAAGGTCATTCCATCTGCTTCAAAACGGGTCGAAAAATCATAGGCAATCTTACTTGGCAAGAACAGGAGGCGGCAGGCGCCATCTCCTTCGTAAAAAGCTGTTTCGGCTGAGTCCATGAGACGGCTGATATCATCTTTTTCTTCACTTACGGAAGAACGGTCTATCACGAGAAAGATTTCCATGCCTGTTTCAGTCATCAGCTTTTTGAGCTTTTCGTCAGAGGCTTCAAGAAGATCCCTCATGCTTACTTCTGGCGAAAGCATCTCGCCGCTATTGGCTTTATCCAGAAAGTCTTCGATGCGTTCAAACTCATTTTTCACCAAAATACGTGCATATCCTTCCTGAATATACATCTCCAGTTGCTTGCTGAGGCTTCGTCCCTCAACGATGTGAAGAGGGGAAAGGATGACAAACTTGGTGCCCTTGGAATATTGGCGGGTACAAGCTAAGATGTCTTCTGTAGTATGGCGCTTCACCTCCTGTCCGCTGATAGGAGAAATAGTTTTTCCTATGCGAGCATAGAGTAATCTGAGATATTCGTAAATTTCAGTACTGGTACCCACGGTGGAACGTGGGTTACGGGAAATAACTTTCTGTTCGATGGCGATGGCAGGTGGCAATCCCTTGATGAAGTCACATTCTGGTTTGCTCATTCGCCCCAAAAACTGTCGGGCGTATGAAGATAAGGATTCCACATAACGGCGCTGACCTTCGGCATAGAGTGTGTCGAAAGCCAGCGATGACTTACCGGAGCCAGAGACACCCGTGATGGCAACAAATTTGCCCTGAGGTATCTTGACATTGATGTTTTTGAGATTGTTAGCCCTGGCTCCTTTGATCTCAATATATTTATCTTTTGCCATTTTTTACTTTTTTACCTTTTTACTTTTTTACCCTTTTACCTTTACTCATGATGATAAGGTTCACCTTTTATAATAGTACACGCGCGATAGAGGGCTTCTGTGAAGATGAGGCGCACCATCTGATGCGAGAAAGTCATCTTGGAGAGGGAAATCTTCTCGTTGGCACGCTCATAGACTGCCTGCGAAAAGCCATAGGGACCACCAATGATGAAGACAAGTCTTCTGGCAGTAGCCTGCTTACGTTCTATCCACTTGGCAAATTCGATGCTGCGGAATTCCTGACCATGTTCGTCCATCAATACAACGGTATCTGAAGGTTGCAGGAGTTTCAATATCATTTCCCCTTCTTTTTCCTTTTGCTGCTGTTCGCTGAGGCTCTTCGTATTCTTGAGCTCAGGAATAGTCGTAATATTGAAAGGCATGTAGTGGGTGATGCGCTCAGCATAGTCCTTGATGCCTGCAATAAAATGCTTGTTTACGGTCTTTCCGACCAATATCAGTTCAGTCTTCATTATTGTTCTTTATTCTTCACTCTTCGTTCTTCACTTTCTCCTCGTCCCTGTAATATCCTTTTCCGATTCGTTTTGGATTCTTCGGGAACCAGCCTTTCTCGCATCGCTCTCTCTGTTCAAAGAGTTCACCGATGCTCCACAGGCTTGAGGCACCTACCACACCTAAAATGGCAGAGAAGAGCACATTAGCAATCAGGAAGGCTGCACCGATGCAGACAATGCCTGCAACGAGAAATACCCACCAAAACCTGGTGCCCGTATAATATTCCGTCTTCATCACGATAGGATGAAAGATACCTATTATTAAAAAGGTGGAAATGGCGATGATAACGCCCGTATAATAAATTTCCATATCTTTAAATTCTTAAATTTTTTATCCAATTATTACTATAAAACAGATACAATATTGCTAAATATCAGCCTTATTCTATTTTCATTTCCGTTTCAAAGTGCAAAAATACAAAAAAAACTCCAAACTTGTTGGGTTTATGAAATAATTTATATATCTTTGTACTCAAATTATTAATAACATATATATAATCAGACTATGGCTAATAACGCAGAATTAATCAAGCAGTGTGAAGAAAGAGCACAGCAGTGGCTCGCTCCCGCTTTTGACGAAGAAACACGTAATGAAGTAAAGGCAATGTTCGAGGCTGATGATAAATCAGCTCTCGTTGATGCTTTCTATCAGAACTTGGAGTTCGGTACTGGTGGCTTGCGCGGTATCATGGGTGCAGGAACCAACCGTATGAACAAGTATATTGTAGGTATGGCTACTCAAGGCTTTGCCAACTACATCCTCAAGGCTTTCCCAGGTGAGAAGAACCTCTCTGTAGTGGTTGGTCATGACTGCCGTAACAACTCTCGTCTCTTTGCAGAGACAGTAGCAGCTATCTTCTCTGCCAACGGTATCAAGGCTTATCTCTTTGAAAGCCTCCGCCCAACACCAGAGATTTCTTTCGCTATCCGTGAACTCGGTGCTAAGGCTGGTGTGAACGTAACTGCTTCTCACAACCCTAAGGAGTACAATGGCTACAAGGCTTACTGGAGTGATGGTGCTCAGGTTTTGGCTCCACATGATACGGGTATCATTGAGGAGGTGAACAAGGTTACTATCGATCAGGTGAAGTTTGAGGCTAACTGGGATTTGATCAAGATTATCGGTGGTGAGATGGATTATGACTATATGACTGCTGTTCATTCTGCCATGATCGACCAGGATGTCATCAACCGTCAGAAGGATCTCAATATCGTTTACTCAGCTATGCATGGTACAGGTCGCGTCATCGTTCCTCTCTGCTTGCGTTCATGGGGCTTCCAGAATATCAATGTAGTTCCTGAGCAGATGGTTGTAGATGGCAACTTCCCAACCGTTGTTTCTCCAAACCCGGAGAATGCTGAGGCTATGACTCTTGGTATGAAGCTCGGTACTAAGTTGAATGCTGACCTTGTAGTAGCTACCGACCCAGATGCAGACCGTCTTGCTATCGTTTGCCGCGATGACAAGGGTGAGTGGATGATCATCAATGGTAACCAGACTGCCATGATGTTCTGCTACTATATCATTGAGAACAAGAAGAAGTTGGGCAAGTTGAAGCCAACAGACTTCCTTGTAAAGACCATTGTAACTACAGAGGTAATTGCTGAGATTGCAAAGAAGAACAACGTAGAGTTGCGCGACTGCTACACTGGTTTCAAGTGGATTGCACGCGAGATTGCTATCTCTGAGGGCAAGCAGCAGTACATCGGTGGTGGTGAGGAGAGCTTCGGTTTCTTGCCATACGATAAGGTACGTGATAAGGATGCTCCTGCATCTATCTGCTTGATTTGTGAGATTGCTGCCTGGGCTAAGGATCAGGGCAAGACTCTCTACGATCTCTTGATGCAGATCTATGCAGAGTATGGCTTCAGCAAGGAGTTCACTGTAAATGTAGTTCGCCCAGGTAAAACTGGTGCTGATGAGATCAAGCAGATGATGGCAGACTTCCGTGCTAACCCTCCAAAGGAGTTGGGTGGCAGCAAGATTGTAACTTGGAAGGACTACCAGAGCTTGGAGGCTAAGCATGTTGATGGTAGCGTAGAGAAGCTCAATATGCCTACAACAAGCAATGTACTCCAGTGGTTCTGTGATGATAACACCAAGGTGAGTGTTCGTCCTTCAGGTACAGAGCCTAAGATTAAGTTCTATATCGAGGTAAAGGATCCTTCATTCAAGTGCGCTGGTTGCTACAACCGTTGTACAGCAGCTGCTATGGAGAAGATTGAGGCTATCAAGAAGAGCTTGAACTTAGATTAATTCGTAGATTTTTATATTTCCGGCGAGAGGTCATCCTGACTTCTCGCCTTTTTGTATTTTATGCATGATGATTCGGCAAAATAGGCTACAAAGCAAAAGTGTTGTGATTGCCAAGTAAGTATTGAAACTACTATAATAAGGAAACTCCCCAGATTCATCAGGAATCTGGGGAGTTTATATATAAATCAAATATACTTTCAAATAGGCGGTGCTATTTTTCAAATAGATGTGTTATTTGCATATTACTTGCTCAAATTAGCAATGGTAGCAATCATGGCTGCGATGCTTGATATACTTGTACCGAGACTCATCGTTTCTGCGATACTCATCTTGCGCTTCAACTTGGCAGGAACTACAATTTCACAACCAGGTTGAACTTTAGCACCATGACCAACTTTGGCAACCTTACCATTCATATAGATGATATATGACTTGCTCTTGATGGCATCAGAAGCAAAACCACCAGCTTGGTCTATGTAGTAGCTTGCCCGTTTGCCCTTTTCGTAGGCAACAGTATTGGCATACATCACAGCACCATTGATTTTTACAGTTCCTATATATTGTGGAACAACCAGACGGTCTCCTTCACGCAGTACCAGGTCGTCATCACATCCAGGATTCTTGAGTGCAGCAGCTAGGTCAATTCCTACAGGATATTCATCTGGAACATTGAATTTCTCCAATTCTGCGTTCTTAGCTCCTTCAGCTACCTGTTGGAGATTACCACTGTTGCTGCTTGCTGCCAGCTGGAGGAGATTCTTCTGCTGTTGCTCACGCTGCATCTTCAGAACAGCTTCCATGCGGTCTTTCTCTGCGCTGTTGGCTCTACGGATTAAGCGTGCTCCCTTGATATATGCCTCATTGGTTGCTCCACCTGCCTTGTAGAACAGGTCGCTTATGCGGGAATTACGCTTGGTAAGCGTATAAGTTCCAGCAAACATAACCTCACCCTCGATGCTCACATTTTCCAGTTCGTTGTAAGCAGGACTCTTGCGGATGGAAACCTCGTCGAAAGGCATCAGGACAAATCCTGGAGTGCCATCAATGACAAAACCATCCTTTAAGGAGAGGGTGAATGTCTGGGCAATCAAGCTATCTGGTTTCAATGCCTTGGCATCAGAAACGCGGCGGCTTACGTTGACATTCACGGTGGATGCCTTGTCGGTCAGACCACCAGCCTGAAGAACGAAGTCTTCGATAGTTTCATTGTCGGCGTATTTATAGGTTCCAGGATACTGTACCTCGCCTCGAATTGTGATGGTTCGCTCTATCAGTTTATCCTGTCGGGTAGGGATGAAGAGCACATCATTCTCCTTCAACGGAATATCTGCCACCTTTCCACTCATGATACCTGCGATATCCATACTGATAACTTCCAATGTGCGGTCTGGCTTCATTCTGTGCATGACCGCTCTATTGGTGAATGCATCCTCAGTAAGACCTTCTGCATGTTCTACCAGAGAACGAACGCTGTTAATCTGTTCGCCGATATTGTACATACCTGGACGGAATACAGCACCCTTGATTTCTACCGTATTGGCATATCTTGGCAGGATGGAGTCAACGCTTACTGAATCGCCATCAGCGATGTGGAAACTGGCAAAATCGAATTCGTCAACATTGAATACGGCATATTCTCTTCCTGTCTTTCTGTTCACACGTACCGATTTCTTATAAGCATCACCGGTGAAGCTACCGGCATATTTGAGCAGTGAATTGATGCTCTCGTTCTTTTTCATCTCATAGAACATCGGGCGTTTTACCTTACCCGTGATGTTGACCAGACAGTCGTATGGACCTACTACAATCACATCATTGTCTGCGAGTCGTACATTGCCTGTCAACTTGCCATTGAGGATGTAGTCGTAGATATCAACTACAGTAACCAACCTGTTGTTTCTATATACCTTAATATTACGGAGTGTACCCAGGTCGTTGGTTCCTCCAGCCATGTAGAGGGCATGAAAAACGGTAGCGAAGGCAGAGAGGGTATAGGTTCCTGGAGCCTTTACTTCACCCATCACATTGACCATAATGGTCTTGGTCTGGCCTACTGTCAACTTGATATGGCTGGAAGAATATCTGCTACCTAACGTACCGCGCAATCTTGCATTAGCCTGAGCAACGGTGAGGCCGCTGACATTCACCGGACCATACCCCTCGATGGTAACAGTTCCATCTGGAGAAACAGTACTCTCGATGGTTTTCTGGGAAGCACCATAGATGTCGATGATGACAGCATCACCAGGACCCAAGCGGTAGTTCTGTGGGGTTGCGATATTCATGTTAGGCTCAAAGCTCAACTCCTTATTATTAAAGATGTCGCGGCCGAAGACCTTCTTGCGATTGTATCTCTGTTCTGCCAGCAAATGACGAAGCAACTGGGTTGAATCAGGGTAGATACCATACATCTCGTTCTGCATGTCCACATACTCCTCGTCCTGATTATCGTAAGTATGCTTATAGGAGAAATCTCGCTGGCCTTTGATTCTATAGTTGCTATAGTTACTGGCCTCCTTATCAGCCTCTTTCCCATAATCATCACGAGTTTTACCGTTGTTGGTACGTAGGCGAGATCCATTTGATGAGACTTTTCCTGTAGCACTGGCAAGGCCGCCCAGTTTGGCTTCCTTTTCATAGCGAGTGCGTACACGTCGAATCTGAGAAATATCAACACCGCGTTGCATCAACTTGGTGACGATTTGTGCATTCGAGGTTCCAGAGTTGTGCTCCTTTACCACAAATTGCATCACTTGGTCGTCGGTCATGCTGGAAGATTGAGCCATGGCTACTGATGAGACCATGAAAAGCATGAGCGAAAAGATGATTAATTTCTTCATTTCACTATTAGTTTTGTTCTGTTTCTTATATAATAACTCAAAAATTTGCAATTTGTTGTAAATTTAGAGCTATTTCTTGAAACCGAAAATTCGTTTGATGAATTTCTTTACGACATTTTCTTTCTTCTGAGGGTTGACAATTGGAGCTGGTTTGCGAGAATTTGATTTCTCGTTAGCCTTCTTCTGTGCAACGCCTCTTCCTCTTCCGTTGCTGCCAGGCCGTACGTTCTCTGGTGCATTGTTGCGCTGGTTGTTGTTGCGCTGTTCACTGGTCTTACGATTATCCTGTCTGTTACGGTTGTTTCTATTGTTGCGCTTTCCGCCTTGTCTTGTCTCACCTTCCTGCTTGCTTTCGGCATTCTGCTGACGGTTATTTCTTGATTGCTGCTTGTTGGCGTTCTGTTGCTTATTGGCGTTCTGCTTGTTTGCATTCTGCTGCTTTTCGGCATTCTGCTTATTTGCATTCTGCTGTTTGCCGTTTCTGTTGTTTGGCTTGTTTGCAACCTGTTCGCCCTGCTGCTCACCTTGCTGGCGAGGAGCCTTTTCCTGACGGTTGTTCTGTTTGTTCGGCTTGCGCTTGTGTGCAGTCTGGTCGCGGTCTTTCTGGCGGCGGCTCTTTGCACTGGTCTTGCCGTTACCATTGTTTTTACCTGGTTTCTTAGGCTTGTCCATCTTGACATACTCAGGACCTTCGCCACACTCTGCAGGCAATGGCATCTTTTCTACCACTTTTTCCAGGAACTTTTCTATCTGCTGGAACCAGTAGATATCCATTTCCGTAACCAAGGTAATGGCTCTTCCGTCTCTATCTGCACGCGCGGTACGACCGATGCGGTGTACATAGTCTTCTGTGTCGTGCGGAACATCGAAGTTGATAACTAATGTGATATCATCGATATCGATACCGCGGGCAACAATATCCGTAGCAACCAGCACGTCAATCTGGCCGCTCTTAAATTTGAACATGATGTCATCACGTTCTTGCTGAGAAAGGTCGGAGTGCATTTCGCCACAGTTGATCTTCTGTTGCTGTAGTGAAGCAGAGAGCTGTTTCACCTTTGTCTTACTGCCGCAGAAGATAATGACGCGCTTCAGGTCACCAGCCTTGAAGATATCCTTGATGATGCTCATTTTCTGGGCCTCATAGCAGACGTATGCTTCTTGTTTGATTTTCTCGGCAGGCTTGCTGACAGCAAGTTTGATTTCTACAGGATTCTTCAGCAAGCTCTTCGCCAGTTCCTCGATCTTGGTAGGCATGGTTGCTGAAAACATGATAGTCTGGCAAGACTGAGGCAATTTCTTGGCGATGGTCATGATATCCTCAGAGAAACCCATGTCGAGCATGCGGTCTGCCTCGTCAAGGATAAAGAAACTTACCTTACTTAAATCTACATTTCCCAGACTGATATGGGTGATGAGTCGGCCAGGAGTAGCTATTACTACATCAGCACCCATACGGAGACTCTTCAATTCCTGGTCGTAGCGGTTGCCGTCATTGCCACCATATACAGCCACGCTGCTCACTCCCTGCAGATAGTAGCTGAATCCCTGCATGGCCTGGTCTATCTGCTGTGCCAGTTCTCGGGTAGGTGACATGATGATGCAGTTGATGGCATCTTCAGGGTATCCACCGTCATCCAACTTACTCAGAATAGGCAACAGATAGGCGGCAGTCTTACCGGTACCCGTTTGAGCCACACCAAGAACGTCATTACCTTTCAATATCTCAGGAATACATTTCTCTTGAACAGGGGTGCATGTGTCGAAATGCATGTCATATAACGCATCAAGCACATTGTCATTTAAATCTAATTCGTCAAAATACATTTATAATCTCTTTATTATTATATATAATAATGTGTAGGTCTCTCTTGAAATAAGTGATGACCGTCATACATTATCTATTATTATATGATACAATCTTACATTATCTTGGAGCATTGCGATAGCAGAAATATGCTACGACGGCAAAGAGGATATTTGGCATCCATGCAGCAAGCATAGGTGGGAAGTTGGCTTGTATGGCAAAGGTTGCCGATACGGTCTGAAGCATGATGTATCCGAAACTCAGGGCGAGTCCCACACCGAGTGCCATACCCATTCCTCCCTTGCGCTTCTTGGCAGAGAGGGAGAGACCGATGATGGTCAGGATAAAGGAGGCAAAGGATGCTGCTATTCGCTTGTGGTATTCCACCTGATATTGCACCACATTGCCGGAACCTCGGTCTATCTGCTTGTTGATGTACTCCTTCAATTCTGGACTGGTAAAGGTCTCCTGCTGTCCCTTGGAATATACCAGGTCGGTTGGTTCCATGGTTATCAGCGTATCTTTCTCAGCACCGCTGGTAATATGTTCCTTCATACCTTGCAGCTTACGCACCTTCCAATTGCTGATTTTCCAATGGTACTTGGAATCCGAGATGGTATCGTACTGTACCTCCATCGCAGTAAGGTGGCTGACCAGCTTTTTCTCCTGAAATTTATCCAGACAGAAACCATATCCTCTTTTGGTCGTATTGTCGTAGTGCTGGATGTATGCGATGACTCCACGGTCCACCTGCAACTGCACATTGTCTGCAGACGTGTTCTTGGCCTTTTTCTTATACATGTTTTCAAAGTTCTGTCTGATGACGGTACCATGTGGTATCACGTATGCAGACAGCGAGTAGGAGAGTGCAGAGAGCATGACACACGTCAGCATGTATGGTCGCATCAAACGCTTGAAGGATGTTCCGGAAGCGAGGATAGCGATAATTTCTGAATTGCCAGCCATCTTAGTCGTGAAGAGGATGACGGCAATGAATACAAACAAGGCACTGAACAAGTTGGCGAAGTATGGCACAAAGTTGGCATAGTAATCGAAGATGATGGCACGCATAGGAGCATGATTCTCCGAAAACTTGGCCAGATTCTCATTGAAGTCGAATACGATGGCAATGGAGATAATCAGTGCGATACTGAAAAAATAATATCCCACGAACTTCTTGATGATGTACCAGTCTAATCGCTTGATATATCTGAAGAGGTTGAGAAACCTGAGTACCCTCAGGAATCTCAACTTGTGGGCAGTCCATTTCGCGGCCTTTACGAGCCATGCGAAATGTTTGCCAAACCATCGCTGAAACTTGTATCTTCTGCGATGTTTCCTTATTTGTTTAAAATTTTTCATTATATTTCTTTAAATTCTTCGTCCTAATTGGTCGATGATGGAACGCTTCCACTGTACGAAGTCGCCCTGCTCGATGTGCTGGCGTGCATCTGTTACCAGTCGGAGATAGAAGGCGAGGTTGTGGATGCTGGCAATCTGCATTGCCAAAAGCTCCTGTGCTTTGAAAAGGTGGTGGAGGTATGCCTTGGTTGTTATGCGGTCGATATCGCAACCTTCCGGGTCAACAGGGCTGAAGTCCATTTCCCATTTCTTGTTACGCATATTCATGGTGCCATTGTAGGTGAATAGCATGGCGTTTCTTCCGTTTCGGGTAGGCATAACGCAGTCAAACATATCAACTCCTCGTTCGATAGCTTCCAGAATGTTCTGTGGAGTACCTACTCCCATGAGGTAGCGAGGCTTGTCCTTAGGAAGAATCTCATTGACCACCTCTATCATCTCATACATCACTTCTGTAGGTTCACCTACGGCAAGACCACCGATGGCATTTCCGTCAGCGCCCTTGTCGGCTACATACTTAGCAGCTTCTCTTCTCAGTTCAGGGAAGGTACATCCCTGTACGATAGGGAAGAGACTCTGGTTGTAGCCATAGAGAGGTTCTGTCTCATCGAAGCGCTTGATGCAACGGTCCAGCCAGCGCTGGGTCAACTCCAAGCTTTTCTTTGCATACTGGAAATCACTTTGTCCAGGAGGACATTCATCAAATGCCATCATGATGTCGGCACCGATGATACGCTCTGTATCCATGACATTCTCTGGAGTAAAGATGTGTTTACTACCGTCAATGTGAGAACGGAATTCGCAACCTTCTTCTCTCAGTTTGCGGATGCCAGTCAGTGAAAATACCTGAAAGCCACCGCTATCTGTAAGGATAGGACGGTCCCAGCCATTGAAACCATGCAGACCGCCAGCAGCCTTGATGACCTCCAGGCCCGGACGGAGGTAAAGATGGTAGGTATTGCCTAAGATAATCTGTGCCTTTACCTGTTTGCGAAGCTCGTCAAAATGTACGCCCTTTACAGAACCAACAGTTCCTACGGGCATGAAGATAGGAGTCTTTATCTGTCCGTGGTCTGTGGTGATGATACCGGTACGTGCATCACTTGCTTTATCTGTTACTTGTAATTCAAACTTCATGATAGTCTTGATGTTATTTGTTGTTTTCTTCTTCTTCTTCGATGGTGAAATCGACAGGATTCTCCACCTTTTCGTCAGTGAGTGCAAACTTCCATACATCAGCAACATTCTCTACATAGTGGAATTCTACTCCCTTGCGGTATTGCTCAGGAATTTCCTCTATGTCTTTCTGATTGGCCTGACACATCACGATATCTGTGATACCAGCTCGCTTGGCAGCTAAGATCTTCTCCTTGATGCCGCCTACAGGAAGTACCTTTCCACGGAGCGTGATTTCGCCCGTCATGGCTGTATTCTTGCGTACCTTGCGCTGAGTCAGGGCAGAGGCGATACTGGTTGCAATGGTGATACCGGCAGATGGTCCGTCCTTAGGAGTTGCACCCTCTGGTACGTGGATATGGATATTCCAGTTGCTGAATATTCTGTAATCTACTCCGAGCAGGTCGATATGTGCCTTGACATATTCGAGTGCAATCACGGCAGATTCCTTCATCACGTCTCCGAGGTTACCTGTCAGTGTGAGTTTTCCAGCCTTGCCCTTGCTGAGAGAGGTCTCGATGAAAAGAATTTCGCCTCCCACGGAAGTCCATGCCAATCCGGTAACGACACCCGCATAAGCATTGCCCTGATAGATGTCACGGTTGAACGGAGGATTGCCCAAGAGGGTTGCTGCCTCGGCTGGGGTGATGTTGGTTGTTTCCAACATGTCCTCGTAAGCCAATTTGAAAGCCATTTTGCGTAAGGCTTTGTTGATCTGTTTCTCCAACTGTCGCACACCGCTTTCTCGGGTATATTGCTCGATGATCTTCTCAATGGCAGCTTTTGAGAACTTGATCTTTGGAGTATATTTCTTGAGACCGGTATTCTCCAACTCTCTCGGAATCAGATGACGCTTGGCAATCTCTACCTTCTCCTCTGTGATGTAACCACCTACTTCAATGAGTTCCATACGGTCGAGCAATGGACGTGGGATAGAACTCAGGTCGTTGGCTGTGGCTATGAAGAGAACCTTCGACAAATCATAGTCAATATCCAGATAGTTATCATGGAAAGCCTTGTTCTGTTCCGGGTCGAGAACTTCCAGCAAAGCCGAAGAAGGATCACCATTAAAGTTGGCCTGTGAAATCTTGTCAATCTCATCAAGGATAAAGACAGGGTTGGCGCTACCAGCCTTCTGGATATTCTTGATGATACGACCAGGCATGGCACCGATGTAAGTGCGGCGATGACCTCTGATTTCAGCCTCGTCGTGCAAACCGCCAAGAGAAACTCTCACGTATTTACGGCCCATCGCTTGTGCAATGCTTTTGCCGAGACTGGTTTTACCAACTCCCGGAGGGCCATAGAGGCAGAGGATAGGGCTCTTCAGGTCATCACGTAAAGCTCTTACAGCGAGGTATTCCAGAATGCGCTCTTTCACCTTTTCCATGCCATAATGGTCTTTATCCAAAACCTTTTTGGCATGTTTGAGACTCAAGTTATCTATCGTGCAGTCATTCCAAGGCAAATCTACCATTGTCTGCAGGTAGTTGATCTGTGTAGAATAGTCAGGACTTTGCGGATGCAAGGTGTCGAGTCGCTTGAATTCCTTATTGAATATTTTCTCTACATTCTCATTCCAATTTTTACTCTTGGCTTTTTCAAGAATCTCTTTCTTCTCAGGGCTCATGTCGTTTCCGCCGAGCTCTTTCTTGATGTTCTTGAGCTGTTGTTGCAGGAAGTATTCACGTTGCTGTTCGTCCAGATCATTCTTTGTTTTCTGGCGGATGTCAGACTGTATGTCAAATAACTGTTTGAGTCTGTTCTCATATTTGAGGGCTTCAAACATGCGGTCTGTCATACTATTCATTTCCAGCATCTTGATCTTTTCCTCTATACTGAAAGGCATGGATGACAAGATGAAGTTTGTGCGTATCAGCGGATTGGATATAGAGTTGATTGCATACTCTGCATCATCAGGTATCTCATCGCTGTCTTGAATCAACTTGATGGTTTGAGAGAACAGAGACTTTTGCAAAAGTCTGAATTCCGTATCTGTTTTTTTAGGCCATTCTTCAGAAATGCTTTCCACATATCCGCTATAGAATGGTTGTTTTGTTTCGAGACTTTTCAATTTGCATTTCCCCAATCCTTGTACTACGATAGTGATCTGTCCATTTTGCTGACCAGGAAGTTCTATCATTTTGATGAGACGGCAGAAAACACCAGTTTCAAAGAGGTCTTCCTTTTCAGGATTATCCAGATTGGCATCCTTTTGAGTAAAAGCGCAGAAAATAAGATCGTCGTTTTTCTGTTTGAGATAATCTACAACTGCGATACTTTGCTTCCTGCCAAGTATGATAGGGGTGAGAACGGTAGGGAAGATCACTAAGTCTCGGGTGCAGATAATTGGATACGTCCCGGATTCTCTATCTTTTAGCAATTCCGTAATGTCGCCTTCAAAATCGGCAATCATGTGTAATTGATTATTTTTAATATTGTCCATATTCTGTTATAAATGCATTTTGACTTGCAAAGATAGCCTTTTTTGGTGAATTTTGGGTTGAAAGATACAAAATTTAATATTATAATGTGTAATTTCTTTCTTTATAGACTGTTTTTTGCTGAAAAGTAAAATATATTGCGTGTTTTTTCGTTAGAAAATTAAATGAAGCATGAATTTAGAATATGACAGGTTTTCGATTTAAACAGTTTGAGATATTACAAGACCGTTGTGCCATGAAGGTGGGAACGGATGGTGTGTTGTTAGGAGCATGGGCTTCTGGCGGAACTCGTATTCTCGATATCGGATGTGGTACGGGGTTGATAGCCTTGATGATGGCTCAGCGTTTTCCTGCTGCCCAGGTGGTAGGTATTGATATTGACGAAGAGGCTTGTGGACAGGCAAGGGAAAATGTGGCAGTCAGTCCTTTTGGTGATAGAATTGATGTAGCTCATTGTCGGTTGCAGGATTATTCCGGTGAGGAATTTGATGCGATAGTCAGTAATCCTCCGTTCTTTCTGAATAGTTTGAAAAATCCGGATAGCAAAAGGGCAATGGCTCGACATGCTGATACCTTGCCATTTAGGGATCTCTGGCAAGGTGTAAAACGCTTACTTTCTGAAAATGGAATTTTCTCGGTTGTACTGCCTTCTGACGTAAAGGAGAATTTTGTGTCAGAAGCCTGTATATCAGGATTTTACATTGTTAGACAATGTGCTGTGAAGACGATAGAAAGAAAGCAGCCGAAACGCTATCTCCTGGCCTTTTCCAGACATAGAAACGGTGAACTGGAAAATGCCACGGAAATCATGATGAATCAAGATGGAAATCGTAGCGAATGGTATGCGAAAATAACTGACGAGTTCTATCTTTAAACGCATCGCCTTTAAGGGGTGGTTTAAGATGGTTATATGCGTCTATTTAAATATTTAGTTTGCGTTAAATATTCAGTTTGCGCTGCACAAGTTTGCTTAAAGCCTCCACTTTTTTGCTTTGCTTGTTGAAGTCATCACGCATGGCATTCAGGTCATTAAAGAACTCTGTAAATGCCGTTTGGATGGCATTGGGCTTGCGGGCATTCTTGTCAGCGTATGGATTGACTATCATCTTGATGCCTTTTTCTTCAAGATGTACGTCAATTTCTGTTCCCGACATCACTGGGTCGCCATCATAGTGGATGACACCCGGTTGGCTTCGGGTGATATGAAGTTTCTTGCAACGGAAACTTTTTATCTTGGAGTTCTTGTCCAAAGTCTTGTTGAACATGTCGAAACTAACCTGTGGAGCTTCGAGTACATCAAAAGGTTCCATGATGATGACGTCCATCAGTCCGTCGCTCATGGAAGCTTGAGGGGCAATGTATGCATTATTGCCGTATTGGGAGGCATTGGCACATGAAATCAGGAAAGCCTTGTATTGTTTCGTACCAGTCTCGTCCTCCAGTGTATAAGTTTCTGGCTGGTATTTCAAGCCTTCTCTGAGGATATTCTCAGCATAGCTGATAGGACCACGCTTTCCGCTTTCCGCAAATTTCATGCTGACAAAGGCGTCAAATCCCATGCCGCATGTACAGAAGAAAGGATATTCATTGATGACTCCATAATCAAGGTCATGAATTTCGCAATGATTGATGATTTCAATGCTTTTTCTCAAGTTCATTGGTATCAGGAGATGGCGTGCCAGCCCGTTGCCCGAACCGCAAGGGATGATGCCTAACGCAGTATCAGAATGGACGATGGAGCGAGCCACTTCGTTGATGGTTCCGTCGCCACCTACAGCCACAACGATATCCACATGGTTGTCCTTTGCTTCGGTGGCAATCTCCGAAGCATGTCCAGCTCTTTCTGTCATCCTAATCTCGTACTCGAAAAGCTCTTTGTTCAATGTTGACTCTATCAGGCTTGGAATGGCAGCCTTGCTGCTGGTGCCAGAAATAGGGTTCATTATGAATACTATCTTTTTCTTCATCCAAAGCAATATTTTTGTAATATGGTTTTGCAAAATTAGCAAAAATCCATAAAAAAACAGGTTTTTATCCAATAAAAAAACGCTAAAATGTAACTTTCTTAGAAAAAAATAGGATTTATAAGTTCTTTTTTGTATCTTTGCAGCCTGAAACAATTGAAAATAATAAAGTACACCTATTAATAATGGGACAATTACAAGAAAGATACAAGAATTATCGTGAACCACAGAAGTATATGGCTGCCGGTGTGTACCCATATTTTCGTGAGATCACAAGTAAGCAGATGACAGAAGTTACTGACATCGATGGTCACAAGATTTTGATGTTTGGTTCTAATGCTTACCAGGGCTTGACTAATGATCAGCGTGTAATAGATGCAGCTAAGGCTGCTCTCGACAAGTATGGCTCAGGCTGTGCTGGAAGCCGTTTCCTTAATGGTACTCTCGATTTGCATGTCCAACTCGAAAAAGAGTTGGCTGAGTTCATGGGTAAAGATGAGACTCTTTGCTTCTCAACAGGTTTCTCTGTAAATCAGGGTGTGTTGGCTTGCGTTGTAGGCCGTAATGACTATGTGATTTGTGATGACCGCGACCACGCATCTATCGTAGATGGTCGTCGTCTCTCATTTGCTACACAGTTGCACTACAAGCACAATGATATGGAAGACTTGGAGCGTGTGCTCTCTAAACTTCCTCAGGAGGCTATCAAGCTGATTGTTGTGGATGGTGTGTTCTCAATGGAGGGTGATTTGGCTAACTTGCCAGAAATCGTGAAGTTGAAGCATAAGTACAACTGCTCTATCATGGTAGATGAGGCTCATGGCTTGGGTGTGTTCGGTAAGCAGGGTCGTGGTGTCTGCGATCATTTCGGTCTGACAGACGAGGTGGATCTCATCATGGGTACATTCTCTAAGAGTTTGGCTTCCATCGGTGGATTTATTGCATCAGACAAGGATACAATTAATTTCCTCCGTCACAATTGTCGCACCTACATCTTCAGTGCATCTAATACTCCAGCTGCTACAGCTGCAGCTCTTGAGGCACTTCACATTATCCAGAAAGAACCTGAGCGTTTTGAGAATCTTTGGAATGTAACCAACTATGCTTTGAAGCGTTTCCGTGAGGAAGGATTCGAGATTGGTGAGACTGAGAGTCCTATCATTCCTCTCTATGTTCGTGATGCAGAGAAGACATTCGTCGTAACAAAGATGGCTTATGATGCAGGTGTATTCATCAATCCTGTGATTCCTCCAGCTTGTGCTCCTCAGGATACTTTGGTTCGTTTTGCCCTGATGGCAACTCATACCAAGGAGCAGGTAGAAAAAGCTGTTGTAATCTTGAAGAAAATTTTCGTAGAAGAAGGTATTATCAAGTAATCCTTATATTATATATAATAAGGTATAATGATAAAGGTCAAGTTGGACAGTTCCTGTTTAGCTTGGCCTTTATTTTTTCTTTTTTCAACATTAAATAAAGTACGATGAAATCATTAAAGGAATTATATAGAATCGGCAAGGGTCCTTCGAGCAGTCATACAATGGGACCTCAGCGTGCAGCAAAACTCTTTCTACAGCGTTGCGGTAATGCTTCTTCGTACGAAGTGACGCTTTACGGCAGTTTGGCTGCTACAGGAAAGGGACATATGACAGATGTGGCTATTGAGGAAGTTATCCAACCCTATCATTCTGTCAAAATCATATGGGAACCTCAGACGTTTCTTTCTTTTCATCCCAACGGAATGAAATTTGTGGGAAAGGATGTTGATGGCGATATCCTGGATGAATGGACGGTGTTTAGTATTGGTGGAGGTGCGCTTTCTGAAGGCAATGGCGACCAGGATGAATTGGGTGCCAAGGATGTGTACGACCTGAATAAGTTGGGTGATATCCAGAACTGGTGCTATGAGAATGGTCGTTCGTATTGGGAATATGTAGAGAAGTGCGAGGGTCCGGAAATCTGGGATTTCTTAGCTAACATCTGGAAAACGATGAAGGAGGCGATAGAAAGAGGACTGGAGCATGAAGGGGTGTTGCCAGGACCGCTGAAGTTGCCTCGCAAGGCTGCCAATTATTATACCAAGGCGAATGGTTATCGTGCTTCCTTGCAGAGTCGTGGACTTGTTTATGCTTATGCTTTAGCAGTCAGTGAAGAAAATGCATCTGGCGGTATTATCGTTACTGCTCCTACTTGTGGTGCCTGCGGTGTGTTGCCGGCTGTACTTTATCACATGCATAAGGCGCATGAAATGGGTGAACAGCGTATCCTTCGTGCTTTGGCTACAGCTGGTCTTGTAGGAAATGTCGTTAAGCAGAATGCTTCCATCAGTGGTGCGGATGTCGGTTGTCAGGGTGAGGTAGGTGTAGCCTGCGCTATGGCTTCAGCTGCGGCCTGTCAACTTTTTGGTGGAAGTCCATCACAGGTAGAGTATGCTGCAGAAATGGGGCTGGAACATCACCTCGGTATGACCTGCGATCCTGTATGCGGTTTGGTTCAGATACCTTGTATCGAGCGCAATGCATTTGCTGCGGCACGTGCCTTGGATGCAGATCTGTATGCTTCCTTCTCCGACGGTCATCACCGTGTTTCATTTGATAGAGTAGTGGAGGTAATGCGACAGACAGGTCATGATCTCCCATCGCTCTATAAGGAAACTTCTGAGGGAGGATTGGCCAAAGGATTTAAGAGTAAGTTCTGAATTTTCAATAGTCAATATTCATCAGCAATCAGTCACTGATACAGAGTTATGGATGCTGAGTTTCAATCATGAGAAAAGGCTTGTTTAGGAATGAAAAATCCTACACAAGCCTTTCTGCTATAGGGGAAATCCTGATTGATAAGATGTTTATCCTCGCTTTTGAAATCAAAGTTTTTTCCCTAATGCAATTGCTGCAATCACGTTAGCTCCTTCTTCCTTGAGTTTGTCTGCGAATTTGCAAACGGAACTGCCTGATGCGATAATGTCGTCGAAGAGCAGGATGTCCTTGCTCTTGATGGCTTCGAAGTCAAAGGTGTATTCGTCCTCTTCCTCTCCATCGTCAGGGTTTGTGCGGGTAGTCCAGGAGATAAGCGGATAGGCATTAGCCATACCTGTCTTCTCACAGACCTCCTTGCTGAATTCCTCAAAACGTCGTTTGGTATTTGCACGGGTAGATGCAGGAATACAAACGAGGGTCAACTGGTTAGCGGCATCGCCGAAAGTCTCCTTGATGAGAGTAGTGATGTCGGAAATTGCTTTCCTGAGAGCCTGTTGATGGTCAATCTCTGTGGTCAACTCCGAGTTTCCCTTGAAGTTGACAATGTAATCTCTCTTTTCCCAGTCTTCGGCAGACAGTTTGAAATTGCCATACGCATTGTAGGAGGCGTAATCGACAATCCATTTGTAAGGAAGACCGTTTTCAAGATGTTTCCAGTTTGTAATAATCGTAGTGTATTCTGCCATAACTTTCATGTTAATTAATGAAACAATAGAGTATTTTGAATGCTACAATATTATATGATATGTAGTAATGATGCAAAAATAGGAATATTTTTTTGAATATCTCACATATTTGTCTTAATTTTACGAAAATCTTTGTAATTTTGCACCATATTTAAAATATACATCATTTTTATGACGAGAAAAAGTAAAATTCATGAGATTAGAGATTACGTCATCATAGCCTTGGCGATGTTGATAGGTAGTATTGGATTGAATATTTTCCTCTTGCCTAATCATATCACGATGGGTGGTATCGGCGGTCTCGCTTCTATCTTGTACTGGGGTGCAGGCATCCCTGTATCAGTTTCTTATTTCGGTCTGAATGTCTTCCTGTTGGCAATAGCCTTGCGCATCCTCGGATGGCGATTCTGTGTGAAGACACTCTATGGCATTTCCCTTTTTGCCATTTATACTCGCATTATAGAGTTCTATGGGGAAGGAAATATTACCTTGTTGCATGACCAGCCTTTCATGGCGACCGTCTTGGGAGGTTTTTGTATGGGTACGAGTGCTGGATTAGGTTTGTCCTGCAATGGCAGTACGGGTGGCTCGGATACGGTGGCAGCCATGATCAACAAGTTTTATAATATTTCCTTAGGACATGCCATTTTGATTTGTGACCTCTGTATTATTTCGAGCAGTTATTTCGTGCTGAAGAGTTGGGAGATGGTGATTTATGGTTATGTATGCCTCTTTGTGTCGTCTCTCTGTGTTGATCATGTCATCAATACCTTGCGTCGTTCGGTCCAGTTCTTTATCATCTCTGATAAGTATCTTGAGTTGAGTGCTGCTATCAATACGACAGCCGACCGTGGTTGTACGGTGATGGATGGACATGGTTGCTATAGTGGTAAGAATGTCCACATGCTCTTTGTCTTGGCGCGTCAAAGGGAATCGCAAAAGATTTTCCGACTGATAGACGAGATAGATCCTACTGCTTTTGTCAGTCAGAGTGCCGTTATCGGTGTTTATGGTTTAGGCTTCGACCGTTTCAAGGTAAACAGAACACTGTTGAAGAAGTAGGAGAAAATTATAAATATAGTTGCCCTGTTATATATAATAATGTATAACAGGGCAATTTGCGTGTAAAAAAGGGATTTTTTAGCAAAAATGAAAAAAAGTTCGGAAAAAATTTGGTGGAATCAAATAATTGTAGTACCTTTGCACTCGCAATTCAGAAATGAGGCTAAAAGCTAAGTAAATGAGTTCGATGAGCGGGGTGTAGCGCAGCCCGGTAGCGCTCCTGTTTTGGGAACAGGTGGTCGCAGGTTCGAATCCTGTCGCCCCGACTTCAAATCTCTGATGGTAAATTGCTCTAGTATAAGCGGGGTGTAGCGCAGCCCGGTAGCGCTCCTGTTTTGGGAACAGGTGGTCGCAGGTTCGAATCCTGTCGCCCCGACAAAAAGCTAAGAAGTCTATTCTTCTTAGCTTTTTTGTTTATATATAAAAGCTGTTGTACTTTTGTATCGTATCAAGATAGGGTAACAATTTTTTAAAATTAGTATAGCTCATGATTATTACAATAGCCCGCCAGTGTGGCTGTGGTGCCGTCAATGTAGGCAAATTGCTGGCAGAACATTATGGTATTCCTTTTTATACCAGAAAAAGCTTGCTTCGGATGGCAAGTGAGAAAGGTGTGCTCGATGAGATGGAAGCATTCTTTGAGGAGCGCCCAGTAGATGAACTCCTGTTTGCCATGTCTTCCTTTGGTGAAACACGCAAAGATTCCACGGAAAGACCTTTGCGTGTACTTGCAGACATGATTGGAGACGAGAACTGTATTATCATCGGTCGTTGCGGTAACTATATTTTCCGTGAACGTAAGGATTTGGTTTCCGTATTCTTGAAGGGAACGATGAAATCCCGCATTGCAGATATCCAGATGGAACAGAATCTTTCTTATGAAGATGCGAAGGAGTTTGTGGAACAGTTAGACGACTGTCGTGTGGCATATCATAAATATTATACCGGACTTACCTGGGGAGATGCCAATGATTATGACATTTGTCTGGATAGCGATCGGTTGGGAACAGAAAAAACAGCCAGTATGATTGAGCGCTATGTGGAGCAAATCGGTTTGGACAACGAAAAGTGATACTAAAATTAACTTGAAATCATGAAGTTTCTTATTCAATTTATGATAATCATCGCTTTCTCGTTTTTGGGAGAGCTGTTGCATTATTTTCTTCCATTGCCTATACCAGCCAGTATATATGGTATAGTCTTGTTGTTTGTCGCCTTGGAGTTGAAATGGGTCAAGGTGAAGGATATTCGAGAGACGAGCAGTTTTCTCATCGCAGTCATGCCTGTCATGTTTATTCCTGCAGCTGTAGGACTTATCGATTCATGGAAGTCGATAGGCAATTCCTGGCTGGAGTATATCATCGTTACGGTATTGAGTACTTTTGTAGTGATGGGAGTCTCTGGTTGGATTACACAGTTTGTTATCCAGCGTAACAAGGTACAGAAAGAAAATAAGAAGTAATTAACTAAAATAATAAGGGAGAAAACAAGATGGAGTTGTTTCAGGAATCAGTATTTTTTGGAGTGCTGGTCAGTTTGGTATCGTATGGAATAGGTTTGGCTTTGAAAATTAAGACGGGTTGGTCTCTTATGAATCCGCTCTTGATAGCTATCATATTGGTCATTTGTGTGTTATTGTTTACGGGTGTAAGTTATGAGTCGTATAGTGCAGGTGCCAATATCATCAGTTATTTACTGACGCCCGCAACAATTTGTCTGGCGGTACCATTGTATCAGCAGGTAGAATTGTTGAAGAAGAATTATCGTGCCGTCATGATTGGTATCTTGTCGGGTGTGTTGGCAAGTTTGTGTTCCGTACTTATCCTTGCATTACTATTTCATTTCGATCATGCTTCGTATGTTACGTTCTTGCCAAAGTCCATTACGACAGCCATCGGTATTGGCGTATCAGAAGAATTGGGCGGTCACGTATCAGTTTCAGTAGTCGTCATCATCGTAACGGGAGTTCTTGGAAATATCTTTGCAGAGAAGTTCCTTTCTCTTCTTCGCATCAAGGAACCGATTGCCAAAGGTATCGCCATCGGTTGTTCAGCCCATGCTTTGGGTACGGCTAAAGCGATGGAGATGGGTACCATTGAGGGAGCGATGAGTAGTCTTTCAATTGTGGTTTGTGGTGTGATGACGGTGATAGGTGCGTCTTTTTTTGCTCTTTTCTTGTAGCTTTTGCACAATTTGCACAAAAAATGGCTTAAAAGCGATACTTTTTTTGGTGGTTTGCTTAAAAAACGTTACCTTTGTCCTGCAAAAATATGAAAAAAGGCAGAATGCCCCAACTTCATATCATATGCAGGATTTCACAGGGCAACGCATACTTCGGCAACCCCCTATGTTATCTGCTATCAGTAAAAGAAATGATAAGTTTGATCGAGACATGTAAAAGTAGTAACAAGTTTCGATTAACCATAGAAGTGTCAAAACCATTCCTGATATGATTAAGTTTTTAGACTTACAGAAGATTACTTTGCAGCATGCGGATGAGATTCACGAGGCAGTTAGCCGTGTGATAGATTCCGGTTGGTATCTGCAAGGTAGTTCAGTCAAGCAGTTTGAAGAACATTACGCTCACTTTATCGGTACCCGCCATTGTATAGGTGTCGGAAACGGCTTGGATGCCCTGACCCTCATCTATCGTGCTTACATGGAGATGGGCGTGATGAAGGAGGGGGATGAGGTGATTGTTCCTGCCAATACCTATATCGCTTCCATCTTGGCTATTTCAGAGAATGGTCTGAAACCTGTTTTGGTAGAACCAGATCCGGAGACTCTTGAGATAGACGATGCTCGTATAGAGGAAGCAATCACGGAGCGCACCCGTTCTGTGATGATTGTCCATCTTTACGGACGATGCGCTTATACTCAACGGATTGCTGATATTTGCAATAAGTATCACTTGAAATTAGTAGAGGATAATGCCCAGGCACATGGTTGCCGTTATCTCGGTGAACCAGCTGTTCAGGAATCTGCGCAGAAAGGCAAGCGCACTGGTAGTTTGGGAGATGCAGCCGGACATAGTTTTTATCCAGGAAAGAATTTGGGAGCATTGGGAGATGGCGGTGCTGTTACCACAGATAATCAGGAATTGGCAGAAGTCATTCGAGCTTTAGCCAATTATGGTTCGCATAAGAAATATGTCTTTCAATATAAGGGTCGTAATAGCCGTTTGGATGAGATTCAGGCAGCTGTACTTGATGTCAAGCTCAAGTATATTGATGAGGATAATGCCCGTCGCCAGCAGATTGCCCGATATTATTATGATCATATCCAAGGTTTGGAAACTTCATCTGCTCATCCTGCAGGATATATTCGTTTACCCAAGCAGATGCCAGATGCGAGCAATGTCTATCATATCTTCCCGATTTTCAGTAATCGTAGGGATGAGTTGCAGCACTACCTTTCCGCTCAAGGTATCCAGACATTAATCCATTACCCAATAGCTCCTCACTGTCAGGAATGCTATCCTGAATTACATTCCCTTTCCCTTCCCATCTCAGAGCAGCTTCATCAGGAAGAACTGAGTTTGCCGATAAGTCCTGTTGTGACATGGGAAGAAGTGGAAGAGGTGGTAAAGAGTATTAAGTCTTATTTCTTTTTATAAGGAATAGTCTTTTTATGTCACAAAGTGGAACGATTGCAAGAAACATTCTCATCATGTACATTCGTATGTTTGCCACGGTGATAATAGAATTCTACATCAGTCGTGTATAGTCTCAAGTGGCTTTTTGCCATCAAGAGTTATAAGGAAACTGGGCGAACTTTTCATTTTATCAGAAAGATGGTTGATAAAATATAGAATAATTTGCAAGTTCTTGCGTTATTATAAATATGAGTAAGAATTCGATTATATTATATTTTATAGGTTTATTAAGCTTCGTAAGTTTGTCTTCCTGTATGGATGATGAGGATTTTTCTTCATCCCGGGCAGACTTGCTGACTTTTTCTACTGATACGGTAAGGTTGGATACTACCTTCTCGAATGTACCGACACCTACCAGAACGATGTGGGTTTACAATCGTTCTGGAAAGGGTATCAGATGTAGCAATATCCGACTGGAAGGTGGTAATCAGGAAGGTTTCAGAGTGAATGTGGATGGTACGTTTCTCGGACAGGCAGCTGGTTTTCAGACAAGTGATGTCGAGATTCGTAAGGGAGATAGCATCCGTGTATTCGTGGAACTGACTTCTGCTCTGCAGGAGAAAAATGAACCGCAGCTGGTGGAGGACGACCTTGTCTTTACTTTAGAGAGCGGGGTGCAGCAGAAGATTAATCTGCGTGCTTTTTCATGGGATGCAGAGATGCACAACGGTCTGGAAGTGAAGAAAGGTGAGGAAACAATTCTGGGTGAACCGGATGAAAGCGGCTACCAGAAACCAATCGTCATCTATGGCGGAATCAAGGTGGATAGCTTAGGTACACTCACTATCAGAGAGGGTGCTACGCTTTATTTCCATGAGAATGCTGGTATTGATGTATATGGTAAACTGAAGGCTGCAGGTACTGCAGAAAAACCGGTTACTATGAGGGGTGACCGTATCGACCGGATGTTCGACTATCTGCCATACGACCGTACTCCCGGACAATGGCAGGGCATCCGCTTGAGAGAGGCTTCTGCTGATAATGAACTGAAATATGCTGATCTCCATAGTGCTTATCATGGTATCGTAGTGGATTCCTGCGATCTTGCTACCCAGAAATTGCTGGTAGAAAATTCTACTATCCATAACTGCCAAGGCTATGGCTTAGCGATTTCTTATGCCAAGGTACAGGTTTATAATACGCAGATTTCAAACACGCTCAATCATTGTCTCTATGTAGAGGGTGGTCATGTGGATGTCAACAATAGTACGATTGCACAGTTCTATCCGTTTGATGGCAATCGACGTTCTGCAATCGGTTTCAAGGCTCCTATAGATACATTGGACGTCAGAAATTCTCTCGTTACGGGATATGGTAATGATGAGGTACTGTGGACGCCAGTAGAGGAAGAACCGCTCAAGTTCAGTTTCGACCATTGTGTGTTGCGTACCGAGAAGATGATGACGGAGGACAGTCTCCGTTTTACTCATGTCGTCTATGAAGATGTGAAGGATACCATCATGTATGGCGAGAAGCATTTCTCTGTTTTCGATACAGAAAATCTGATTTATGATTTCCACTTGTCTGCCAAGTCTGCTGCCATTGGTGCAGCCGACCCGAAAACCGCTTTGCCTTATGACCGTAATGGCCTCAAACGCGAAGAAGACAAGGCTGATGCTGGATGCTTCCTGTATCGGGAGGAGAAAAAAGAAGAGTAGTTTTTCTTTTATGACTTATCAGGAGAAATGTAGCTTATGAAGATGAGTACATATAGAAAATGGGCCTTGTGCTTTTTGGGGATGAACTTGATGTTTGTCCCTTCTTTGGTTTTTGCCCAGCGCAATGATGAGGCTACCGAGCAGCTGGGCAAAGCTTTGGAGTATTTTACTTCTCAAAAATATCATGAGTGCCTGATGATTATGCAGGACTTGGAGAAGCAATATCGGCTCAATCCCAGATACAAGGCCTATTTAGGTGTCTGCTATTATTACGAATGGGATTATGAACATGCTAATAAGTATCTGACGGAGGCAATACCCCAGTTGGCTCTGTTTGCCCCTCATGAGCGCTCGTTCTATTATTGGGCAAATGCAGAAAGTCTTTTCAATCAGCAGAAGTACAAGGAGGCCATTCCTATGTATGAGGCAATGTTGCCGTTGTGCTATGAGAATGAAAAGCCGGATGCTTATTATCGCTTAGGTTTCTGTCATCTGTTTATGGAAAACTGGGTGGGGGCATGGAATGAATTTCTCAAGGCTCAGGATGCTTATCAGAAATATAGGGACACACCCGACATGCAGGCCCGTATCATACAGGTCAGCCACATGTTGGATGGATTGAAGCCTAAGGTGATAGGTATTGTAATCAGCGATCTGCTGAAATAGTTATCTCATATTGGCATCTACGAAAGAGAAAGGAAGCAGGTCCTTGATGCTTCTGAAGCAATAGATGCCCTCTGTGCCATAGAGAAGAATGCGTACCGGTTGCTTGTAGCGGTCTTCTATTTCGAGGATGACCTGGCGGCAAGCTCCACATGGGGAAATCGGATCCTTGAGAAATCCGTTGGCATTTTTTGCAGCGATGGCAATGGTCTTGATGGACAATTCCGGATGGTTTGCCTGTGCAGCAAAGACTGCCGTTCTTTCAGCACAGAGTCCTGATGGGAAGGCTGCGTTTTCCTGGTTGGCACCGATGACGATGCTACCATCTTCCAGAAGACAGGAGGCTCCTACATAGAAGTGGCTATAGTTGGCGTATGAATTCTGGGTAGCTGCAATAGCTTTTTCTACCAGGTTCTGTTCTTCCTGGCTCAATTCTTCCAATTGCGCAAACTGGTATTCAATTTCGATCTTTCTTTCTTTCATAGTTCTAAGGAGTTTTGGTTTTGTAACAGATAACTGAAACCTATTTCTACTGAAAATAGGTTTCAGTTATTTTTTTTATTTTTGAAGTTTATATAGATGACTATTTTGTATAGAAATCTATTAGGTTTGTGATAGCTCTCTTACAGACAGGGCAGAATTCTGGCGTATCATTGATGCGCATGCGGCAATCCTGAACGCCACGATATACTCCCTTGGTGCTGTAGCCGGCACCTTCAAAGACTCCCACCTTGCTTTCTGCCACCTTGGTATTCTCTGAGAGAGGGGTAGGAATAGGTGTTCCTTTCTTTACCATGTCTTTCCACTTGCTGGAGAAGTTGACCAGCGTGGTGATGTTCGGCTCCCAAGGTTCTACGTCGTGTGGGTACATCGGAATCTCTTCGAAATCGTAGGCGTATTCGTCTGCGAGACCAGCAAAGGAATGTCCGAACTCATGTACTACTACTGGCTTGTACCACTTGTGGTGGGTAGAGGTCAGGTTGTAAGAATTGAGGATTCCGCCTCCACCATATTTCTTGGAATTTACCAGCACGATGATGTGTTCGTATGGAGTACCAGCCAACCAGTTGTGCAGGTCCTTCAGATGGAGTGTGGTCAGGTATCTGTCGCTATAGAATGTATCAAAATGAGAGTGGAGTGCAGTATTCTTCCAAATTCCTTTGGCTGGTTCGCTCGTTCCGCTTTCTTCAGATGGTGATTTTACGGCGATGACATTGAATCGGTCACGCATTTTTTTGAATGGCTCATGATTGAAGAGCGCTTCGTTGGCATCCTTCACGTCTTTGATGAAAGTGTCCATCTCTGCATCTGTGTATCCCTCTGCTACGTAAGCAACATGGATGCAGCGAGTTGTATCGGCTGCCTGCTGGATGGTTTCGTATGCTGTCGGCTTCTCTCCCTTGTGGTGGATAAGGATGTCGGTAGGCACTACCTGATGGGTGAGTGACGCAGTAACCTCACGACGGTTGTTGAAGAGCGACAGGGTGATGTCCACCGTATCTTTTGGCATCGGTACGAGGAAGACATTCTCGAAACTCTGCGTATTCTTCTTAGCCTCCGGGTAGGAAAGCCATTCCTGGAAGAGGGTAGAGAAGGAGTTGCGATAGATGACCTCACCTGTCTTGTGGGCACGAACTGTGATTTGTCCGTTTCCTTCTACAGGCACTTCGCCCAGTCGCTGCTTTTTACCATACCAACGGGGCATGACGTTCAGTTCATCTACTGCAATCATCTGTTGCTTCGCGTTTCCTACGAAGGTATAATCTACTCGCAGGGTTTTGTCAACGAAATAGTCGTTGAAGTTTTGTGCCAGGAGTTTGCCTGGCATCATGAGCATAGCAAGAGCTGCAATGATCAGTGTTTTCTTCTTCATTTTCTTTTCTTTATTTCTTTATCTTACTTTCAGTCTGGCTCCAGGGTATATCTTGAAGTCAGGATCAAGGTGATTCTTGGAATAGAGACTCTTCAGTCTGATGCCATATTTCTGTGAAATGCTGTACATGCTCTCGCCTGGTTGTACGATATGAGGGCGTTTCTTGAACTGCTTAGGCGCTTTCTTGCGCTTTTTCTTCAGATAGATGACATCTCCCTTGTGCAGGATGTCGTGCTTGTCTCTTTCGTTGTACTTAGCCAATTTTCTCCAACTGATACCCACTTCCTTTCCGATGCTCTTGAAGGTTTCTCCCTCTCTGGCATACAGATAATAATTGTCATTGAAGATGTGGATAGGATGCAGAAGTCCTTGTGCGTTGACCGGCTGATCTGTGCCACTATGTTCTGCCATGAATTTGTCGTAGCGTTTTTCCTTGTCATAATCATGGAGCTTGTACAGTTCGATAATCTGTATCAGTTTGTTGGCATACTGCGGATTGGTAGCATAGCCACATTGTTTCAGTCCTCTTGCCCATCCTTTGTAGTCGTTGCTGTTCAGTGAGAAAAGCCGGGCATATCGCTGTTGCCGTGCCAGAAAGCGGCTATGGTCTTCGTAGCTTTCCCTGGCATCGCTATATACACGGAAACATTCACCACGGGCGTCATCGTCGTGGTATTGCGTAGGACCTGTCCACGAAGTGTGGCATTTGATGCCGAAATGATTATTGCCCTGTCTCACCAGGCTGCTTCTTCCTGCAGCGCTCTCGAAGAGACCTTGTGCCAGCGTGATACTGGCTGGTATCCGATATTTGAGCATCTGCTCGATAGCAAGATCCTTGTACTGGTTGATATATGTCTGATAAGTCTGGTTCCACTTCATCTGTGCGCCCGAAGGAAGGGTGCAGAGCAGAAGAGCCAAACCTATGATATTTGCTTTGATTCTATTCATACTGCAAAAATATAAAAAATAGTTTATTTTCGCTTGTTTTCCCTTATTTATTTATTAATTTTCACTTTTTGTATGCTTTTTCGATATTATTTGATTATTTTTGCAGGAAAAAAGATGAGCACAAGGATATTGATAGCTTTAGGCTCTAATCATGAGCAAGAGAAGAATGTGGCTTTCGCAATGGAGCGTCTGCGCAGTTTTTTCCCCGGCATTTCCTTTTCGAGAATGCTGTGGACCGAACCGATAGGCATCGCATCTGACCGATTCGTGAATGCCCTTGCCTTAGCTGATATGGATAGAGAGCAGGAGGAAGTGGAACGGATATTGAAGCAGATAGAGAAAGAATGTGGAAGAAGCCGGGAGGAAAAGGTGAGGAATATCATCAGGTTGGATCTCGATCTTTTGCAGTGGGGTACAGTCCGGTTGCGTGAACAGGACTGGGAAAGGGATTATATCCGCCTGTTGTTGCAGGAGATGCAATGGGCATTCTGATAATTTCACAAACTTATAGGGCGTTATAGAATACGAAAATACGGAATGGACGATACAATAAAAATCCTCTTGAATCGGCTGATAAAGCAGAATCAAGAGGATTTTTATATTTCACCAGCATCAGGATTTCTCCCGATGCTGGTGAGTAAAGTTATGATGTCTTATCGTTTTAATGTCTTATAAAACCGGTGTCGGGTTGTCTTTGGTGAGGTGCAGTTCTACCACTTCTCCCGTGGCAAGTGATTTCTTCACATTGATGAGTCGCTGGTTGCTGCTTCCCCTGAAAAATAAATCCTTATCAGCGAGTGCCTTTATGAACGGACCATCTACCAGGACATCTATCTGTTCGAGCAGTGCTCTCTGTGCCGGGTTCTTCAGGAGATTCTCATATTTATAACCCGTAAAGCACCAGATATCCTTGCTGCTTTCCTTGCGGATGGCACGAGCTAACTCTGCAAATCCCTCAGCCTGAAACATCGGGTCGCCTCCTGAGAAGGTAACATTGGCGAACGGATCGCTCATGATTTCCTTCAGCAGGTCTTCGGTCGATGTCATTGTACCATTGTTGATGTCCCACGACTGCGGATTATGGCATTCAGGACAATGATTGGGACAACCTGCACAATAGATAGAGGTCCTGAAACCAGGACCATCCACCATCGTGTCGTGGATTACGCTAAGAACGCTTATCATGATTTCTTCCCAGTTTATCCTTATCTTACTTTTGTGGAGTGTCGATATGAGTTACACGGTCGTGAAGCTCAGCCAACTTGCCACTGTTCCAGCGATCGGTAGTACCTACGAGGTAACCGGTGATGCGCTGCAACTTGTCGATGTGGTGGCTTCCGCACTTAGGACAAACTTCCAGGTTGGCCTCTGCATTCTCGTAGCCACAGTCCAGACAGCGGTTGCGGTTGTGGTTTACAGAACCGTATCCCATATTGTACTTATCCATCATGTCAACCACACTGGCAATGACAGAAGGGTTGTGGGTAGCATCGCCGTCAATCTCTACATAGAAGATGTGTCCACCACGAGTCAGATCGTGATAAGGAGCCTCCACCTGTGCCTTCTTCATGGCAGTACACTTGTAATATACAGGTACGTGGTTTGAGTTGGTATAGTAATCACGGTCAGTAACGCCAGGGATAATACCAAACTGCTTGCGGTCTTTCTTAGTGAACTTACCGCTCAAGCCCTCTGCAGGAGTAGCGAGGATAGAGTAGTTGTGGTGATACTGCTCGCTGTATTCGTCAGCATGTTCCTTCATGAAGGTAACAATCTTCAGACCCAATTCCTGTGCCTCTTCGCTCTCGCCGTGGTGATGACCGATGAGGGCAACCAGACATTCTGCGAGTCCGATGAAACCGATACCCAACGTTCCGTGATTGATTACGCTCTCGATGGTCTCCTCTGGCTTCAGGTTCTCGGCGCCTACCCAGAGATATTTCATCAGCAATGGGAACTGCTTAGCCATAGCGGTCTTCTGGAACTGGAAGCGCTCGTCGAGCTGCTTGGCTGTGATATCGAGGATATTGTCAAGCTTCTCGAAGAAAGTCTTGATTCTCAATTCCTTGTTCTCGATACCCATGCACTCGATGGCCAACTTTACGATATTGATTGTAGAGAAACTCAAGTTACCGCGTGCGATACTGGTCTTCTCTCCCCAACGGTCTTCGAATACACGTGTACGGCAACCCATAGTGGCGATTTCCCACTTGTAGCGCTCAGGATCGTCAGCACGCCACTTCTCGTTCTGATTGAATGTGGCGTCGAGGTTGAGGAAGTTAGGGAAGAAACGGCGGGCTGTTACCTTGCAAGCCAACTGATAGAGGTCGTAGTTGCGATCCTCTGGCAAGAAGTTGACACCACGTTTCTTTTTCCAAATCTGGATAGGGAAGATGGCAGTTTCGCCATTTCCTACGCCATCGTAAGTACTCTTCAGAATCTCGCGCATGATGCAACGGCCTTCTGCACTGGTATCTGTACCATAATTGATAGAAGAGAAAACCACCTGGTTACCGCCACGGGAGTGGATGGTGTTCATATTGTGGATGAAAGCCTCCATTGCCTGATGTACACGGTTTACGGTCTTGTTGATGGCGTGCTGTTCCAGACGTGCTCTTCCCTGAAGATTGTCGAGTGGCTTCTCGATATAGTCATCGATAGGCGCATCATAAAGATTCTTGAGGTCTTCGCCAGAGAGCTTCTCCAAGTTTTTCACTTCCTCCTGGTAAGACATTCTTACGTATGGAGCCAGGTAGAAGTCGAAAGCAGGAATAGCTTGACCACCGTGCATCTCGTTCTGACAGGTTTCCAGAGAGATGCAAGCCAGTACGGCTGCTGTCTCGATACGCTTGGCTGGACGGCTGGAACCATGGCCAGCTGTGAAGCCATGCTTCAGGATGACGTCGAGCGGATGCTGTACGCAAGTCAGACTCTTGGTAGGATAATAATCTTTGTCGTGTATATGAATGTAGTTGTGCAGGACGGCGTCACGAACTTCCTCGCTGAGGAGATAGTCGTCAACGAATGGTTTTGTAGTTTCAGAAGCAAATTTCATCATCATGCCGGCAGGAGTGTCGGCATTCATGTTGGCGTTTTCACGGGTGATGTCATTGTTCTTGGCATTCACGATGCTCATGAACACATCGCGTGTCTTTGCCTTGCGGGCAATGTTACGCTGGTTGCGGTATGCGATGTACTTCTGTGCCACGTCCTTGCGGGCACTCTTCATGAGCTCCATCTCGATGGCATCCTGGATGGCTTCTACGCTCATCTGGTTCTTGCCACGATAGCTTACATGATCAGTGATTTTCTCAATAAGAGTTTCATCTTCACCCTTGTCTGTGTGCAACATGGCTTTACGTATGGCAGCCATGATTTTCTGTTGATTGAAACCAACAATGCGTCCGTCACGCTTTACTACAGTTTGTATCATTTCTATCTTTACTTTAAGATTGATATTTAATTAGCTTATTATTAACATTTTACGCAAAAAGGAGGCAGTAGGAACCTCGATTTTGACATTGCAAAGATACAAAAGATATTTGAAAGTTTTCTATTTTGGACAACTTTTCTTTGGTTAAAAAATATTAAGTAGCTGATAATCAGGCAATTAAAAAATCGTTTTGGAAAACTTTTGTATTTTATTGTTTCCCAAAACGATTAATTGCTTATGCATCAAAGAGTTATGCGATTTTTGCCCCGAAATGTTAATTATTGCTTATCCGGATGCTTTAGTCGATAATCCCTTTATATATGGGATTTCTGCACCTCACTTGCAGAAATCTGTGCTTATTTCTGATTTCTTTTATAGTCAAGTGCTGCACCTATTGCCGTGCAGAATTCTGAATATTTAGGTATGCGGAACCTAACATTGTAGAGTTTCTCCATGGCAGGGAATACTTCCCGGCACTGAGGCATGAGGGTCAGGTTTCCGATGAGTACGAAATCCTTGATTCCCGACTCTAAGGAGGAGAGAATTGTGGCAGAACCGATACATTGCAGTACCATCCAGATGAGGCCTTTGGCTATATCTTCACGAGATGCGTTTGCCTTGGCGTTGCTGAACAGAGATGCCACGGCATTCATTGGCAGTCCTGGCAATGGTTTGGCGCTGATATCGCCTATGAGCAGATTGATCTTGGAAACATCACCATCTTTTGCCAGATGGGCTATCTGCTTCACGTCGTCGGTCTTGAGCATGATGCGGCTCAGTCCTGCTAAGGTGCCGCCTCCGATGCCGATACCTCCGATGTGGCGTATGTTGTCGCCTTCGCATTTCACGAGTGATGTACCCGTTCCCATGCTTACTACAATCATCCTGTCGAGCTTGCTTTCATATTTGGCACCAAGTCCGTCGGCTACGAATTCCTCGCTCTTGGAGGTAGGAAGTCCATAGATAGGCTCGTCTATATAAGCAGAGCCTACGCCGGTAAGCATCACATGTTCCACCTCAGAGAGGCTGATCTGGTTGTCGTGCAGGTATTTTCCGAATGCTCCATACAGAGATGTGATTGGGTCTGTAGCCTTGATGCGGATGGGACTTACTACGATTCCGTCTTCGTCAATGCCCACAATCTTGGTGGTGGAGATACCTACGTCGATACCAATTACTATTTTTTTCATTTTAGAGATATATTGTTTTGAGTTTTTTAGAGTACACCCATCTTACAGAAAGTGATGAGCACACCATATCCGAGAATCATACTGATGAGACCGATGGTCAGACCAGCCTTCACCATATCGGTCTGTTGGATGAGTCCGGTAGAGTAGGCGATGGCATTCGGAGGGGTGGAAATAGGAAGCGACATGGCGCAGGAAGCAGCCACGGCTACACCTATAATAATAGTAGATGTTCCACCGATGCTTTCGAGTGAACTGCCCATACCGGCACATACTACGGTCAGGATAGGAATCAGGAGGGCTGCAGTAGCGGTGTTGGAGATGAAGTTACTCAATGCAAAGCAGACGAGTCCTGAAACGATCATGATGACTATCGGGTTGAACGTGTCGAATGGAATACTCTTCACGGCATTCTCTGCTAACCCCGTACCATTCATGGCAAGACCCAAGGCAAAACCACCGGCTACCATCCAGATGACTGCCCAGTCGATTTCCTTCAGGTCGTCGGCTGTAAGCACACCGGTAAATGCAAATACGGCGATAGGCAACATGGCTACGGTATTGGCATTGATACCGAAATATTTCTTACCGAATACCCAGAGTATGATGGTCAGGATGAAGGTGGCTGCCACTACGATGGTACGCCAGTTGAACTGGATGTCTCCCTTGATCTGCAGTTCGATAGTCTTCTGTGAGAAAGGGAACATCTTGCGGATAATGAACCATGCCAATACCAGCATAACGAGTACCATCGGGCACATAATCATCATCCAGTCACCGAAACCGATGTCGAGATTGAGTCCGTCTGGTGCTGTAAGAACCTTGTATGCGAAAGCATTAGGAGGTGTTCCGATAGGCGTTCCCATACCGCCGAGGTTGGCTCCGATAGGGATGGCCATGGTGAGTGCTATTCTTCCCTTTCCGTTGGCAGGAAGTGCCTTGAACACAGGAGTCAGGAAGGTAAGCATCATGGCTGCGGTGGCAGTATTGGAGATAAACATGGAGAAGATGCCGGTGATGAGCATGAAACCCAACAGTACATTTTCTGATTTCTTGCCGAAAGGAGCGATGAGGGTCTTAGCCATCAGTACGTCGAGTCCACTCTTGGTGGCGGCGATGGCCATCACGAAACCACCGAGGAAGAGGATGATGGTAGGGTCGGCAAAGCAGGCCATAATACCCTGATACTCCAGGAGGTTGCCGTATTCGCCTTCGGAACCTTGCATGATATTGAAGGCCGAGTCGGATACACCGAACAGCAATACGAAGATGATGACTACTGATGTTGCCCAGGCAGGAATGGCTTCGGTGAGCCATAGCATGACCGCCATGACGAAGATGGCGATGACGCGTTGCTGAACGACTGTCAGCCCCTCGATGCCAAAGCTGTCGATGGGCAGATTCCAAACTAGTGCGGTGAGCAGGGCGGTGATGGCAAACATCAGAGCCTTCTTGCGATTGAAGTCGCTGCTCAAAACTTTTTTGACGGTTTCTTGCATTTTCTCTATGTTTTTTATGGATTTTGTCGGCAAATGTACGCAATATTTCCGACATAACAAAATATTAGATAGAAATATTCATCAAATACTGAGAAAAATTACAAAAAGTATCTTTATCTGAAAAAAAATGATGCAAAAGGTTGGTCTTTTAAAAATAAAGTATTATATTTGCGAAATCTTATAGTGAAAGATTATCTAACATAAATATTTTATACCATGACTCAAGTTACATTTGTTTTGGTTTTCTTTGTAGTGGTCATGCTGCTGGCATTTTCGTTATACCACCACAAGAAGCACATAGAGTTTAAGATGTCGGACATCGAGAAGGCTGTCCGTAGTGCTTATCCTGAGGGTGTCACTTCTGTAAAGAAGGGAGACCTGGTAGTTGCTGTGAAGAAGTATTTCCATTGCAGTGCTAAGGATGCCCATTATATAATAGGTGTAGCTCGTAGAAAGAAGATCGTGGATATTGCTGCCGAGCAGGTATCATTGCATACGGAAAATTGCTCCTTAGAGGGCACAAAAATGCCATAGTCAGGGCGCAAAGTTGCCGTGCCTAAGCATTTTTTCACCCTTCATTATCCATCATAGTCTAATGATGCGTTTTATTGAGGTCTAATGATGCGCTTTATTAGGTGCTAACGAAGCGCTTTATTAGGTGTTAATGATGCGCATCGTTAGGTGTTAATGATGCGCATCGTTAGGTCATGTAGATTTTCAACAAGTTATGTTCTTGAAAATCAGTAGATTACAGATGAAGTGTGATGGCGATATAAAGAATGAATCTTCTTTACATTAGCTTGGCTGAGGTTCTCGTATTTTCAGACGCTTCTGTTTTCTCTGAGAATATCGTAAATATGAAGAAGATGGAAAAATGTACTGGTAATCAGATAATTGTGTGTATTTTTACAGGATGATGGCGTGGAGGAAAATCGTACAACTATAGGTCTTGTTCCTAATAGAGAGCAGAAAATAGGGTGTTTCAGTCTCTCAATCCCCCTTGTTTTTGTCGCTAGATTCAAAACTTGTAGGTGTATGAAATATGGTTATATATTTTGACGGAAAGTTGTAGGATTTGAAGGATACTTTACCTCTGTAATAGGAAAAATCAATATGAATTATGCAATTTGCATTATGCAATTTGCATAATTCGAAATAAATAATTATCTTTGCAGTCGAAAGTAACATTCTAAAATGGTGCGCAATATGGAGAATCCTTTTATCATAACGGGTTATATCAAGCCCGAATATTTCTGCGACAGAGAAAAGGAAGCGGAAAGAATCATCAATAAGGTAACGGGTGGTGAGAATATGGTGGTAATGGCTGCAAGACGAGTAGGCAAGAGTAAACTGATAGACTTTTGCATGGATTCTTCTGCCATCAAAGACCATTTCATCTGTATATCCATCGATATCCTCCGAACTTCCAGCATCCATGAATTTGCGTTCGAGTTGGGAAAGGCTGTATTTGAATTGGCTGCCCGTCGTGGAACCAAGATGATGAGAATGGTGGTTAACACTCTGAAGTCTATCAATGGCTGCTTCGGTTACGATCCGATTTCCAATATCCCAACGTTTAATCTTTCGTTGGGTGATATTTCTAATCCGCTCTATACTTTGGATGAGATATTTGCCTGTTTGGAGCAGGCTGATAAGAAATGCATCGTTGCCATCGACGAGTTTCAGCAGATAGGTTATTATCCAGAGAAAAATATGGAAGCCATTCTCAGGACTTATATTCAGAAGTGCAGCAATGCCAATTTCATCTTTTCGGGCAGCGAGCGTCATCTAATCTCCAAGATGTTTTCCGAGAAAGCGCATCCTTTTTACAATAGTGCTGATATGATGAACCTGGAGGTGATTCCGCTTGATAAATACAAGGAGTTTGCTATCCGCTTGTTTGGTAAGTTTGATAAGAAGATTAAGGAGAAGGCTATAGAGCAGGTGTATCAGGCTTTTGGTGGCAATACCTATTATATGCAGAAGGTGATGCACGAGGCTTTTAATCAGACTGTGCCACAGGCTGAGGCTGATTGTGAGATGATAGAGGGCATTATCCATGCTTTGGTATTGGATAATGATCATAAGTTTAGCGAGATACTTTCCCGTCTCACTCTTCCGCAGAAGGAACTACTATATGCTGTTGCTAAGGAGGGAATGGCTAGTCAGATTACTTCTTCTGGTTTTGTGAAGAAGCATCGTCTCCGTTCGGCAAGTAGCGTGCAGAGTGCAGTGAAGAAACTGCTGGAATATCATCTGATTTCTACTTCTCAAAGTGCGTATTATATTGATGATCAGCTTATGAACTTATGGTTGAAGGAATAAATTGAATGTTTTTGAAGTGAAATCGAGATAGGACAATAGAGCCTTTTGGTATTTTTGATACTGAAAGGCTTTTTCGTATCTTAAACTAAAGAAAGTCGCTCTTTTCTTTGGCATTTCCAATTCTTTTAGTTACTTTTGTGGCGTTAATTTAAAAGAAAGGAATAAGATGGAAACGATTAATATTCAGTTTCAAGTACCTTCTACAGGTCAATATACGCTTGACGAATTTGTCGCCAAGCTCAAAGACTATGCTGAAATATTAGCAAGTTCTATCTCCAAGTCTGGAAACAGTTACCAGGAAAGATATATGAGCCAGGCAGAGCAGGAAGCCTATGTGGCAGAAAGCCTCAACCGTGCTCTTGATGAAATGGAAGCTCATAAGAAGAATGGGACTAAGCCGATGGATGCTCGTGATTTGTTGAGAAGACTTCGGGAAGAGGAGGCGTAGTATGAAGGTTAAGATTTATACGGAAAAAGAATTTGAGCGACAACTTAGAAAGCTTTCCAAGAAATATCGTTCAATGCTTGATGACTATGATGCTTTTCTTACAGGCTTAGAACAGGATCCTTACCAAGGTACTAGTCTTGGCAAAGGTGTCAGAAAGGTAAGAATGGCAATAGCTAGTAAGGGTAAAGGTAAGAGTGGTGGTGCAAGGGTCATCACTTATAATCTTTACCAGGAAGGAGATACCATTATCATTGATTTATTGACAATTTATGATAAAGGAGAAATCTCTAATATCTCTGATGAGTTTATCAGTTTTTTGCTTGATAAGCGTGAAAATGGATAATACGCAGAATTTGTAGATTGTGTGATAGTGGAACTTCTTTGGTGTGTCGGGTAAAGATTTCCAGGAAATCAAGTCGGCGATAGCTGGTTTGCAGAAAGGCGAGTTGATTATCAAGGATCATACGATGGCTGCCCTTGGTTTGGGTGGTAAACCGTATAAGAAAATAAAGGTGACGCATCTCATTTGATGCGCCATCTTTTTAAATTTTACTGGGGAAAATATGATTCTCGAATTCAACAAGCAAGGGAATTATATCATATAATCAGCAGAGAAACTTTCTAAATCTCTCCCCACTCTTCATCCGACCATTCTTCTTCCCTAAAAGTATGTTCTTTAGACCCCCAGTTAGTATTTCCATTACCGTTACCAGGAACTTTATTAGTATCGATGGAAAGACTGGTCAGAATACAAGTATCTTCTGCCAGACTCATACTCTTTACAGTTGGCTCTATATATATTTTTTTGATAGAAACTAGCTATATTATCAAAAATAGTGTTAACGATTTCTGTATTTCAGAAATCATTAAGAAGATTAACTAAAATCCGTATGGCAGACAAAAGGATGCTGCCTTTTTGCGCAGCCCCAAAAAACATTTTTCCATCAAAAAAATACGTTATTTCGATTTTTTTTCGTAATATTGCACTCAAAAACAACATTAAAGGCTATTGATATGAAACGAATCTTTATTTCAATGACAGGTATCATCACATGTATGAACCTGATGGCACAAACTCCAGTCAGTTTTTATCCTCAGGAGAATGCCCAAGACATCAACATCGATACACATCTGGTCATCGTGTTTGACAAGACTGTAAAGACTGGCAGCAAGGGCATAATCACAGTTACGGACAAGACAACTCGAAATGTGGTTGATAGAATCGATATGAGCATTCCGGCGGGACCAACCGAAGGACAGCCCAAGAATCCCAATGCTGTCTATACTCCCGTTCCCTATATATATAAGGTGGAGAATGTAACCAATCGCAATACCCGTCCTGGAACTCCATCAGGTGCTGCTAAGGAAGACAAGCGCAAGTATCAGAAGACCATCATTGGTGGCTTCTCTGATGCCTTTCACTTCTATCCGGTCATCTGTCACGGGAACAAAGCAACCATTTATCTTCATAACAATATGCTGGAATATGGACATGAATATGAAATCAAGATCAGCAAGGGTACGATTGAGGGATGGAATGGCAAGAAGTCATGGACGTTTAGGACAAAGGAAAAAGCCCCTTCTGCAGATTTGCGTCATATAGTTGTGGCAGCTGATGGCAGCGGAGACTTCTCCACTCTGCAAGGTGCCATGGATTGGATACCAGACTCATTGCCTTCTGAAGCCAGCAGGAAAA
>OOBB01000042.1_pt1 | contig 80285 bp, 73 predicted proteins | sample 1671661 | NCBI WGS metagenome assembly OOBB01 (sample SAMN06348179, study PRJEB24527) | human gut metagenome | biome: human gut; feature: ankylosing spondylitis patient; material: feces | host: Homo sapiens | place: China | collected 2015-10
TTTCTAATTCGTAACCTCTTCTTTTTATGAGATAAAAACTTATCTCATTCTCAATCACTTATAAAAAAATACGTACTTTCCTGAGAGGAAACCTTCAATAATAATAAATTCTTAGATATACTTACATCTGAAGATAATGTGGAAACCGTACTCGCTATTTTTGCAAGTGCAGGAGAGATACAAAATCGCATACGTGGAAACTTCATCAACAAAATAAAAATACTCTGTGATTCATATGGCTACACTTTTAAGTGTGATGAAGGTGTAAGAACCGCAAGCGATAATAATTGGATTCATATTTCTGCCCCCGAGGTTAAAGATATAGAGTTTAGAATAGGTGTGAAGAATCATACAAATAATGATGGTTTCCGCATGTGCTTTGTTTCTTTAACTCGCCATAACTCAAATTGTGGATATAAATTCTGGCAAAATGACATTCCGACCGATGATGAGTTCCCATTTGGGTGGACATATCTATGGGGAGAAGATGGACAAAATGGTAGATGGTGGAGATGGGATGATATTGATACGTTAAAGGATATGACTAATGGAAAAATGTTGGATTTCATCGATAACCAACTTCGACGAATTAAAAAAGAAAACGTCTTCGAAAAGATGAATGACCTGTTAGGTTAACCACACGCATCATCCACAATAGAGAAGTCTGAATGATGAACATACTGAAAGAATAAAGATGGTACGCCCACAGTTGCCTTCTCTATAACATTTAGACCTTCTAATCTAATACTTCTTCTATATCAAATTCAAAATCAAAATCTTCCATAGTTAATATTATTTAGTCTGAAAATTAGTCGTTTTCATACAATTCACCCAGATCGCTTATACAACATTTCATGGTCTGCCTAAGCGACTGTGGTTCCATCACTTCTATCATCGTCCCATATCTTTGCAACTCCATTATGAAATCGTAGGTGGGACGAAGCGTAAGTTCGAAGTCGGCATATTCGTTGCAAGAACAAAGCTCTTTCTGTGAGAGATGCAATGGAAGAGAGCGCATGTAGTGTTGGTGTGCACCAAAGGCACGAACAACAATTCGTTGCAAGGGTATATCCTCGTCTATTACTACGCCGAAGAAGCTGGAGAAATAGTCCTTAGCATTGAAGTCGCAAGGGAACTTGAAATGATCTTTTGTTATTTCTATATTCTCAAATCTGTCAAGTCCGTAGATACGCAACCTGTCTTCATTGATGCTCAGCGCGAGCACGTACCAACGCTTCTGGAACATTTTCAGACAGTATGGCGCAATGGGGAATGTATAGGAATTCTTGTAGTGGAAATTCCGATAAGTAGCCATTATGATGTTGTTGCCCTTCATGGCATCAACTATATCCGTAAGGAAATGGTGGCTCGACGGAATATCTTCTACAAGGATGCGGTCTTTGAGCAACGTATTTTGTGACAACGTATTGGCTGTAGAATAGGTATCGAGCAGCCAACGCAACAGTTCGCCATTGGCAAGACTCTCGGGATTGGAGATGTAGTAACGATAGCCTCCCTTTAGTCGACAGTCGATATTCACCCCAAGCGACATGAGTATGTTGTCTTTCCAACGGTTGAAGGTCTGGCGCGGAAGAGGTTCGCCACAACTTATGCTTTCGTCACGCTCCCACTTGTCGCTGAGTTCCTTCAGCGACAGTCCGTGGCTACCAGCACGATATAGAGCGTTGACCACCCAAATGTATTTTTCCAGTGTTGTCATGCGTTGCCAATGTATTTAGAATTAATGAAATGTTTAAGTGCCCAAAGTTACAAAAAATATTTTAGTCATTACATCCCAGTTAAAAAATTACTCTTTATATGTTGCATAATCGTATTCTACAGAAATTTCTATATTAAAATCGCGCACCCATAAAAGGTCAAAGATTGAGAAGCATGTATGTTCATAGAGGTTGTGGAATGGGTATATGAGATGCATGTCGGAAGTCAGCTCTGGGCTTAACCCTTCATTCCAGTTGTCGGTCTTCTCGCTCAAGTAGAGCATATTATTTTCCGATTCCAGTTTGCCTCCACTATAAGTCCAACCTCCATATATCACCCCATCTTGGTATAACGGCACAAAATCATCATATACGCCACACAAGATGTTCCAAATCTCTTTTTCGTATTCTGACTGTTTGGGATGTAAAGGAGAAAACTGATATGCCATGAAGCACTTGCCTATGGCAATAACGTCATGGTCAGCTGTCGTCTGCTTCACTGCATTATAGGCAGAGATGACGGCAAGGCGCATTTGCAACAGTTGCTCAGACAAAGCCTTATTGAAGTCGCAGAGCAGTTGCTTATAATTGTCATCCATAACAAACTCCTTGTCGAGCAACCGCTTGCGCACGGCAAGCAGTTGCTTAATTGCCTCTTTCTCTGCTTTGTTGTAATAGCAATGATGCTCATACTGCCAATATAGATCGCATATTTCAGTTTCGATAAAATCAATAGCTGGCAATCTGAATATTTCCTGTGCTGTCATATTTAATCTTGATTTAAAATGTCGTTTAACCTTATATAGATTTCATCTTCCACTTCATACGGAACAATCGTGAAGTGCGAATTGCCGTTCAGCATAGCCGAAAGATTAGCCTTGCTCTTGTTGTAGAAAACAAATACTGGGGTTCCGTGTGCTTCGGCATAACCAAGTTCATAGCCAACGCCAAGCGATGGACACGTACATTCGGCTATCACCATGTCGCACTCTCGAAGCCATCCCGTATCCCGCTCGTATATATGAGTGTCGATGGCCTTCGTCTGAGCTTTAAGACTCATGTTTGACTTGCCTATATGCTCTGTCAGCACGACATTGGTTCTTTTCATGTAGTCTATCATTCTCTTATACAAGGTTGCATCGTTCCTGCCACCACGAATAGACCCTGCAAAATATATTTTCTTGTTCATAGTCATTGTTTTTTATTGTTACGACAAATTACATACCGTAAAAAGCGAAATCTATCCGCAAGTCCTCGCCAAGCGTATCGTCTGCCTTCAGACAAAATTGCGGTTCGTTGACACTTCTGGACAACAAACGTTGCAAAGTTTCAAGTTCTCGTGGCTGGAGAGGATGCTTTGGTGAGGCACTTATGCTTATTATACTATTGTGTTGGTTGAGGCCCTTCGCTAAATCATATTTCTCAATGAGTTCCTTTAAATAATCACATCTTCTGCCTGCGTCAAATGCACAAGTATGCCAACGATCAATACAGCACACATTGGAACGAAACAGCACGCTAAGTTGTTCTGCTGTTGGAGGTTCACTAAGGTTTGTGCCCCTTTCGTGCAAATCGTCAATGAATTCAGCTGCCGTGATAATCCGCTTTTTGTATTCCTCGTTAATCTCCCAACGCTTCCACATCCGGCGTTTACGTTTTTCACATCTCCAAAACTTTCTTTCGGACTTGGAATAACGACGATTGTTATGGGACTTCATTTCACGCCTTATCTTATTACGAAACGAACGTATATTCATCATCTCTTTTCTCGACGGAATGAATTTGCCATACTTCTCTCTACAAAGTCTGAATACTTTAGCCTCATCGTAGCACGACAAGTGCAGACGCCTACCTAAGCTTTCCCAATCATGAGGAAGAAAGGCATAAAAGGATGTTTCCCATATACTGCATGCGGCAATCTCTGCTAAGGAGATGTCTGCTCTATTTGGCACTACCACTTTTTGGCCTATAATGGCTTCTGTTTTTGCTATACGTGAATTATCAAAGTCTTTAATGATAATTTCTCTACCAAGAGAATCTTCCCAAGGGTTGCCATCCAAACATGCAGAAACTGTAATTCTTGATTCATCTGTGTCAGAACCAGTCTGAGGAACCATTTCTACATATATGTCATAGCCAGTCTCGCTTTTGGGTGACGGAACAAGATGGCACAAGTAGTCGTAGTGCATCTTGAACCATGCCAAAGACCTTCCCACTGCATAGCTTTTCGACAAGAATGGCGCAATCTCGTCAAACGATACCTTGTGCAATAATTCGTACAATGTCATATCTCAAGTTTTTATCGTTATTTGCCGGCAAAGATATTGACGTGCTGACTCAATTATCAATACAGGTTAATTGTTTCTTATAAAAACTCACAAAAACAGAAGTTTTTTCAACCTGTGCTAATAATTGGCACACCTTCATAATACTTTTGCCGCAGACATTAAGAATACAGTTATGGAAAAGTCTACAAAATATGAAAGCGCTGTAAAGGATGCAAAAACGTTGGAATCCGTCATTCCGAAACAACTTGCAGAATACACGACAAGGGCATTAAGTAAACTAAACGAAGCGCTTGGGGGCGATGTCGGCGGATATGTAGCAAACAGACTGCACATGAGCCATGAGGAACTGAGGGAAGCATTGGCCGCCGAGCAAATCGATGGTGTTGCATTGGCCATTTATAATATAGAGAAACGTGGACAGTCGGTAGTCATAGGTGACCAAACGGGTATAGGCAAAGGTCGACAAGCTGCTGCCATGATACGCTATGGACTGTTGTCTGGCTATCTGCCAATATTCTTCACCGACCGATATACCCTGTTCAGCGATATGTACCGCGACTGTAAAGCGCTTGGCATTAAGGAGGCACGACCACTGGTGGTGAATGCTGGTGTGTCGGTTGTCGACTTTGACCATGTGGTTGAGCAGAAAGCGACATGTACGCCCGACGAGATATGGTCTCCCGCAGACGAAGAAGATAACGAAAAGTATGAGGCAGAGCGCATGGCACTCTACCAGAAACAGTATGAGGTGGTGTACAAAGCTCCCAAGAAATCTGTCCTTCAAGATATATTCATAAAAGGTGAACTGCCACAGGATGCCTTCGACTATCTCATGATTACCTACTCCCAACTGAAAGATGCCAAACGAGACATGACACGTCTCAACTTCCTCATGGCATTGTGCGAGCAACATCGTGTGCTGTTCATCTTCGACGAAGCCCACAAAAGCAGCGGAGTGAACGCTGGCAAAGCATCGGTTATCACACAAGGTATAAACATGATTCTTGAGGAAATGCCTCAGACGCAATGCGTGTTTCTTTCTGCCACCTTTGCCAAGCGCCCTGAATGTCTGCTCACCTTCATGAGACGCACGACCCTGAGTGCCTTGACTACAGAAAACACGCTCAAGGATGCCTTGCACTGTGGTGGAGTGCCCATGCAAGAATATGTTTCGTCTTGTTTGGCTGCCGAAGGACAAATGATCAGGCGCGAGCACTCTGGCGAGGGTTTGCCTACTCCAGTCTATACATATCTTGATGAAGACCTCGACGTACATGGCGAGCAGTTTGACAAGGTGATGTTCTTCTTCCGTGAAATAGTAAAACTCTCTACAATGGTTAGCACAATGGTTAATCATGCCCTTATGTACAAAGTGCTTCTACCCTTCAACTGCTATCCCACAAGAGCACAACTTTTCTATATCAACAAAGTGTTGTTGCTTTCCTTGAAAGCGAAAAAGGTGGCGCAAGCCACCATTGAGAATGTAAGGCAAGGAAGAAGTGTGGTGATTGGCATGAGCGACACGCTTGAGTGTATCGTACAGGACGTGACAGTGAACGAAGACGGATCCGTTCGTGGCGACATATCTGCGTTGTTGTTGCGTTTGTTGGAAAAGACGGTTTGTGGAAGCGGCTCTATCAACAGTGCCAATCGACCTGTTTTTGAAATGGTAGAAGAATTGGAAGAAACGTCATTGAAGGCAGAAGCCAAAGAGATAAGCGACTACTACACAAGTATTAAGCAAGACATAACCGAAGAGGTGTTTCATCTCCCCGTGTCACCTATCGACGTAATACGGCAGCTGATAACTGCCGAGAAGTTTGTTGCGCCCAATGGTGAATACCTAAACATCCGTTTTGAGGAATGTACGGGGCGAGCACATCAACTGGATTATCTCTCACCTGATGGAGATGATGACTTCATTAACGCTGTTATCAGGTCAAGAAAGAAGCGTCACTCTAACCTCATCTTCAATGATTTCCAAAACAACAAGTTAGACGTTATTCTTATCAATGCCTGCGGAGCTATAGGTGCAAGTGCGCACGCCATTTCCACTGCCGAGGTGTCAGAGGACCAAGTGCGCCAACGCAAGATGCTCATCGTGCAAAACGATCTTGACGTGAATATCGACTTGCAGAAACGTGGCCGCATCAACCGAACTGGTCAACGTGTCGACCTGCCTCCATTGTATGAGTACATAATTACGGCCATTCCTTCGGAGAAGCGCCTCAACATGATGCTCAGGGCAAAGTTGCGGTCGTTGAGTGCCAACACTGCCGCATGGCAAGATCAAGACCGTGAATAAGCCGACTTCGTGGACATTGACAATAAGTATGGCAATGAGGTGGCAAAAGAGTATGTGTCGGAACATAGGGAACAAGCATTGGTCCTCGACATTACACGCAATGTGACAGCAAGCCGACTGCTCGCACGGAGTGCCATGCTAAGTGTGGCGGCACAACAGAGCATCGTAGACGACCTTATATCGGGCTACACTACGCTTGAGGCTGAGCTTCGCCGAATAAACCAATGGGACCTGGAACGTGAATTTCGTGATTTCGAGGCCGACTTTGTAAGGGAAGAACTTTTCACTACAGCCAAGGCGAAGACAAGGCTTGGAGGGTGCTCCTATCTTACAACCTATAAATGCAGGCAAAAAACGTTTCCGTATAGTTATGAGACAGTGACTGAACTTTGCCATAAAGCTAAGGCGGTTTACGGAAATCCATATAATGAGAACCCAGTCTTACAGCAACAGGTGAAAGATTATTATGCACACCGCAACAAAGAGGTTAACCGTCGCTTTAAGGCACGCAGCCAAATGCTGCATGACGGAGCAAAACGCATATTGACAACATATTGTGGTGATGAGGAGTTGGCAGACACATGGTTGCAAAAAGCATGCACACCTGTTGACAAATGGAGCTCAACAGAATTTGAAGATGTGAACGAGCAGAAGCGTGCAAAGCGAATCATGCAGAAACTGGTTTCATTCTCTAACGAGTATAACCATCTGCTTGACGCAAAGAAGCAAGAGATGAAAAAATACGCAGAAGAAAGGAGAAGACTTGTCAAGGTCTTGTCAAAAGCGGAAATAGGAAACGGATACGTCATCACTGAGAATGTGGAGGGCGAGGTAATGCCACAAGATAAAATTATAAGTGTATTGATAGACATACGATTTGGTAAAGATGAGCAATCCAGATTCCTTCCCAGTAAAGTGGAGTTCGTGTTTGCATTGACGGCTGTACACACGGAAATTCGCATCAATTTGGTTCATAATAGTAGTTGGAATAATTACGATCGTCTTTGTGATATTTTTTATTCAAGAACTTGGCAGCCGAGCGCAAGCGTTTGGAACAAGGACATTGCGCTCTACAACAACAAGATTGTGGAGCGCAAGATTATCACCGGCAACATTCTTGGAGCATACGTCCATCCTGCCATCGCTGAACTGAAGCCTCGCTTCATATCCTTCTCGCTGAAGGAAAAGAAAGGTGGCAAGGCTCAAACACAGATCGGATTACTTTTGCCTATGGACGAGTCGAAGATAAGAAAAGCGTTAAACACGGTTTCCATTCCTCTGCACGAAGGGTTCAAATATGCCACTAATACCAACACAAGTTATACGATAGCTGGCTTGGGGGTGAACTTCTCGTTAATGCCTTACAATGGTCCGATGTATGTAGTAAGCGTGAACGACAAACACTCCAAGGAGTTTGAAAAGGACAAGCGTTTTGACGGCATACGTACTCTGTTCTTTGGCACTCCTATAAGCTCGATATACGACAAGGCAAAGGAAGACAAAGAACAGCCAGACAAGAAAAAACGCAAGACGCTTATGCACTATCAGACTGAACAGTTGCCTTTCGAGTCGGAACCATTGCAGACCATCATACAAACGCTTGCCCAGATGGATGCTGTGATTGTCGTGCCTCGCGACCAGATAACTTACGGCGATGTGAAGGAATTCGAGTCGCGCTCCGAACGCGACGACAACGAGCCTTGGGAAGTTCTTGACTGGAAGAATGCGGACGAAATTCCCATGCCTCCAATAAGGCAGAGCCTCATGTTGCGTATATCTGCCCCAGTAGTCATGGGAGAACAGAAGGGCAAACCTGTGTTCAGACATTCCGAGCGCTATTGTCTTGCGCAAGAAACAATGGCCCTCGAAGGGTTGCCCCTGCCTCATATACAGCGCAGCACAATAGATGCCCTGCGACGATGCTACATGAAATGGAAAGAATATTACCGCCTTTCCATAACAAGAGTTAGTCTACAGCAAGAGGTGCAACCCTCGCTCGCAGAACAGCGTGAGGTTTGCCGTGATTTGCAGCGTGTGATAGGGAACAAGGCATCTTCCGTAGAGCTTGCCCCAAATGTCAAGACTCTGCTACAATACATTCTCGACAGCGAGTATTTGGACACCAACGGACTGTACTATGCCAAGTTCGAAGACGAGATGATGTTCATGTCGCCCGAAAAGTCTGTGGCCCAAGCATTTCTTGATGCCTTGCCTTGCTCGGCTACACTGGATGGCATAAGGAAATGTATAGAAGACTATCTTGAAGACAAAACCGACATTATTAATTCACCAGACAAGTGGTAATATGAGCTATATAGGTATTATAGGTGCAAAAAGACTTGATGATAGCAATGCTTCGTTAGGTCTTATCGAAGCACAAAAGAAGGCAGTCCAACTGCTTCGCTGCAGCACGGATATGCACATGATAAAACAGCAGACGGGTTGGGAAATGGGTGTAGATGGCAAATGGCGCTATGAAGTGGCAGACCCTTTCCACAATACAATCGAAATAGAAGACCATCTGAAACGCCATTTTGGCGAACCCATCAACATACGTTTGTGTATGCACGACGTCACGTTGCTTACGGCCTATCCTGCTTTCGGAAGGCTACGTCTGTTTGCAAAATACACTCCCATGCATAAGTATATAGGATATTTTTCCCCTGACAACTATGGCATGTTGGTTTGTATGGGTACTGCCAATTCACCTTTCCAATGTCAGACCGAAGGTGTGTTGCTGCATGAAGTGCAGCATCTTATACAAGAGGAAGAGGATTTTGCCCGTGGTGGAAACCTATCACAAGGCAGAAGACGATATTTGAGACTGGCTGGCGAGGTGGAAGCACGAAACGTGTGCATTAGGCACTCGATGAGTCTTGAACATCGCCGCTCGTCGTTGCGGACAGATACGCAGGATGTGCTAGACGCAGAACAGATAATAAAGTTTTGGTAAAATTTTCTGATTGTGGATTTTTCATAAATATATTAAGGTATGACAATAGCAGCATGTTTAAGAAGCATATCTTTCAATGAGATTGAAGAAATATTATGGGATGCTTATGGAATGGGGGACAACTTTACCCCATTCCTTAAAATGACTTATGACCGAGTTTGCAATCTATAAAAGAATATGGCTATCAATCAGTTGAACAAATATGTCTGGCTCGTGGAAACCATCCATAGGGCAAGAAAACGAGGTGGCATCACCCTGAAGGAGATTCAAAACAGGTGGTTGGACTCTGATCTGAGCGAGGGAACGGAACTTTCTCGCCGTACCTTCATCAATAATCTCCATGCCATCGAGGAACTGTTTGGTATTACCATCGAATGTGGCAGCGGATACCGCTATCACATAGAGTGTGGCGACTGTTTCGAGGAAGGAAGTGCAAGAAACTGGTTGCTGAACGCCTTCTCGCTCAATGTAATGGTGGGCAATAGTCGTAAGCTCAAGGAACGGGTACTGCTGGAGAACATGTTTTCGGGCAGAAACTATCTGGAAGACATCATCAAGGCCATGCGTGACAACCGTGTAATCTTCATATCTTACTATAGCTACAATGCCGAGAAATATAATGAGTTTGACATCCATCCTTACTTCGTGAAAGCCTTCAAGAAACGTTGGTATGTGATAGCTTATAGCCCCGGCACCGACGATGTCCGTTGTTATGCGCTTGACCGCATGGAGCATGTCATTATTTCAGATAAAGTGTTCAAGATGCCTAAGGACTTGGAACCGGCTGATTACTTCAAAGATTGCTTCGGCATCATCAATAACAAAGATTCTGAGGTCCAGAAAGTTGTGCTCAAAGTGGATGCCTTTCAAAGTAACTATATACGCAACCTGCCTCTCCATTACTCTCAAAAGGAGACAAAGCGAACTGACGAATATTCTATCTTTGAGTATCACCTGAAACCAGAGTTTGATTTTGAGCAGGAGATTTTCTCAAACATGGACGCCATAGAAGTGCTGGAACCTCTATGGCTAAGAGAAGAGGTGAAGGAAAGAATAAAAGATCTTGCAAGTAAGTATCTTTGAAAGGCAACCCATCAATGTTCTTTTGTCAAGGGACTAAATATCCAGTCCCTTGACACAATCTATAGCTTCATCAAACATTATTGAGAAATCATTTAAAGTTTTACCGTTCAGCAAGTCTTTTATAGTCTGTGCATTATTCCAATTACAATTTCTTCTAAAATCCTTATGAATCCATAAATCACTATCCCAATTTTTTATTTTGGAGGTTATAGAATAATGCTCCTGTACTTTTTCCCAAATGGGAGCAGGTATATCAGAACGTTTACTGTTGCCTTTACAAACAAATCCAAAAATCAAGCCATCTAACCCTTGACGGTCAAATTGAAACGCAAGGTCTAAGTACTTCCAACCTGTTTTTTGAAAATGTGCACCAGGATATATATCTGACACCCAATTTCTCTTATAATTACCACAAATTTCCAAGCCTTTACTTTTTGCTAAATCTTTCAGCTTTGGAATAAACTCATCATTTATAATATGATTTACCAAATTCTCTTTGCTATCGATTATATCAAATACAGCATCTAAATTTTCTTCTTTACATAGAATATCTAATAGTTCCTTATTATCTTCCATAACGTTATTTGTTAATATGTCAATAGTACTAATATATTGATTGATAGTTTCTCTCACGAGCGGAGTTCTTGAAGCCAACTCCACGCAACGATCAAGCCATCCTCTAATATCATTCTTATAGGATAGGCAAACTATATCATTTTCCTTTAAGTCTTCACCCAAAGATTCTTTTGAAGGAGAACAACCATCCAATGTCAAATAAATCAAAACAAATGATTTTTCCGTATCGTCTCCTTTTTGTGACATTCCATAATTCCAGTATCTTAGCATCTGATGATGTTGGTCACTAGCATAGATTTTATTTTCTATGATAATACTATGCTTGCCATCGGTAAGATAAATATCTATTCTGCCGCCTTCACTATCTGTCTGCCTACCTATATATTTCTCTACTTCTACTGAAGCATTAGCCGTGTCTAATTCTAAATTATCTGCAGATATTGCAGGAAACGATTTATGTAGCATTTTCAAAAATGCCTCAAGGAATTTTCCTCTTTGTCCGTGACTTCCTTTTGGATTCAGCAGGTTTGCCAAAAACATAGAGTGTAGATGGACTTCATCGGACATGAAGCCCAAATCATTGAAAATATTATAATTTTCACCACGCTCAAACTTTTCTTTTCTTTGTTCTTTTATTTTTCGTGAAACTATTCGAACTTGGTTTAGAATATTGATTATATCATTCATCGCATTATAAGCTATAATTGTTTACCTTAGAAACGAAATTCTATCTAAATTATTGTAGTTGTTGTTATTTTTGCCAATGAAAATGACTACGCAAACACTCTTGGTACATAAGGGCACGACGATTCATATTGTTCATCTCTTTTTCTGGATACCAATAAAAATAAGCCATGAAAAGCATCACCATAAGGATATAGACCGCAATAAATTTTAGGGCACCATAAAACCAACGTTTCATTTGACTGATCTCTTTGGTATTTAAGATTTGAATTGCAACTCTCACATCAGCCTTATCAAGACCTTTGCTACCTTCAACTTTCACCAGATGTTCTCTTTGAGAAAACAGAAAATCTTCCTCGTCATCAAGAATTATATAACGATAAGGCTCTTTAGCGTTCAATCTCAACCATTCTGCAATCTCCAAGCCTTTACATCCATGTAAGCCTTGCCATTCCTCCTGGCCGTCTACATTGCTAAAGTTAATGGAATTGCAAGAAGGTGTCAAGCCTATAACTTCGCCAGGCAATTGGTATTCCTGCCACAATTGCTGTATGTACTCCATGCCTTGCAATCGCCAAGTGGAAGAAATGATGATCTTGGCATCACTTCTTTCCACCAAATGGAGCAAATTGGCTACAGCTTTCTTAGCAAATTTACCTTTTGGAGTATTGATTACTCCATCAAAATCTAAAAATATATACTTCTCCATACTTTTTTGTTATATATCAGCCGTTAGAATCCTATTTTTCTCTTAATACGGCTCCCTTCCAGTCTTTCACTTTCACAAAACTCAACAAGGGATTTGACCATGTTCTCTGGCTGGCCATGCAATATCGACTGGATGGTAAAATGACGGGCGATGTTCTCTATTTCACCACCGCTGAAATCATACTTGCTCGCCAGGTAACTGGCATCGGCATCATTCAAAGGCGGAATCATCGCTTGCCAAATCTGAGTACGGCAATTCAAGTCTGGCTTCTCAAACTGTATCTTATAGAGGAAACGGCGCTCGAAGGCCTTGTCCATGTTCTCTGGGAGGTTGGTCGTGGCAATGAGGATGCCATCCAACTGTTCTATCTCCTGAAGGATGATATTCTGAATACTGTTTTCCATCTTCTCAACGGCTCTTTCCGCCCCCACCTGACGCTTGCCGATGATGGCATCAGCCTCGTTGAAAAGCAAGATGGGTGCCTTGGCTAATTGTTTCACCTTCTTCTTATAATCATCGAAGATTCCCTTGATATTCTTTTCGCTCTCGCCTACCCACATGCTCTTAACCTCTGAAACGTTCACCTGAATCAAGTCACGGCCAGTCTTCTTGGCTATCTGAAGCACAGTCTCTGTCTTTCCTGTACCAGGCGCACCATAGAAAAGGCAGGCAAAGCCGCTTCTGAAATTGGCTTCTTTCAATCGATTTTTGATACGCTGGAAATGCTCCTCATCCAAGAGGGAAGTTAACTCTTCCACTTGCCTTTGTTCCTTGCTATTGTAGAATAGTTGCTTGGGGCTGATGTCCTCAAAGGATAGCATGCCACCATTCGGGCGAGAACCACGCATGGATGATAGGTTGAGTTCCGAGAAAAGCTGTTTCTTGGCATCATCCGTAATTTTGAATGACTCTCTATCCACAAAGCCATCGTCATTGGTATATTCAATGAACTTCTCCACAAAAAACAAGTGATCACCTTGACTCAAGTCTCGCTTTGCGTATCGCCATTCTGCATCGCCTTCTTTATATATAAATTCCAAGTCGTGGTATCGGATGTCATCATCACCATTGACAACAAAGAGTGTACAAAACAAGACGAAAAGCGGGAAGTACATATTATCCGCATCTACATCGTAGGAAGCCATCGCCTTGACAAAAGCCAACTTTTCGTTCTTGGCTACCAATGCCCTCAATTTCCTTCTCAGCACTTGTTTGTCAATCTTTCTACGGCGACATTTCGTAAACAACTCATCGAACTTGTCAAATAGTTCTCTGGCTGTAAGTTCCTCCACATCCATAGGATTATAACGCTCATTATGTTGGAACGCCTCCATCACCTCCATTGGGATGGTATAATAGAAACCTTCATCCCTATTGCGGCAGATATATTCCTTGTCAACAAGTTCTTGGATTTCATTGGCATATCGAAGCAAGCTAAGGATGCGGCAGCCCAAGAAATCCGTAAAGTCCGAGAACTGGATGTGACTGTCATCGCATCTGTCGGCAAACAAGGCCATGATGGCACTGGCACGCTTGGATATGTCCAGTTTATCGGAGACAAATCCAAGATATGAATCAGCCTCCTCATAGAACTTCTCACCCAGAGAAGAATTCTTTGCCTTATCTACGATTATTTCGAATGCTTGGAGCAAGTCCATCTGCTCCATATCTTTTTTACACGACGTTTGCATAACCATAATAGCACTACATTAATACATACCATTTTCTCCATGAGGGAAAGACTTCTAAAATCCGTTCCTCCCAATATAGTTCTCAAATAAGATTTATTTTCCATACTTGTCTATATTTAGAAGGCGAAATCATCCTCTTCCTCATCCTCACCATTTGGGAACATGACGCTTCTCTAATACTCAGGATCATAGAAGTGGTCATTATCCAAAGCATCATTCAAACGGTTTTCCATCTTATCCAATTGCTCTTTTATATTTTTGTCCATAATGCTTTATTTTTAAGTATATGTTCGATTTATGAAATAAGAATCTTACCTTATGAAAGATTCATTTTTCGTAGGAGTCTGAGAGTAACAGGATTTTTCGATAATGTTCAGTCCTTTTAACTTCGCCATTTCTTTATTAATATCAAACTTCTCCATTGTATATCAATTAAAAATTCTGATGCAAAGATAGCCCACACCTGTGTAAGTCCGTTTCACACATAAGAAGTTTTTCATGCGCCATGCGCAAAGATTTATACATGGTGTTAAACACAAGTTAGTGTTAAACCTAAGGAATTTATTTTCTTTCTAATAGTTTTATACTAACTTTGCATAAATAATTGGATATAACGCTACACTGCGCTACAAGACGCTACAAGTAGGCTACATTTTTTTTGCGACATAAAAGTTACGTAATGTGCTGAATATCAAGTAAGCTACATAGTGCTACGATGTGATGGGCACAATTTCGCTTATAGTGTTTCGGAAATAATCCAGACTTGTGAAGCTTAAGCAAAGAGTGGCGGTAAAGTCGTGTTGGTTGAACAACATGTATAGGTTAATTTGTGCCCAAGAATCCTCAATACATTGAGGAGCCATGAGCCAAAAGTAGACCTTACAAATCTTAAAATAGTTAAATTGTGTAACGCAAGCCGTTCATAATCAACGATTTAGGATGTTGCGTTTTGCGCCAGTTCTGCGCCAAATTTGGTGCAAAAAGGAGATATTTGAAAAAATAACCATTGATAATCAGCAAGTTACAGATGGTGGTAGAGTGCTTTTAAATCCTGCTTCCGCAACTACAAATGGTCGAAATTCCTTTATACAAAGGGACTTCGACCATAATTCGTTTATGGGCGTTACGGAGACTCGGACGGTAGCTCGGACGCTTTGTTAGTTGTTTTTAATGTTTCTGCAGTGCAGCTCCTGCACGTCATCTGCTGTAGTTTTAATAAGAGCTTCCAAAACTTCGGTGAAAGCCTGTTCGTTCTCACTCCTTAGAGTGTTCATCTCTGCAGCTACGGCAGCACGCTCTTCGTCGGTTGTTGCTAAACGGTTACGCTTAGCAAGAGACTTTATCTTTGCTCTTAATTCGTTCATTTCTAACCTTTTCATAATAAGGATGTTGTTTATATAAAGCCCTGAAAAAATATTAATTTTAGTAATTACCCTTTAATATTTCCTTGTAAGCTTTATTAAATTCTTTCCATTTGCGGGCGTCTTCTTCTTTTTTTGCTTTTAATTTTGCGCGTTTTAACTCCAATTCGCGCCTCTTTGCCTCTCGCTCAATTCTACGGGTAACGCTACTACGTTTCGTTTCATCACGTATACTCTCGCCTAAAAAACGAATGGCTACGCAAACAAAGAACAAGGCTCCAAATATTGTAAATTCGATGAGCATAATCTAATTATTTAATTGGTTATACCGCAAATATACGCAAAATATTCGAGACTGCAAAGTCTGGAGTTAAAATGGTCTCGAAAGTTTGAGTTGTTGTCATAAAAAATGCTACTTTGGGTTTGTGAACCGAAAGTAGCATTTGTATAAAACCTGGAAAATACATGATTATTGTGTTTTCTCGGTGTTGTCTTTTTTGCTTTCGTCTATGTCTTCTTTTTTTGAGAAACCCATAAGCTCCATCCATATACGGTGTTCTTCTTTTCGCTTTGCAGTCATAGCAGCTATTTCTTGTTCTACTCTGCGTCTTTTTTCTCTAATTCTTTTTATTTTTTCATCGTGACTCAACGATGAAGAATAGCCGTTATTTCTTTCGGCTAAAAGTACAAGAAGGACTGATACTATCCAGCTGAAAATAAGTATTGCTAACATATCGCAGACGAATTAATTGGTTATACCGCAAATATACGAAAAATATTCGAGATACATTCAAATCCCAGTCCCTAATTTGTCAGCATATGTCGATACTCTTGAAAATTCAAGCATGTATCGTCGCACCTCCATTAACCATTTGTCTATACGTGCTACTTGCTCAGACTCCTCGCCAAAGCGTTTCACAGCCTTTTTGCGTAGACGGTACAGATATTCAAGGCGCTTCTCCATACGTCGCGATTCGCGGTCGGCAACACGTATAAGCCATGATTTATGCCTTGTAAACGCAAGTGATTCCTTGGCGTCTTCGAGTTCTTGTTTAGCTTTTTCTGGATTTAATGAATGCGACCCTCCATTCTTCGCCTCCTTTATTATAAAGCAAAAGATTATTATCACGAATAAAATCCAAAAACTTTCGGGAAGAGTTATCATATAGCAGGCGATTGATTAAGTATTGTTATTCGGGTAAAAAGAGGTGAAGAGGTGAAGGGGGGAGGGGTGTTGAGGGGTGTTGAGGGGTGTTGAGGGGTGTTGAGGGGTGTTGAGGGGTGTTACAGTTGTTTGGCTACGATTGCTCTTGCCTTGGCTATAGCTTTGTTGAGGGCTGTTTGTGCCTTCTGCTTCATTGCATCGCTCTTGGCATTCTGCACATTGTCGTAGAGCTGCCATAGCTTCAACTTAGCTGTTGCTTCTTTAGATGCCTTTGTGAAGGCTTGGGCGATAGCTTCTGCTGCTGCCTCTTCCTCAGGCGAAGCATAAGCGTGGCGGTAGCCTTGGTACTTGTTCCATAGTCCGCGAGTGAAGTCGGGGAAGGTGACTGGAGCGCAGTCGTTGTCCATTGACAATGCGCTGAGTTCGGCGATGGCGCACCACTCAGCCAGGTCGTACACGTCCATGTCGAGCGGCAGTCCGTTTTGCAGGCAGTAGACGAGACGTGCAGTCATAATGAAGTCCATGCCGCCATGTCCTCCAACCTCTTTTGCCAGTTTACCGAACTTCTTCAGAATTGGGTGTTCGTACTTCTCTTCGAGTGCTTTTCTTTCGGCTTCTGGCATGAAGCTATGTGTAGAGAGGTTGTCCACCTGTGGTTGCACACCGCTTGCAGTGAGCTGCTTGCTGTCCAAAGCGTATCCTTCGATGGGGTATTTGTTGGCGAAGCCACGTGAGCCAGTTAGCTGATATAGTCGATTGTAGGGTTGAGGGTTCATCACGTCGTGTTGCAGCTCTATAACCTTTTGATTTGCGGTGCGGATAAGTGTTGTTGTGTGGTCGCCGTTTCGGAAGTCGTTGCACGGCTTACCCGTCTTTGCCTCTACCAACTCCTTTCCGTGTACGCTCTTTGTGTCCATTGCCACGAGTAGTGCCATGCGGTCGCCACGATGAATGTCGAGCGCCTGCGCTACTGGTCCTAAGCCATGCGTAGCGTATATGTCGCCACGATTTTCGCGATTGTATTTTAGTCGCCATCCCAGTTGTTCGGGGTCGGAACCGTTTGGGTTTTTCCAATAATAGTCCCAGAACTCGTCGAGATTGTGGATGTATGCTCCTTGTGCACGTATTATCTCACCGAATACACCATGTTGCGCCATGTTCAGCGTTCGCATTTCGAACCAGTCGTAGCAGCAGTTTTCAAGAATCATGCAGTTGAGCTGTTTCTGCTCGGCGAGATTTACCAGTTCCCAACATTCTTCCAGGTTCATAGCCGATGGCACCTCGTCAGCCACATTCTTGCCGTTTTCGAGAGCGCACTTTGCTACAATGGCGTGGTGGTCCCAGTCGGTAGCGATGTACACGAGGTCGATATCGTTGCGTCTGCATAAGTCCTCGTATCCCTTTTCGCCCGAATATACAGCAGCTGGAGGCAGTCCGTGTTTGCGTAGTGTTGCGTTCTGTCGCTCGGCACGGTCGTGTTCATAGTCGCATAGTGCTACAATCTCTACGCCAGGGATGAGTGCGAAGTCAGCCACAGCACTTGGTCCGCGCATACCCAGACCGACGAAGCCCACACGTACAGTCTTCATCTTCGGCAGAGCTAACTGTAGCACGTCCTTCTGTCCGGCAGGTCGTTCGGGCGACTCAATCACGATTTTACCCTTATTCCACTGCCATTTGGTTGATGGTGAGAGCGATTGTGCGTCGGTTTGCATAGTGCCAAACGACATGATTGCGGCGAAAGCCATACTGAGTATGGTGGTGTGTTTGTTTAGCGTCATATTATGATATAGGTTTTAGTTGTTTTTATGCAAAGAAAGTGCAAATCGGGTGCAATCAAGTTTGCTTGAATTGCCGAGATGCAGCCTTTCTTATGCAAAGATATGAAAATCTTTTAAACCTTCAAAGTATAACTTCTTTTATTTTAAGTCTGACGTACAATAGTGTTGTTGTAGGTTTTGGGCGGTCTGCATCGACCGACGCGTATGTCTGCATCGACCGACGCGTATGTCTGCATCGACCGGCGCGGATGTCTGCATCGACCGGCGCGGATGTCTGCATCGACCGGCGCGGATGTCTGCATCGACCGGCGCGGATGTGGATATAAATGAAGAAATGCGGTATAAGTGAGCATATTAACGCCCATTTATTTGCTTTTTTGAAAATATTGCAGTACTTTTGCACATTGTTAGAGGGTGTGTGCAAATGCAACTCTCGTCCATTAAAGAGTGCTGCAACGCTCTGCTTATTCGTTTAAAATAAACAGGAAAGGGGTAATCATTCAATATGTCAATATCCAAGACACGTCAGAAACTCATAGATATTGCGCGACAGCTGTTTGCAAAGAACGGCGTAGCGAACACCACGATGAACGACATCGCCGTGGCATCGGGCAAAGGTCGTCGCACGTTGTACACCTATTTCAATAGCAAGGAGGAGGTGTATTCGGCTGTGATAGAGTCGGAATTGGAGCGCTTGAGCGACAAGCTCGACGAGGTGGCTGCTATGAAGATGCGTCCGTTGGACAAGGTGATAGAGCTTATCTACACCCATCTGATCATGATTAGAGAGACGGTAGTGCGCAATGGCAATCTGCGTGCCGAGTTCTTCCGCAATATTTGGATGGTGGAGAAGGTGCGCAAAAAGTTTGACGACTATGAGATAGATCTCTTTCGTAAGGTTTATCAGGAGGGCAAGGCGGATGGCGAGTTTGATATTGACGACGTAAACCTCGTAGCTGATATCACCCACTATTGTATAAAGGGTCTTGAGGTGCCGTTCATCTACGGACGCATCGGTCACAGACTCACCGAGGAAGCCAGCAAGCCGCTCGTGGCAAAGGTGGTGTATGGTGCGCTCGGAAAGAAATTGAACAATTAGAAACGTTTATATATTTAATAATTTAAGAAATGGGATTATTAACAGGTAAGACTGCCCTCGTCACGGGAGCAGCCCGCGGCATCGGAAAGGCTGTCGCTATGAAGTTCGCCTCTGAAGGCGCAAACATCGCATTCACCGACCTCGTGCTCAACGACGACATGGCTGCCGGACTTGAGGCTACACGTAAGGAGATTGAGGCTTTGGGCGTTACTTGTCGTGCATACGCAGGCAATGCTGCCGATTTTGAGGAGACAGAGAAAGTTGTAAAGCAGATACATGCCGACTTCGGTTCTATCGACGTGTTGGTGAACAACGCTGGTATCACAAAGGACGGATTGATGCTCCGTATGTCTGAGGCTCAGTGGGACGCAGTGCTCAACGTAAACCTCAAGTCAGCGTTCAACTTCATCCACGCTTGTGCGCCGATCATGCTTCGTCAGCGTAGCGGTTCAATCATCAACATGTCGTCAGTAGTAGGCGTTCATGGCAATGCTGGCCAGTGCAACTATTCGGCTTCTAAGGCAGGTATGATTGGCTTGGCAAAGTCAATCGCTCAGGAGCTTGGTCCGAAGGGCGTGCGTGCTAACGCTATCGCTCCTGGTTTCATCGAGACACCAATGACAGCACAGCTTCCAGAGGACGTACGCAAGGACTGGATGAAGAAGATTCCATTGCGTCGTGGAGGTCAGACAGAAGACATCGCAAACGTATGCGTATTCCTCGCTTCTGATATGTCTTCATACGTAAGCGGACAGGTTATTCAGGTAGATGGTGGCATGAACATGTAATTCTGTCTACAAGCAGATTTTTTACGATAATGAGGGTGTTTCAAAACTGAAATTATCGGGAGCCCCAACTTCCATAACTTCTATTTTGATACACCCTCTTTGTGTTTTTATTAACTGGCAAACAATGAAAGTAGTCTACGAAGACAACCACATAATCATAGTCAACAAGTGTAGCGGCGAAATCGTTCAAGGCGACAAAACCGGCGATAAACCGCTCAGCGACATCGTGAAGGAGTATATCAAAGAGAAGTACAACAAACCTGGCAACGTGTTCCTCGGTGTTGTGCATCGTCTTGACCGCCCCGTGAGCGGACTTGTTGTCTTCGCCAAGACCTCTAAAGCACTCTCGCGACTGAACGATATGTTCCGCACGGGCGATGTCCACAAAACGTATTGGGCTATAACGAAGCGTAGTGAAATAGCCCCAGAGGGAACGCTAACCGACTGGCTCACACGCAACGAACGCCAAAACAAAAGCTACGCCCACGCCAAGGAGGTGCCAGGAGCGAAGAAGGCAGTTCTGAAGTATAAGGTGCACTCCGTGTCGGACAACTATATGCTGCTTGAGATTACACTACTCACGGGTAGACATCACCAGATACGCTGCCAACTGGCGCACATGGGATGCCCCATAAAGGGCGACCTGAAGTATGGAGCACCACGCAGCAACCCCGACGGAAGCATCTCGCTCCACTCACGCCGCATAGAGTTTGTACACCCCGTATCGAAAGAGCCAATTTGCGTTGAGGCAGAGGTACCGGCAGACAGACTTTGGCAACTTTTAAAAGTAAAAGAGTAAAAAAGTAAAAAGCCCCTCCCAACCCTCCCCGTCGGGGAGGGCTTAGAAGGCATAAAGAGGCTTAGTTCGGCTTAAACGCCACCCTCCAAGAGGCTTGGTTCGGCTTAAACGCCTAAAGGAGGCTTACCCTCTTTCCCCTTCCTAAAAGTCTGCTTAATCAGAAGGCTGCGTAGGTATGGCAAGATGCCATACCCTCCTAAATACCCCGAACATTACGAACTGCAATATAAAATATACGAAGATGAAGCCTATATATAAACGAAGTTTAAAGGTTGCGGCAACCATTCTTGCCACGCCGATAGTGCTCCTCGTGCTGTTGGCTGTGCTGCTCTACATACCGCCCGTGCAAAACTGGGTGGTAAAGAAGGCTGCTGCTTATGCTTCAGAGTCTACCGGCATGAGTGTGTCGGTGGAGCGTGTGCGCCTTAGCTTTCCACTCGACCTAAGCGTGCAAGGGCTTCTTGCTACGCAGCCTAACGACTCGCTGCATAATAATATTGATACAATCGCTGCTGCCGACGAACTGATTGTAGGTGTGAAACTCATGCCGCTATTTGCAGGCAATGTGGAAGTTACCGACTTGGATTTCCGCCGCGTGAATATCAATACAGCGCAACTCGTGCCTGCTGCACGAGTGAAAGGTGGAGTAGGGCGTTTAAAGGTAGAACCGAGTAAGGTGGCACTTACTAAGGAGACAGTAGACCTTGGACCCGTGCTTCTCACCGATGCAAATCTTGATATTGCGCTCAGCGACACTGTACCAGAAGACACAACCGAAACCGAAAACAACTGGCAGATAGCCTTCACCCACTTGTCGGTGAAGCGTTCAGCCGTCAAGATACACATGCCCGGCGATACCCTTGCTATCGGTGTCGGACTCGCTGATGTCAGTGCTGCAAATGGCGACATCAATCTTGGTACGGGCGTTTACAAGGTTGGCACGTTCGACTGGCGTGACGGCTTTGTGACATACGACAACAACTTTGCCCTGCGACAGAAAGGGCTTGATGTCAACCACATCGGGCTTAAAGGTGTGTCGTTGCGCATCGACTCGTTGCGTTTTGCACAAGAAGGTACTCAGCTTCAGCTTGCACTCAACCGTTGCGCCTTTCGTGAGCAGAGCGGCATAAGTGTGACCAGTGCTAAGGGACATGTGAGCCTTGACACGGCACACATCTCGCTGCCCGACTTCCGCCTTACCACGCCCGTGTCGTGGCTTAAAGCGAGTGCCGATATGGACTTCTCTACCTTTGCCGACACCAACCCTGGTGTGATGCGTCTGTATCTTGATGCTTCCGTAGGTAAGTCGGACATACTGCAAGTGCTCGGTATGATGCCTCTGCAGTTTATCCTGCGTCTGCCCGAGCAACCGCTCTCCCTTCATGCCGACATCAACGGCAATATGCAGAACCTCAACATTCGTGAGGTGTCTGCCAAACTGCCAACGGCGTTCAACATAAAAGCCGAAGGCAAGGCTGGCAATCTAACCGACGCAGACCATCTTACAGCCAACATAAACCTCGACGCGCGTGCCGACAACATCAGCTTCCTGCTGCCTATGATGGGCTTGAATGCTAATTCGTCAGTGTGCATACCCAATGGCATAACGTTCAAAGGCAACTGCCGAGTGAACGGACCGCAGTACGCTACCGATTTCGTTGCTACTCAAGGCGGTGGTTCGCTACGCGGTAGGGGCGCGTTCAATATGCGTTCATTGGCTTATCGTGCCAATATGGAAGCACACGCATTGCCACTTCAGAACTTCCTGCCGGGTATGGGGTTGCATCCGTTCAGCGGTGAGCTCGTGGCTGATGGTGCAGGCTTCGATTTTCTTTCGTCAAAGACACGTCTCGATGCGCGTGTGAAGGTGAATAATTTCAAATACACCGATTATGACCTCTCGAACATAAACCTAAAGGCAGAGGTGCACAACGGTGTGGGAAGGGCACTGCTCGATAGTCGTACACCGCTGCTCAATGGCATTATCGACCTACGTACGCTCCTCGACAATCGTCGCATAGATGCCAACGTAATATGCAATCTGCTCTACGCCGATTTCTACAAACTCGGTCTCACCGAGCGACCACTCAAAACGTCGATGACAGCACATTTGGACGTGAAGTCGGATTTGAAGGCGACGCACAGTATGCAGGGCGTTGTCGGCAATATCGTGCTGCGCGACTCGGCTGCTACATATCGACCTGAAAACATTCTGATAGACATATTCACACGTAGCGACTCAACACATGCCAATGTGGCGTGTGGCGACTTCGTGTTGCGTGTTGATGGTGCTGGTTCAGTGGAGCACATACTCGACAACTTTAATGAGGTGAACATAGAGGCTGAGAAGCAGCGCAATGAACGCTACATTGACCAGCTGCGTCTGCGCGAACGCTTGCCCGACCTTTCTGTCTACTTCAATGCCGGCAAGGAGAACATCCTCTCGCGCACTGCTCGACGTTTCGGCTACGAGTTCCGCGATGCTTATATTAATATGAACACGTCGCCCGTGCAGGGCATCAATGGTAATGTGCGCATCGACTCGCTCGTGACTGCAGGCATACAACTCGATACAATACGCGTCAACATCAGTTCCGACTCGACGAAGACGCTCTTCGATGGACAGATACGCAACAACCGCTACAACAAGCAATACGTGTTCAACGCCCTTTTCCGTGGCGCATTCTATCAACAGTCGCTCTTCTTCGGCACACGCATCTACGACGATCGCAACCGTCTTGGTGTGGCTCTTGGTGTGAAAGCCGACATGGAGCAGAACGGTATACGAGTGTCGCTCGGCGGTATCGACCCCGTGTTTGGCTACAAGAAGTTTAAGGTGAACAAGGGCAACTACGTGTTCTTTACCGATGACGACCGCATTTCGGCTGATATGAGGTTGCTGGCTGATGACGGTATGGGTGTGAAGGTGTTTAGCAACGATAGCACCGAAGCCTTGCAAGACCTCACTATCGGCCTCACTCGCTTCGACCTTGCTAAAGTGCTATCCGTTATACCGTATGCACCGAACGTGTCGGGTGTGATGAATGGCGACTTCCACTACATCAATAGCGAAAGCAATATGTCGGTGTCATCATCTGTGCGTGTTGACAATTTGTCTTACGATGGTTGTAAAATTGGTAATGTGGCGAGCGAGTTTATCTACATGCCACGCGACGAAGGCAATGAGCATTGTGTTGACGGCACGCTATCGATAGACGACCAGGAGGTGTGCACGCTAAGCGGTACGTACATCACAAGTGGTTTCGGACATCTTAATGCCGACATTGAGTTGCAGCGCACACCATTATTGATGCTCAACGGCTTCATCCCCGACCGCCTACTCAATTTTGGTGGATATGCCGTCGGACATGTAAAAGTGGACGGACAACTCGACCGCCTCGACGTAGACGGTGAACTTATGTTCGAGTCGGCGTATATAGCGAGCGAGCCTTACGGCGTGAAGATGCGCTTGTGCGAAGACCCAGTGACGATAACCGACAGCAAGATGAAGTTTGAGAACTTCCAGCTCTTCGCACGCAATGGTAATCCACTGACGCTCTACGGCAATGTCGACTTCAGCAATATGTCGAACATGACGATGTATATGCGTATGCGTGCAAACAACTACCTACTCATCGACTCGAAGGAGAAGGCACGCTCAGAAGCCTTCGGCAAGGCGTATGTCAACTTCCTCGGTCTTGCCGATGGTCCGCTTGATGCCTTGCGCTTCCGTGGCCGTCTCGACGTGCTCGGTTCGTCGGACATCACATACATACTGCGCGACTCTCCGCTCACCACCGACAACCAGCTCGACGGACTTGTGAAGTTTGTCAACTTCAAAAATCCTGATGACGTGAAGGTGGAGCGTCCACCGCTGAGCGGCTTGACGATGGACCTCACGGTTAGCATCGACGAGGGTGCACACGTGCTCTGCGCCTTGAACGCTACAAAGTCGAACTATGTGGACATTGTAGGCGGAGGCGAGTTGCGCATGAAATACACCGAAGTGGACGGACTCGGACTCTATGGTCGCTACACGATAGGACAGGGTGAGATGAAGTATTCGTTGCCCGTTATCCCACTGAAGACTTTCACGATAAAGGATGGTAGCTACGTTGAGTTCATGGGCGATGCTATGAACCCGCGTCTGAACATCACGGCGACGGAGGAGAACAAGACTACCGTCACCAATGAGGCTGGCGTAGGTCGTAGCGTGACGTTCGAGTGTGGTGTAGAGATAACGAAGACACTCAACGATATGGGCTTACAGTTCACCATCGATGCCCCCGACGACCAGGAGATACACAACGAGCTAATGACGCAGTCGGTGGAGAACCGTGGCAAGCTCGCTGTGACTATGCTCACCACTGGTATGTATCTCTCCGACAACAGTATGGGCTCGTTCAATATGAACAGTGCGCTCAGCTCGTTCCTCAGTTCGCAAATCAGTGCCATCTCGGGCAGCGCACTGCGTACGCTCGACCTCTCGTTCGGCATGGACAACACGCAGCTTGGCTCTGGTGCGGTGCACACCGACTACTCGTTCAAGTTCTCGAAGCGCTTCCTCAACAACCGTCTGCGCATCGTGATCGGTGGAAAGGTGTCGAGTGGTGCCGAGATAGAGAATCAGAACGACACGTTCTTCGACAATGTGGCATTAGAGTATCGTCTCTCGCCAAAGTCGAATAAGTATCTGAAACTTTTCTATGACCGTGCTACGTACGACTGGCTTGAGGGTTACGTCGGTCAGTTCGGTGGCGGTTTTATCTGGTGTCGCAAGTTGCAGAGCCTGAAGGATATATTCCGTCTCAAGCGCATTGACAACAACGACTATATGATGCTGCAAAACGGCAATAAAACCTCGTTGCAGCAGAAGAAGGATACAACGGCTGTGCAGAATACTGACACTACCAGTGTTAAAAAGTAAAGATATATGAAGAATACGTTATATATAATAATATGTGTAATGGTGCTTGTCGGTTGCTCGTCGACAAGTTCTGTACCTGAGGACGACAAACTGTTCACGGGCTTACGCAAGACCGAATACGAGAACTATGTGGCTTGCGACCACTTCTACTCTACACAGGAGGAAGTGGAGGCGGCACTCGCCACTACTCCTAACGGTGCACTCTTCGATAGTCCGTACCACCGTATGCCTCCTTACCGTTTGTGGATATACAATGCGTTTCAGCATTCGCGCGGCGGTTTGGGCAAGTGGATACGTACAACGTTCGGTAAGCCACCAGTGCTGCTTAGTGCTGTCAATCCTGCGCTACACTCACAAGTGGTGAAGGAGCTGCTGCGAGCGCGTGGCTATTTCAGCGGATACGTCAACTACGACGTGCTGACATCCGACAGCTCGCGAACGGCAAAGGTGAAGTACAACGTCAACTTCGGCGACCTCTACACTATCGACACGCTCACATACACCAACTTCCCCGAAGAAGCTCAAAAGATAATTGAGGAGAATGCTTCAAAATCGCTCGTAAAGAAAGACGCACCGTTCGATGTGACGGTGCTCGAAGCCGAGCGCACTCGTATCTCTACGCTCCTGCGCAACAAGGGCTTCTTCTATTATCAGCCGAGCTATGCTACATACCTCGCCGACACCATTGCCGAACCTGGCGAGGTGAGCGTGCGTCTGCATTACGCCGACAGCCTTCCTGACGAAGTGGGACGCAAGTGGTACATCGGTCACGTCAATCTCGAGATGCGCAAGCAGTCGGCGTTGGAGCAACTGCGCGACACCACTCACCGTCGCAACTATACCATCGTCTATAATGGCAAGCGCGAACCGATGCGTCGTAGTGTGATTACGCGTGATATGCGAATACGCCCTGGCAGAATGTACAGCTACGATGCTTATCAGCAAACCATCAATACGCTCACCGCGAAGGGCCTCTTCTCGCGTGTAGACCTCTCGTTCGCTCAGCGCGACACATCCAAGACGTGTGACACGCTTGATATCACGCTCAACTGCGTGTTTGACAAGCCCTACGATGTCTATCTCGAAGGCAATCTCGTAGGTAAGACAACCGGACGTGTGGGCCCCGGGCTGAACCTTGGTTTCGTTAAGCGCAACGCCTTCCGTGGTGGCGAGAAGCTTACCGTCAACCTCAAAGGCTCCTACGAGTGGCAGACAGGACACCAAGCCGACGGATCAAGTTCGAAGTTCAACTCATACGAATATGGTGCAGACGTGTCGGTGGAGATGCCTCGACTGCTGTTTCTGAACAGTCTCACACGTCGTTTGCGCCGTATGCGCCGTGCAAAGGGAAAGCACGTCTACATACGTTATGCCCCACCGACAACGCTTATAAAGGGTTCGTTCGATGTGCTTAACCGTTCGGGTTTCTTCCAGCGCCATATCGTCTCGGGCGAACTGACGTACAAGACCCACTCACGAGTGCTTGTGCATCATCAGTTCTCGCCACTCATCATTCAGTACGAATACATGAAGCACATGACACCGGCTTTCACCGAACTGGTGAACAAGAGTCCGTATCTGCTTGTGGCGATGAGCGACCAGTTTGTGCCTAAGATGCGCTACTCGTTCTCGTACCAGTCGCCAGCCCGACTTCATAACCCGATCTACTGGCAGGTGACGCTGAGCGAGGCTGCCAACCTTCTTTCGCTTGGTTATATGGCGTTCGGCGAGAAGTGGACTGATAAGGAGAAAACAATGTTCAAGAACCCGTATGCGCAGTTCCTGAAGGTGGAGACCGACTACAGCAAGACGTGGCAGTTGACTGAACATAGTAAGCTCGTCGGACATGTCAATATGGGCGTGGTATGGGCATACGGCAACGCTATCAGTGCGCCCTACAGCGAGCAGTTCTACGTAGGTGGTGCCAATAGCATCCGTGCGTTCAACGTGCGCAGTATTGGTCCGGGTCGCTATCATGCCAAGACATCCTACCTCTCGTATCTCGACCAGACAGGCGATATGAAGCTGCAAGCCAACCTCGAGTATCGTCCGCGTCTCTTCGGAAATCTCTATGGCGCACTGTTCCTCGATGCAGGCAACGTGTGGACACTGCGCAGCGACAGCGACCGTCCAGGTGCTGTGTTCAAACCGAAGAATATACTTAAGGAGATGGCACTTGGTACGGGCGTCGGCATCCGCTACGACCTCGACTTCTTCGTGCTACGTCTCGATTGGGGCATAGGTCTACACCTGCCATATAAGAACGGCTTCTACAATTTCGACCGCTTTAAGGACAGCCAGAGCTTGCACTTCGCAATCGGCTATCCGTTCTAAACGCAATAAAGGGCAGGCTCTTTGTGGAGCCTGCCCTTTATCCGTTGTTGAGAGTTGAGAGTTGAAAGTTGAGAGTTATGATATGTCCTATTGTTTGAGCTATTGTTTGAGTTATTTATAAAATTCTCAAGGTAATCATAACTCTCAACTCTCAACTCTCAACTCTCAACTCTCAACTTTCAACTCTCAACTCTCAATTCTCAACATCTCAACACCTCAACATCTCAACTCTCAATTGTACTATTCCGCCGAGAAGTCGGCTACCATTTTTCTGTACATGCTATACGCTCTTGAGCGCGATATGTAGCCCGTAAGATGTCCTGATACGTTGACCACGGGCATGTAGCGCGTGCCTTTGAGGTCGAACTTGCGCATCACCTCCTCCATTGAGTCGCTCTCGCCAACCTGCGCAGCGATGGGGAGCATCAGCTGCTGTACGGTGAGCTTGTTGTAGAGTTCTGCGCGGAACATGATGTGTCGTATCTTCGTGATGTCAATCTCGCCAAGCACCGAACCGGCGTTGTCGAGCACCGGTATGAACGAGGTGTGGCTCTTAGATATCGCATTCACCAGTTTGCCTAATGGCATATCGGGCGTTACGGCGGTGAAGTCGCGCTCTATCACGCTGTCCATAGTCATCAGCGTGAGCACCGAGCGGTCGGTGTGGTGAGTGACCAACTTACCCTCGCGTGCCAGACGCATGGCGTAGATGCTGTGAGGCTCGAAAATGCTGATAGTCATCACCGACACGATGCTCACAATCATCAGTGGCATGAACATGTCGTAGCCGTTCGTAATCTCGGCGATGAGGAAGATACCCGTCAGCGGGGCGTGCATCACGCCAGCCATCACGCCAGCCATGCCGAGCAGCGTGTAGTTCTTCTCAGGTATATATATGCCCACCTGATACATGTTCCACAGACGCGAGAAGAGGAACCCCGTGAAAGCTCCCACGAAGAGCGACGGTGCGAACGTACCACCGCAACCGCCACCGCCGTTTGTGGCTGCCGTGGCGAATGTCTTTGTCAGTATGACCAGCGCAATGAACAGTATGAGCCACTTGCCGTTGCCCGAGAACATAGAGTTGTGCAGCAGTTCGTTCCAGTCGGCTTCGCTCGTGCCGTTCAGCAGTACGTTGATAGCCGAGTATCCCTCGCCGTAGAGCACGGGGAAGACGAAGATGAGCGAGCTGAGCAGTACACCGCCCAACGCCAACTTAGCCCAGCGATGTTGCTTCAACTTGCCGAACATGCCCTCGCACACCGACATCGAGCGTATGAAGTAGATGCTCACCAGTCCGCAGGCGATACCGAGTATGATGCACGCCGGCACACGCTCCACGCCCCACATGCTGTCCAGATGAAAACTGAACAGCGACGCGCTTCCCATGAATATATATGTGAAGCACGTTGCCGTGACCGCAGCCGTAAGTATAGGCAGCAGCGATGCCATGCTCAAGTCTACCATCAGCACCTCAAGCGTGAACACCAGTCCGGCTATCGGAGCCTTGAAGATGCCGGCGATGGCAGCGGCAGCACCGCAGCCCACTAACAGAATCAGCTTCTTCTTGTCCATGCCGAACAGTCTGCCGAGGTTCGAGCCGATGGCAGAACCAGTCAGCACAATCGGAGCCTCGGCACCCACCGATCCGCCGAAGCCGATGGTGATAGCCGATGCCACCACCGACGTCCAGCAGTTGTGCGCCTTCAGTCGCGACTGCTTCGAGGATATGGCGTAGAGTATTCGCGTGATACCATGCGATATGTTGTCCTTCACCACATAGCGCACGAAGAGCGACGTTAGGAATATGCCCACAACCGGGAACATCAGGTAGAGCCAGTTGAACGTGTCGGCATGAAACCTCGATGTCAGCAGATGCTGTATGATGTGAATTATCGAGTGGAGCACGTAGGCAGCCACCGACGCAAAGAATCCGATGCAGAGGGCGAGGATGATAGTCGCCTGACGGTCGGAAAGATGCTTCGTGCGCCAAGCGTACAGCCTTTCTTCCAGCGTTGCGCCTTTCTTTTCAATCGCAGTCTCTTCCATTTACTTGCGTATGATGGTTACCCGTCCGTCCTTAGTCAGTTTGATGATGCTGCTCGGCGTGTGCGGCTTGTGCTCCTGGCGGCGTGTCCAGCACACATAGTCCACCGCCTCCAGTATCTCCGGTGCGATGTCGCGGTAGTTCTGAGCCGTCGGCTCGCCGCTTATGTTCGCACTCGTGCTCACGATAGCCTTCTGGAAGCGATAGCAAAGCTCTTTTGAGAACGGCTCCTTCGTCACGCGCAGAGCTATGCTGCCATCCTCCGCGATGAGGTTCGGGGCGAGGTTCACAGCCCCGTCCAGCACCACCGTTGTCGGCTTCTCCGCGAGCTCCATCAAGTCCCACGCCACTGGCGGCACCTCGCGCACATAGCGCTGCACGCGGTCCACCGAGTCGGCGAGACAGATAAGAGCCTTCGAGTCGTCGCGCTGCTTTATCCTGTACACCTTAGCCACTGCCTCCGCGTTCGTCGCGTCGCAACCGATGCCCCATACCGTGTCCGTAGGGTAGAGTATCACGCCGCCCTTACGCATCACGTCCACGGCATTCTGAATGTCTTCTTTCTGTGTCATTGTCGTTTTCCTTTTATATATCGTTATAATTCTTTCCATTGTGCGCGCCGTTCGGTACGCGTGTCTGCGCCGAACGTTGCGTGTGTCTGCGCCGAACGTTGCGTGTGTCTGCGCCGAACGTTGCGGATGTCTGCGCCGAACGTTGCGGATGTCTGCGTCGAACGTTGCAGATGTCTGCGCCGAACGTTGCGGATGTACAAAGTTAATGCTTTTTCCTGTTATGCCGTAAGTTTAAAGACAATTTTTCTTGCTCTTTATTATAAGCATAGCCGATATTTGCCGAAAAAACCGTAACTTTGTATTTTAAGAGTAAAAAAGTAAAAGAGTAAAAAGTAGGAGGTATGGGCATCTTGCCCATACCACGCACCCATAAAAGAGTAAAAAAGTAAAAGAGTAAAAAGCCCCTCCCAACCCTCCCCGTCGTGGAGGGCTTAGGAAGGCCCAAGAAGGCTTAGTTCGGCCTAACCGCCGCCTTAGACAGGCTTAGTTCGGCTTAACCGCCGCCCTATACCCACTTAGTTCGGCTTAAAGAAATTAAAACAAAACACAATGGAAAAGAAAAACCTCCGCATAGTGTTCATGGGAACACCCGAGTTTGCCGTTGGCTCGCTCCAGCGACTTGTAGAGAACGGTTATAACGTAGTGGCTGTCGTTACGCAGCCCGACAAACCCGTCGGTCGCCACGCTTCCGTGCTGCGCCCCTCGCCCGTTAAGGAGTACGCCCTTGCCCACGGTCTGCCCGTGCTGCAGCCCCTGAAGATGAAGGACGAGCACTTCCTCGAGCAGCTACGCAGCTACCATGCCGACCTCCAGGTCGTTGTCGCGTTCCGCATGCTCCCCGAAGTAGTGTGGGCCATGCCGCGCTTCGGCACATTCAACGTCCATGCCGCCCTGCTCCCCGACTATCGCGGCGCAGCCCCAATCAACTGGGCAGTCATCAACGGCGAGACACGCACCGGCGTCACCACCTTCTTCCTCGACCACGACATCGACACCGGTCGCATCATCGCCCAGCGCCAGTTCCCCATCCCCGACGATGCCGACGTAGAGTACGTCTACGACGCACTCATGCAGCTCGGCGCCCAGCTCTGCACCGACACCGTCGACCTCGTCCTCTCTACCGACGGCAACGCCCCCTCGCAACCGCAGCAGGAGAGCGACGCCCACCACGCCGCCCCCAAGATATTCAAGGAGACCTGCGCCATCGACTTCTCGCTCACAGCAAAGCGCATCTACGACTTCGTGCGCGGACTCTCGCCCGTGCCCGGCGCCTGGTGTATGCTCACCCCGCGCGATGCTAACGCTCCCGCCCAAGTGCTTAAGATCTATAAGACAGCAAAGACCGGCAAGTCTACAGCAGGGGGTGCACTTGTCTCAAGTGCACCAGACCATAACGCAGCAAATACCCACGACCAACCAACCGGTGTAGAAGTCGGAACACTCAAAGCCGAAAACCGTCGCCTCCTCGTTGCCACCGCCGACGAGTGGCTCGAAATCGTAGAGCTGCAGCCCGCCGGCAAGAAGCGCATGGCAGCCCGCGACTACCTCAACGGCTTCCAGCACCCCGAGCACTTCCTGCTGAAGTAATTGTCGTATATACAATAAAAGGAGATACATCGATGTATCTCCTTTTATTGTATATAGCTTAATGAATGTATTTTAAAAGATGCCCCACTTCTTCTTGCGTTTCGGAGCCTCCGTCTGTTCAAAGCTGCTGTTGCGCTGCGCCAACACCTCCTCCCACGTGCTGCGGTCTCTCACCATCTGATAGATAGTGCCCCAGTCGGGCAGACCCCCAATGTTGCGGTCGTCGATGAAAAGGTCGGCTTTCAGCTTGCGCGAGAACGACTCGTGCTCCCTCCGCTCCTCCGGGTAGTCGCGGTTCACGGCGTAGAACTCCACGCCACGCTCCCTGCACCATTCCACAGCCTCCTCGAGCAATGCACCCTCCCGCACGCTCCACAGTATCAGCTTGTGGCGGTCGCGTATCAGCATACGCAACGTCTCCGTGGCGAAAGGCAGCTCCCTGCCGATGGCAGGGTATTTGTGCTCCACGATAGTTCCGTCGAAGTCAACTGCTATAACCATTTTTACTTCCTCCGCTTTATAGAGTCATCGTTCCTGTTGCCGTAGTTGCTGTCGCTGTAGTTGCCGTAAGCACCGTAAGAAGTATACGTGCTGCCATAGCTTCCGTAACTTCCATAGCCACCATACTTGCTGCCATAGCCACCATACTTGCTTCCGTAACCGCTGTATCTGCCGTAGCGTCCGTACTTGCCATACTTGCCGTAGCCGTAGTAGTAGCCATACTTCTTCTTCGACATATCGATGCCGTTGATGACGATGCAAATCTGTGGCAACTTCTTCTGACTGCTCAGCGAGTTGATCAGCTCGAAGCTCGACTTCGGAGTGTAGTCGGCACGACACATATATACAGTAAGGTCGGCTATGCGTGCAATCACCACCGTGTCGGTGACGAGACCCACAGGTGCGGTGTCCACAATGATGTAGTCGTACTCCTTACGCAGTATTGCGAACACCTTGTCGAGCGATTCGCGCGACACAAGTTCTGCAGGGTTTGGTGGGATAGGACCTGCAGGCATGATGTCCAGATACTGGTTGACTCCCGAATTGGTGATGTTCTCCAGTATCTCCTCACGTGTCGGATTTTCGTGCACGAGCAGGTTTGTTATGCCTATCTTCTCCTTGTTCAGCTCGAAGAGAGTGGTGAGTCGTGGCTTGCGGATGTCAAGACCCATGACCAGCACCTTCTTGCCCAGCAGCGCGAAGCTTACTGCGAGGTTCGCTGCCGTGAACGTCTTGCCTTCGCCCGATGTGGTAGAGGTGAACATGATTACCTTCTCCTCCTCCTTCAGCATAAACTGAATGTTCGAGCGTATCGAGCGGAATACCTCTTCCATGACGTTGTTCTTGTTCTCATGCACCACGATGTCAGCCTTTGTCTTTACCGACTCGCTGGCAACGGCTACGTCGCCGATGATAGGCAGCTCGGTGAGACGTGCCACGTCGTCGTGTCCTTCTATCTTGTAGCGGAAGAAGTTGATGAGGAACAGAATACAGCCAGGTATAGCAATGCCTAATACTAAGGCAATGAGCAGAACCATGTATGTCTTCGGACTGATCTTTCCTAAAGATACCGGGTTGTCGATGAGCTTACCCTTATCGGCTGTTGCGGCGAGCGAGATAGAGTTCTCCTCGCGCTTCTGCAGAAGCATGAGGTACAGACCCGACTTCACTTCCTGCTGACGTCCAATCTGTGTGAGTACGCGCTCCTGCTCGGGCGTTGAGTAGATCATGCTCGAATAGCGGTTGTACTCTTGCAGTATGGAGTTGCGCTGTATCTTTGCGTTGCGCTGCACCTGAGCCATTGCGCGGCGAATACTTGCTGAGAGGTCGTCGAGCTGTGCGGTGAGCGGAGTGATTGTAGGGCTGTTCTCGTTGGCACTGCGCAGCAAGCGGTTGCGCTCCATCACAATCTTGTTATAGTCGTTGATGAGCGTAGAGGCGGCTGCGTCGCTCAGACCCACGTTCGACGGCAGTGTCTGATACTTGTTGCTTGGGTCGTTGATGTACTCCTGCAGGCTGCGGAGCAGCTCTATCTGCATGTCCATATCGGCAAGCTTCTGTGTGTACGAGTCGGTGTTCGTGTAGCCTAAGGCTCCAGTCGCCTCCGGGCTTACAATCTTATACTGGCGCTTTGTTGCCTCCAGATTGCCCTCTGTTGCGCCCAGCTCGGTGTTTATCTTCTCCAGACGCGAGTTGATAAACAGCTCTGTACGCATGGCTATCTCGTTCTTGTCCTCATTAGCCTGTTTGTTGTAGCTGAAGACGAGCTGTCTGAGGTAGTCGTTGGCACGTTGTGGTATCTCGTCGGTAAGGGTGAGACCTGCGATAGATGTGTTCTTCGACAACTGGCTGACATCGAGCGAACCGCTATACTTGCCTGCAACCATCTTCGGCGGATAGATAGTCACGAACTCCTTACGGTTGGCAGGCAGCTGGATACCGGAGTTGCTGGAGAGTGTTATTGCGCCAACACTTGTGTTGATAGTTGCCGGCAGACTCTCGAAGGTGCGGTCGATGGAGTACCACTTCGATGGTTTGTCTGGGTTTTCTGGTACATAGGTGTACGAACCCACAACACGCAGTTTTTCGCCCTCCTTGCCAATGGTGAGTTGGATAGGCATCTGCAATGTTGCGATGTGGGCAGTGTCAAGGTCTACGTTGATGGGTTGGTTCTTGTACAGAAGGTGGTCTTTGATGCGTCCTTCCAGTGTGTACACGGTGTAGAGTTTCAACTCGGTTACGGCTTCGCAAGCGAGTGTCGACGATTTCAGTATCTCCATCTCGTTATCGATGCCAGTAGAGTTGCTCATTATGCCGAGTGTTGTCGAGTTGGCAACATAGCTTCTGCTACCACGTCGTCCGTTGTCTTCATCTTCTTTGATGAGCAGTTTTGCGTACGATTGGTATATTGGTGTGGCGTAGCGCAACTTTATGGCAGCTGCGCTCAGACAGATGATAATCGAGAGTACGAACCATTGCCAATTCAGAACCAGTGCTGTGAAGATGGTTCTAAAGTTGAATGAAGAGCTCTCCTCGAGTTCTTGTTGTACGTTGTTTGTTCCTTGGTTGATGTTCTCTTCCATTTTCTTTTCTTTGCGTTGTGTATCTAAAGCGTGTTTGTTACGTTTGCTTATTTGTTTGAGCTTCGCTTAGTGTTAAGTGTTACTTGCCTTCAGCGAGTCGCAGCAGGTATTTGCCGTATTCGTTTTTCACCATCGGTTGTGCCACCTCTACGAGCTTTTCCTTGGTTATCCATCCCTTCTTGAATGCTATCTCTTCCAGACAAGCCACCTTCTGTCCCTGGCGTTTCTCAATCACCTCGATGAAGGTGCTTGCTTCCGACAGCGAGTCGTGTGTACCAGTGTCGAGCCATGCAAATCCGCGCTGCAGTGTCTGCACTTTCAGCTCGCCACGTTTCAGGTATTCTTGGTTGACGGTGGTTATCTCAAGTTCGCCACGTGCGCTTGGCTTGATGTTCTTGGCTATCTCTACCACGCTGTTCGGGTAGAAGTAGAGTCCCACCACGGCGTAGTTGCTCTTCGGATGTTCTGGCTTCTCCTCGATGCTGAGACAGTTGCCCTCTGCGTCAAACTCAGCCACACCATAGCGTTCTGGGTCGTTCACATAGTAGCCGAATACTGTCGACTTGCCGTCGCGTTCGACGTTCTGCACGCTTTCGCGCAGCAGTTTAGTGAAGCCCGCACCGTAGAATATGTTGTCGCCTAACACGAGACACGCGCTGTCGTCGCCGATAAACTCCTCGCCGATGATGAACGCCTGCGCCAAACCGCCAGGGTAGGGCTGCTCTGCATATTCGAAGTGTACACCGAAGTCGCTACCGTCGCCAAGCAAACGCTTGAAGGCTGGCAGGTCGGTGGGGGTGGATATGATCAGGATCTCCTTTATATCAGCGAGCATGAGCACTGAGATAGGATAGTATATCATCGGTTTGTCGAAGATAGGTATGAGCTGCTTACTAATACCTTTGGTGATGGGGTAGAGGCGTGTGCCCGAACCGCCGGCTAAAACGATACCTTTCATATTTGTTAAATGCTTTAATTGTTCAACAATATTCTATTGATATAAATATAAAGTGCACAAAGTTAATAATAATAAGTCAGAAAATATGCTTTTATCTGCTGATTTTTGAAACCTTAATTCGTAAAATAAGAAAAAAGTCGGCATTACTTGGCGGTTATGTAATTTATTTGTAATTTTGCATAATATAGTTTAAGTTGGTGCCGTGGTGTAAAACTGACACGTGTGCTGATTTGATGTAATAAACAAATTAAATATTTATGGGATTTTTTTCAAAACTATTCGGAAAGAAAGCTGATAACGATAAAGCGAATGGTATGGAAAACTACATGCAGCTTGTGCGTGTTTACTTCCAGGCCTCAATAGCTGCAAACGTAGGCATTGCCAACCTTGCAATGCTCCCCGACCTGCGTGTGTTCAAGTCGACGCTCCATGTTCCGACAGTGAATAACAAACTCGGTGTTGGTGAGAAGAGCGCATGTCGCAAGATGCTGCGCGACATATACGGCGTTGACGACAACTTCTTTAAGGAAGTGGATGCAAGTATCCGCAAGAACTGCCGCAAGCTGCAGGATGTGCAGGTGTATCTCATCCAGTTCCAGAACTTCACACAGGACATTATGATGCTCATGGGCAACCTCATGAAGTTCAAGCTCCGCCTGCCCTCGTTCTTTAAGAACGCCATATACAAGATGACCGAGAAAACCGTGGCTGACATCTTCACAAAGAACGATTATAGCGATGCTGCCGTGATGAAGGCAGTTGTGGCTATACGTCAGTACGACCAGCGTTTGGGTTTCTCGCAGAAGTGGATTACCGACTTTGTGTTCCAGGTGGTGATGCTTGCCAAGAAGGAACCGAAGGCTGGCGCAGACGACGGGCAGAAGAAGTAATGTGGCATGTTCTGGCGTAAAACACGTTTCGTCAGATTAAAAAACTCGTAATAGTTTTGCCATATTCGTAAAAATAATATAATTTTGTGGCGTAGTAAATATACGCCAATAGTCAAAACGCTGTATATGGAAGCTGAATCGAAAACTATCAACCAGTTTGCGACGCGTGTCAGGCAAATGATTCTGCAGTACCAGAGTGTAACGAAGCAGAACGAAGACTTGTGTCGTCAGGTGGCAGAGCAGCAAGAACGTATTGCGAAGCTCGAGGCTCAGCTGCAGCAACAGCGCAACGACTACGAAAGTCTAAAATTGGCACGAATGGTTGAGATCACCGATGGTGACATGCAGTCGGCGCAGAAGCGTCTTGCAAAACTCATACGCGATGTTGATAAGTGCATAACGCTCGTCAACGAGAAACAAGAATAACCATTCTTGCGCCTTAAAAACAACTTCACGATGGCTGAACAATCAACAGAGAAACTACGCATAAGGCTCCACGTCTACGACACAGACATGCCGGTGAATATCCGTCCGCAAGACGAACCGCTCTACCGCGATGCCGCCAGTCTGATAACGAAGACTATGAACACCTATGCCGAGCGATATAAAGGTCCTAAGAACGACAAGGAAATCCTTTATATGGCACTCATCGAGATAGCGTTGCGTTACGAGATGGAGAAGTCGCGTAACAACACCGAGCCGTATGACGACATCATCAAAAAACTCACCTCGGAGATAGAAGAGGTGCTGGGATGTTGAGGTGTTGAGATGTTGAGGTGCCCACCATATATAATAAGGTGTGTAGCGTCGCGTCTTGAGATTGTATCTTTACCATCGCAAACTGCAAATAAACATTAACAAATAATAACTAACAAATAATAACTTAAAAAATGGAGATATTCATTACAGCCTTAGTGGCACTTATAGCAGGTGGCGTTGTAGGCTATTCTATTTTCCGTTACGTGATAAAAGGAAAATATAATGAAATGGTAGAAGCCGCCAATAAGGAGGCAGAAGTAGTGAAGGAGAAGAAACTCCTCGAAGTGAAGGAGAAGTTCCTCAACAAGAAGTCGGAGCTGGAGAAGGAAGTGCAGCAGCGCAACCAGAAGATACAGCAGAGCGAGAACCGCTTGAAGCAGCGCGAGATATCGCTCAACCAGCGTCAGGAAGAACTCGGACGTCGCAAGCAGGAGGTAGAGCAGTCTCAGCAGCGCATCGACAACGAGAAGAAACTCCTCGCCATCAAGCAGGACGAACTCGACAAAATGCAGACCAAGGAGCGCGAGAAGCTCGAAGAACTCTCTGGTCTTAGCGCAGAGGAGGCTAAGAACCGCCTCGTAGAGAGCCTTAAGGACGAGGCCCGCACCGATGCCGCATCGTACATCAACGAGATTATGGACGAGGCTAAGCTCAACGCCAACACACAGGCAAAGAAGATCGTCATCCAGACCATACAGCGCGTAGCAACCGAGACCGCCATCGAGAACTCCGTGTCGGTGTTCCACATCGACAACGACGAGGTGAAGGGTCGCATCATCGGTCGCGAGGGTCGCAACATCCGCGCTCTTGAGGCAGCTACCGGCGTAGAAATCGTGGTAGACGACACACCGGAGGCAATCGTCATCTCTGCGTTCGACCCCGTTCGTCGCGAGGTTTGTCGCCTTGCCCTCCATCAGCTCGTAGCCGACGGACGTATCCACCCGGCACGCATCGAGGAGGTAGTGGCAAAGGTGAAGAAGCAGCTCGACAACGAGATAATCGAGACTGGTAAGCGCACAGCCATCGACCTCGGCATCCACGGCTTGCATCCGGAGCTTATCCGCATCGTCGGCAAGATGAAGTATCGTTCGTCTTACGGTCAGAACCTCTTGCAGCACGCTCGCGAGACAGCCAACCTCTGTGCTGTTATGGCTGCCGAGCTCGGATTGAACCCGAAGAAGGCAAAGCGCGCTGGCTTGCTCCACGATATCGGTAAGGTGCCAGACGAGGAGAGCGAACTGCCGCACGCACTCTATGGCGCTAAGATAGCAGAGAAGTTTAAGGAGAAGCCCGATATCTGCAACGCTATCGGTGCCCACCACGACGAGATGGAGATGAACACACTGCTCGCTCCGATCGTACAGGTGTGCGACGCTATCTCGGGTGCACGTCCTGGTGCACGTCGCGAGATTGTAGAGGCTTACATCAAGCGCCTCAACGACCTTGAGGCAATCGCTATGTCTTACCCAGGCGTAACAAAGACATACGCCATCCAGGCTGGTCGTGAGCTCCGCGTAATCGTGGGTGCCGACAAGATGGACGACAAGGAGACTGAGAAACTCTCAGGCGAGATTGCCAACAAGATTCAGACCGAGATGACTTACCCGGGACAGGTGAAGATCACAGTCATCCGCGAGACACGTTCGGTAGCTTACGCTAAGTAATAAGGTGTAAATAAAACTTTAAAATCAAATACTCTAATGCTCAAAGCCATAGCCCAAAAGTAGGCAATACGCCCTTGGGGGCTATGGCTTTGTTCTTTTAAAATTGCTAATTATGGGAGAAGCTAAAACAACGGTGATGAAGTCGCGCACCAAGAGTAACATGAAGGACCTTGTTTTTATCATGCTCGGCATCCTTTCGTATTCTGTTGGTTACACAGCGTTCATCTTGCCCGAGAAAGTCGTTATGGGTGGTGCGTCTGGTATTGCAGCACTTGTTTTCTATGCAACCGAGATACCTACATGGATTTCGCTTGCCGTAATCAACTGTACGTTGCTGCTCATTGCCCTCAAGGCACTGAACCTACAGTTCATCATACGCACCTTAACCGGCGTGGGCATCCTGCTGTTCTTTGTCGGTGTGCTTCAGCCGTTCTTCGAGGCTCACCCAATCATCACGGCAGGCGAGGACAAGTTCATGCACGTGCTCATTGGCGGTGCGATGGGCGGTGCAGGCTTGGGTCTGGTCTTCTCGCATAATGGTTCTACTGGTGGCACCGACATCATTACCGTGCTGCTCAACAAGTACTTCAACATGAGCTTCGGACGCGCCATGCAGTTTGTCGACTGCACCATCATCTGCTCATCCTACCTGCTCTTCCGCAGCACCGAGACCATCGTCTACGGTGTAGCCTTCACGCTCGTAGCCACCATCGTCTGCGACTATGTCATCAATGGCTCACGCCAGACGGTGCAGTTCCTCATCATCTCGAAGAAGTATCAGGAGATAGCCGACGCTATCAACACCGACGTGCGTCGCGGTGTGACGCTCATCGAGGGTAAGGGCTGGTACAGCAAGAAAGATGTCGACCTGCTCATCGTCCTCACGCGTAAGTACGAGTCGCAGGAAGTGTTCGCCGTAATCAAGGCAATCGACCCCGACGCCGTCGTTTCGCAGACATTCTGCCAGGGTGTCTTCGGCGAGGGCTTCGACAAGATTAAGTGATGTTGAGGTGTTGAGATGTTGAGGTGTTGAGATGTTGAGGTGTTGAGTTGTTCAGTTGTGAGTTTTGAAACTTATGTAGGAGGGTATGGCATCCTGCCATACCCACGCAGCCAGAAGATAGGTTTTGAGTTGGCGGAATGCCGTAGCCTCCTACATTATACATCAATACGCGAAAAAATCCTCCATATCTACCAGTTTTGCCACATTCGGTTCATTATCAGCATATTAAAGGCTGGAAGATAACTTTAAAAACGAGTTATCTTCCAGCCTTTCTTCCATCCAAGACCTTCTATCTTCCAGCCTCGAAAAACTTTTTTTCTGAAAAAACTTGACAACGCTTGCGCAATATTATACCTTTGCAAGCAATTTTAGAAACACTATAAACTAAAAAACACAGTACAATGGAAAACACAAACATCAACGACGCTGCTATCAAGCGCAGCAACATCCCAAACAACTGGTCCTATTGCTTCAATTCCAACTGCAAACGCTGCAACGAGTGCATACACTTTCGCTCGTCCGTCGCACTCGACTCCTCACGCACGCAGGGTAATGCGATTTTTCCCACAGCCCTGCGGGCAGACGGTTCGTGCGACCACTTCAAACCAGTGCGCATGGTGCGCTTGGCATCAGGATTTAAGCAGCTGTTTGAAGATGTGAAACTACGCGATGCCTCAAACTTGCGCCTACTGATGAGGAAATACTTCGGCGGAACAAGTATGTACTATCGCTATCATTATGGAAAGTCTAAGCTCGTGCCCGAGCAGCAAGAGTGGATAAAGCAGCTCTTCGCACAGTACGATTACACGAACGTAGTATTTGATAACTCGACAGAAGAGGTCGACTTTCTGTAGTTTTTTTTACCCTTTTCCCATTATTCTCGCTCTGCGATAACCATGTTGCCGTAGCACAACAATCATGTTGCCGTAGCGTGGCAATAAAGTTGTCGCAGCGTGGCAATAAAGTTGTCGCAGCGTGAGAATTATAACAACAACACAAAACACCAATAACCATGAAAAACGAAACAACCGCACCAAGCCCAATCGACCGCATGATCGACTTCCTCACCACGCACTACGCCTTTCGCTACAACACCGTTATGAACTGCACCGAGTATCGCCCCGTCGACAGTCCAGTCGGCAGCTTCGAACCACTCGATTTGCGCACGCGCCGACGCATCATTCTTGAGGTGCAGCGCGAAGGCATCGAGGTGAGTCAGAACGACATACGCAACTATATCGACTCCGACTACGTTCGCCAGTACGACCCCGTCGGCGACTACCTCGCCGAGTGCGAAGGCGTATGGGACGGACACGACCACATCGGCGACCTCGCCCTCACCGTGCCAACCGACACACCGCTATGGCGCGAGTGGTTCACCACGTGGCTGCTCGCCATGGTGAGCCAGTGGCAAAACCAATCCTCCCGACTCTACGGCAACAGCGTTGCACCACTGCTCATCTCGCCACAGGGCTACAACAAAAGCACGTTCTGCCGTCGTCTGCTGCCCGATGCTCTGAAGTGGGGCTACACCGATAGCCTTGCCCTTTCCGATCGTCGCCAGGTGATGCTCGCCATGTCGCAGCAACTGCTCATCAACCTCGACGAGTTCAACCAGATCTCGCCACGTGTGCAGCAAGGCTTTCTGAAGAACATCATTCAGCTGCCGTCGGTAAAAGTGAAACGCCCGTTCGGCACCCACATCGAGGAACTACCTCGCAAAGCATCGTTCATAGCCACCAGCAACATGACCGACATCCTCGCCGACCCCTCGGGCAATCGCCGTTTCATCGGCATCGAGCTGACCGCGCCCATTGACACCAGTCGCATGCCCGACCACCGTCAGCTCTTCGCTCAGGCACTGCAGCTCCTGCGCAATGGTCGTCGCAGCTGGTTCGACAAGGCAGAGACCGAGCAGATAATGCTCTGGAACCGACGCTACGAGATACAGGAACCCGCCGACCAATACTTCAGCCTCTGCTTCTCCGTCGCCGCCGACCCATTCGACCCCGCCGCCGAGTGGCTCTCCACCGCCGAAATCTTCGACGTCATTAAGCAGAAGGTCGGCTCCTCCCTACAAGTCAACACTCTCATCGCCTTTGGTCGCAAGCTTGCCAACATGCCAGGCATGCACCGCCGCAAGTGCGAAACCTGCACGCGCTATCTTGTGAAGAGGGTAGGGCAGTAGGCTGGTAGGGATGTTCAGGCTGGCAGATAGCCCGTTTCAGTTGGAAGATAGGCTGGTAGATAATCCCTTCTCAGCCATATCTTCCAGCCTTTATAATATTGATAATGAGCTCCGTACAGCAATCCTGGAAGATATGGCATATTTTTTCACGCACTTGATATTTTGTAGATATTACTTGTAGATATTACTTGCTATTTCCCGAATATCGACTTTAATATCATTTTACCGATTTTCTCTCTATACCAGTTTTAGTAGTAGGAATACCAGTTTTGCGAACTATTCAAATTACAGAATTGTGCCCCAAAATAAAAATTTTAAATGAATTATTCTTTTGTCTGAATAAGATTCTTTAATTTTGTAGTTAACAATTGGCAATTCTACTAAGAAAAAGTCTATTGGTTTAATCTAACCTCTAAACAATAACTTTGGAAGATAATACCAAACAGCCTTTAACGGCTGATGCTTCATTGTATAATGGGCAGCCTACCGACACAGGCTCATCGTGTCCAAGTGTAAGACTTACTTCTTGTACGCCCTCCTTCTTAAAGAACAAAGGTTGTGTGTCGGTAGGGAATGTACATGTCGGAATCTTAATCTTGTATTCATCGATACGCTGCCAAACCATAAAACGATAGAATATGTCTTTATCACAAACGAATATATTGCTGAGTGAGGAGCATGAATACTAGCAGACATTCTTCACTATGAAGAAGGGAAAGAGCATCATCATCACTTGCGAAACTTTAGTAAACGTCATAACAAATTTTTTATTATGCTGAAATCAAATATACTATCATTAAAATCGATGTTGCCTTCTGGACTTAACACGCAGTTGGCAACAAAAGCAACGTTCGTTGGTATTGATTTCGGAACTTCAACGACTGTCGTTTCCATCGCCACAAAAGAGAGTGGTGAAGAAAAAATAAAGACTCTTCCAATAAAACTGACACAAATTTTGGAAGATGGTACCATATACCAAAGCGAAAAACTTCCAAGTGTTATTGCTTGGTATAATGGAAGATTGCTCGTTGGTGAGGGTGCTTCTAATCTCAAATACACTCTTACTAAAGGTAAAAATATATGGTTCTCTTTTAAGATGGAAATAGGAGAAGACCTCGGTGCGAAATACTACAATAGCGAGGTTGGGGATATGGAGGGTGTCAAAATTAGGAATCCAAAGGACTGCGTCAGAGTATTCTTCATGTACTTGAATATACTGATAAAGAAGTATTGTCAAGACAATGGTTTGTCTGACAACATCATGTATGCCGTAAGTATCCCAGCGTCTTTTGAGGCAAATCAGCGAAAGGAGCTTATGGAAGCATTGGAATCTAACGGCATGAATATCTCTAAGCAATCGCTTATTGATGAACCAAATGCCGCTTTCATAAGCTATGTTCATGACAGCGAGGAATCTGAAAAGCCTTTGCTTATTTCCCCACATTATAATTCCAACGTTCTTGTCTTTGATTTTGGTGGAGGTACTTGCGATATTTCTATTCTTGAAATTGGAAAATCTACAAATGGCTTATATTCAAAGAATATTGCAATATCGAAATTCACAAAGCTTGGCGGTGATGACGTAGACCGCTATATCACCTTCAAGTATATATTGCCACGCTTCTTTGAAGCAAACAATGTTTCTGATGATGACTTTATAACAAAAGAACGTCAATATATAGCTACGCAACTTTATAAGGTTTCGGAGCGTCTGAAGATTCTTTTTGCAAAAAGATTTCCAATCAAATGTATCAGTTGGAAATCCCTGACTATATCAAATCAAATTCTGACAAAGCATCCATCACGATTCCTGTTTCTGTAGAAACCAAGAAAGGACTTCTCACTCAATCTGAGTTCTTCCTTTCTATAAAAGAATTGGTAGAGGTTATGTCTGTATTCATGAAATCATCACTCATTCCGTCATCTATAAAAGGACAAGAAGAATATAACAATATCTTCATGCCTATTGAAAGTGCTATCAAAAAAGCGAACGTATGCAAATCAGAAATTGACTACGTATTGCTTATTGGTGGAAGTGCTCAAAATCCTTTTATACAGGAAGCTTTAAAGAAATATTTCGACGATTCAGAAATCCTCGTTCCTCAGGATCTTCAAACTCATGTTTCTAAAGGTGCCGCTATTCATTCGCTTCTAATGAATGGTATCAACAAATGTATTATCCAACCTATCACAAGCGAGCCTATTTTTGTAATTACGAAGGATACTACAAATAAAGTTTTGATTCCTGCAGGCACAACAATACCATGCGATACGGTTGTGATTGATGATTTGATACCTACAAAAGACCATCAAGAAGCGATAGAACTTCCGATTTGTGTAGGAAACGAAAACAAAATGCTTTTCAATCTAAAGATTACACGCGATGGAGGTTTTCTCACGACAGCTCAGGTCACTCTGGCTTTGGAAATCACAGCTGATAAATTGTTACTTGCCAAGGCGCATTGCATGGGAGTTAGCTGCATGGTTGAACCTCAGAATCCATTTGCTAACAAAGAGCTATCAACAGAAGAACGTATCGTCCTCCGCGCGGAAAGAGAAGCAAATATCGAAACTGAAAGAAACGGAGGAATACCAACAAAGAATTGCTTGATTTCTCTCAGAAAAGCCTATGAAGATGCAGGAAACGATTTCAAAGCTGCCGAGACTCTCGAACAGCAAAACGAAATATATCCTAATCCAGAAGAGTATAACCTTATCGGCGTTTATTACCATAATTCCGGCAATAGAGATAAGGCTATAGATTTCTTTGAACGAGCACTTGACCATAATCCTAATGACTATTGGGCAAACTTCAATCTTGGCAATACTCTTTTCTACAGGGACTTGAAAAGAGCAAGACAATATTTGAACAAGGCTTATGAACTCAACCCTTTTGAACCTTGCATTAATATTTTGCTGGGAAGGCTTGATAAACGTGAAGGTAAGGAGTCTGAGGCTAAAGAAAAATTCCAAATCGCATATGACAAATATGAACAAAAATGGAAGGCAAATCTTTTTTATAATTCTGACTATGGTTGGTTCGCTTCCGTTGCAGAGGAATTAGGAAAGAAAGACAAAGCTTATGAGATAAGAAGTGCAAAGCCGAAAATTGAGCAAACAACCTATTACGACGAGGAAAATTTAACTCAAACAAGAACAAAATCTTTAACAATATTATAAACTAATAAGTCTGTGAAATTATGGCATGGCTAGTTCCTGAAAATATGTTGGATGACCAGCAGCGTGATTTTGTCGAAAATGTCGACATCAATCAGAAAAATGTTTGGATTAAGGGATTTCCTGGTTCAGGCAAGTCTGTTTTATTAGCATATACAATGAAGCACATTAAGAGAAAAGACCCCAACGCAAAGGTTGCTGTTGTTGTCTTTACTCATTCCTTGATTGCGATGTTTAAGGCTGCATTTGTGGAAATGGGTGTTCCTGCCAATATTATGACGTACTATGAATTTATGGATAGCTCATCTAACTATGACTACATACTTAGCGATGAGGTACAGGATATGACTGGTAGGGTTTTGGCTACAATGAATAGTAGAGCAAAACATGTAATTGTTGCCGGAGACGAAAACCAATCTATTTTTGAGATTGATCCTAAATACAGAGAGGCTACTGTTTCTCCTTCACAAATCACTTCGCTTTTGAACTGTTATGATTTCGAACTTGGTATCATCCATCGTCTTTCAAGTTCTATCATCGCTGCCGTTGAAAAATTCATGCCTAATATGAATATTTTCACCGCACGTCGCGATATGACAAAGCGTACTACACAAATACGTTTGTGCTCTGCAAACTCAGCTGAGCAAGAAGCCAAGTACATTATGACGGAAGCACAAAAAGCTGTTAATATCGGTGAAACTGCAGCTATTCTTATCCCCTCTCATCAAAAGGTTTTGGAATTCTTTCAAATGGCTCTTACAGCATTAGATAAGAGTCAATGGTCTGTACAGTTGAATAGATGGGGAAAAGTTGATTACAACGAACTCAACTCTTACCTTAGAACTAATGGCATAAAACTCCAATATGTGGGTAACGGATATGGTTCTTTTACAGAAGGCGGAGGTAAGATTTGTGTTATGACCTACCATAGCTCAAAGGGATTGGATTTTGATAATGTGTTTCTTCCTGGTTTAAGTCAGTCTTTATACATCAATAGTAGTGAAAGACTAAGTCGTACTCTATTTATGGTTGCTATGACAAGAAGCCGAAATAACCTCTATCTTACATATAGCGGTTCACGTTCTGCATATCTCAACAATTTTGCTGGAGACTGCAGCAGTATTAACATTAGTGATGTTTTGAGTGGACAAACAACATCTAGTGGCGGAAATATCTTTGGTATTTAATTATGAAAAATTATCTTGCATTAATACGAAGAGCCGATTTCATCGACTTCTTCAAATTCGGTTTTTTCTATTTGAACTCAGAAAAGGTAGTTGAATTTAATTGTCCTATTTCTGAACTTCCAAAGAGAGACGATATTTATGACGCTCTCTTTGCAAGAATAAATTCGTTTGAGAGTTCATTTGCATACATGATTATCAATTTTACAAAGGCTAATGATGCTGATGATCTTTCTTTTGTTATTATTACAGAAGTAAAGCATATTTTCCCATTAGACAGTGAAGCTAAAAAGGAATATGAATCATCATTTGATGAACACGTGAAAATTGATGATCCTATATGGCCTGATGCTATCAGTCTTATCAAGAAAAGGCAGCTATACCAAAGCTCAATGCAGGGTGTTAGAAATATTTTCAATATCTTCAAGTTAGAAGGTCTAGAAAAATGTAAGGGACTTATATCTGAAGATACGGTAGAAGAAATGCTTTCTAACGTATATGACGATATTCGTCCTTCTGGAGATGTTTCCCTTTGGGTATATCTTATGAGATATGAAAGACACTCTTTCTATCCCAAAGAGTCACTTGGATACTTTATGGATATCGTGCATATAATCGTCAACTTTATGTCAAAGAAAGAAGTGGAAGATTATATAGTCGAATCTACTGACATATACAAAACCCTTACTACATATGAAGGTAAAGGATTAAAATCTAATGATATTCTTCGTCTTTTGAAACAGAATGAAATGGCATCTGGCTTCCTTACAAAGATTGCTTCATTTGTTCCTGAAGTAGATTTTATTCTTGTCGGTGTAAATTACCTCAAAATGAGAGACCTCTATAAGGATGAATTTACATATAATGAGGAGTTTATTTCGGCTTGTAAAGCATCTTTTGGAGAAAGTTTCACTATTGCTTCATACATGATTGGTATTGCACTTGGCCACAATAAGACATATGCATGTCTTTATGAATTATTACCTCTTGATATATATAAATCAAAGGAGGAAATGGCAGCTATTCTTCGTCAAAAGCAAGAAGAGCGTGAAAGAGCAAAGCGTGAAATGGAACGCATAGAGCGTGAACGTGAAAGAGAGCGTGAACGTGAAAGAGAGCGTAGAAAGAAAAGTAAAAAGAAGGGCAAAAAAGATACAGAGTACAACCATTTTGGTCAACCTGGCTACAGTCAGGGTAGAGGAGGTTATTCTACTTGGGGACGACAGTCAGAAGAATTGTTTTCACCATATCAAGGAGATGATCAAGGTTATATCCCTTCATCGATGGGTAGAGGATACAAGAATGAAAAACCAAAACAAGAGCCCCAAACAAATAAAGGTGTTTCACATGTTGATAGTAACAATGAAACAGAAAATCTCTTTGGTATAGAAGAAATTCAGAGCATGGAATATCAAACAAGAAATCTCATTTCATTCCCTCTGAAATTGCAAAAGTACACAAAGTCCGGCAAACCCTCTACGGCAAAGAATTCAACCGCCATTGTCAATAATAAAGAAGAATATGAGAACTTCAAGAATACCCACTCGGGAGAAACGTGGAAACTCAAAAAGTAATTAAATATGGAATATACATTTCAACAAAAAATCGCTGTAATGCGAATTCTTCTAGACATCATTCATGCCGATGGTATAATTGATGCCCGTGAAACTTTCTTTTTCAATAAGCTAAAAGAGAAATTTGAGCTTCAAGATGAGGACCACGAATTAGTTAAATCAAAGAACTCCCTCATCGCACTCTCTCAAATTAAACTTTTAAGTGATGAGCAGAAAGCTGATTTTGCAGGCCTTATGAGCGATATGATTATCGTAGACGAAGACATAAATGTAAATGAGGTTACCATATATAATATTGTTTCTGAATTCTGTGGAATTAATATTTCCTTTGAAGAAACAACAGGTAAGGAACATATATCCGTCTGTACAAGGTCTTAGTAATTACATACTAGCATGAGGGTGTGTCATTTTGGTACACCCTCTATACTTAAATATCTGTAGGCTTTATCGTTATAGCCTAATCTAAATATAAGCAGTATACAATAATTAAACGAAAGATATACTAAATATGCCCCAACTCGAACTACAACAATATCTCTTTCGTGAGTACCCACAATAGAATGCTCGCTGTGAATGGAAGGAATTTAAGAATTTGAAGAACTCGTTCTGTGGGGATGACCTTCAGAAGAAAGAGTTTAGTGCAAGTAAAGAATATTATTTAGCATTCGACTTGGAGAGTAATAATCCCGAAATCTCATTTGAAGGTAAGGCTGGCGAAATTCTTCAACTTAAGAAGTCTGCAAATCCATATAAAAAGGAACCATACTTCACAACACTGGAGCAATTACTTGAGGCAGTAAACAATAAAGAGTCTACAGACTCGTTTTAAGGAACATATATATTAATCGGTTTTTATTTGCAAAGGAAAATCCTTATTTTATTAAGTGGTTGATTATCAGTAGTTTTTTATTTGCAAAGAAAATTCCATGCAATAATAAAGATATGAATTGGAAAGATAAAGCTTTAGATATTTTAAAGGAAAGTTTAACACCCATTCCTCATGAATTGAGTGAACTGGATTGGAAGAGCAATCTATCTGTGAAAACGGATAGACTTGTCCAACACATCTGTGCTTTTAGCAACCATCAAGGTGGCGGTATGTTTGCATATGGAGTAAATGATGATGCCACATTTACTGTACTTACGAAAGAAGAAATTGAGAAGATTGTTAAACATATGGGAAACATCGCCCACAACAATCTCTCGCAAGCAGTTGATATAGACCATGCTGTTCTTGAATACAATGGTCATCCAGTTCTCTTTGTTTATGTACCAGAACAAAGAGAAAAGCCGATATTTCTTCGAGGAAAAGATTATCATGAGTCATATTGTAGAGCAAATGGACAAACTCGTAAAATGTCTGAACTACAAGTACGAAATATGATAGCCACCTCACAAGGGTTAAGTTTTGAGGAAAGAATAGCCAAAAGAGATTTAACGAAAAACGAAGTTTTGCAACTTTTGAATTTCAGAAAGTTCTTTGAACTATTGGACAAAGATACCCCCAAGTCTGTAGATAGTATCATGCATAGAATGGCTGAGTATGGGTTCTGTATTGGAGAAGAGGACAATTGGAGCATAACCAATCTTGGTGCTATTTTATTTGCCAATAACTTAAATGATTTTGAAGGTCTCAGCAACCGAAAAGTCATTGTACGCAAGTATGTGGGTACCAACAATCGCAACACCCTACTAGAACAGTTCGGACAATATGGATATGCTGTCGGATTTGAGGGGTTAATAGACTTCATCATGAAAAATGTCTCAATAGAAAGCATTGAAGTCAAGCGTAAAGATGTTGCAGAATACCCACAAATTGCAATACGTGAGTTCACAGCTAATGCCTTGGTACATCAAGATTTCGGGATCTCTGGAATAAATCTAACTATTGAGATTTTCTCAAATCGTGTTGTCATAACCAATCCTGGTGCACCACTTAACGATGTCAATCGGCTGATAGACTTGCCGCCAAACTCTCGCAATGAGAAATTAGCAGAACTAATGTTTTTGTTGGGTTTTTGTGAACGACGTGGCAGTGGTATAGATAGAGCGGTTGCCGCCATAGAAGCCATGCACCTTCCTGCTGCTAGAATAGCAAAGGAGGAAATGTGTACAAGAGTTACACTGTTCCCTCACAAGGAACTAAATGATATGACAAAAGAAGAAAAGATAGAGGCTTGCTATCAGCATGCTTGCCTTGTAAACGAGGATGGCATGAGTATGAACAATCAATCTGTCAGAGAACGTTTTAATCTCAAAAAGACGCAATCATCTGTCGCTTCAAGAATCATTGCTGATACACAAGAGGCAGGTCTCATCAAGGCAGCTAATACAGATATTGTATCTAAGAAATTCATGACGTATGTACCATACTATGCCTAAAGCAGGGCATGGTACATATATATACTAATCCTTAATTCAGTAAAGGCATGATAGATAGATTTGATTTTAAGTTTGAATCACGATACATCGGATTATGGTACCAGCCAAATAACCCAAGCAAACAATATTATGGTACTTTATTCCTTGACAAGCAAAACATCTTTATAGAATTATGCTTTCAAGGGGAAGGTATTGCCCATTCAGAGCAATTGGATTACTTATATGGTTCTGCATATTCTTATGATAAACAAAAAGACAAAGAATACTCAGAGAGCATTGCTTTACAAGGCTTAATAGGTATAAAGTCAAGTCATTTTTGTAATAATTTAAAGCATTATATATATGACGTCAAAAAGTTGTTTATTTTTAACAACACTCTTTCATTTGAAAACGTAAGAGCTATAGGGTTTGGCTCACCCCTACTCGATCAATGGGCAGCTAATATAATGGAATCTGGATTCAAAGAAATTGAGAATGAAATCAATGATCCGAACTTGAACCTCATTTATTTTTATCCGCCAAGACCTTATACCTTGCTAAAATCAGAAGAAATAAATATTGATATTTATTTCTGTTTTAGCCGTACTTTAGAAAATATTAATCAAGGAATTACACAGCATGCATTTTTGCGATTGCTTCCTCGAAAACATCCATCTTTTGAAGAAAGTTTAGAGATGATGCACAAATGTTGTTTTTTACTATACCTATTAACAAATAGAACATTTATGCCAGAAAATATCACTTGTTATAATCAAGGAAAATTCCTTTACAAAGTAAATGAAAAGTATGCTTATCGGTATATTGATATTCCGCAAGCATCTTCTCCTCAGACCAAATTGATGGACTTTACACACGAAGAAATATTAGCAATTTTTAGTGCATGGAACGAATTATACAACAAGTATAGTGATGCTATAAATGCTTTTTACGAAACATCATTAAACTGGTACTCTCCACCTGCTTCACAAATAAGAAACTACATTTCTTTTATAGACTCTATAACTAAAGAGTATAAAGGAGAGAATGGCAATGTTAACCCAAAAAGTAAGCGGGCAAAAAGAGTTCAAGAAATCTTACAAAAGGCAGATAGTGTATTTGACAAAAGAGATAAGACGGACTTACAGAATTGGCTTCTTCATACTACAGGAAAGGAACTTGATTCTCGTTTTTGCAAATTGTTAGACAACCTTAAGGGGTTACTACCCGATGAACTTAACAAGGATTTTGCAACAAAAGCAGTAAAAACCAGAAACAACATTACTCACCCGAATTCCAATGATGAGAATTCTTTTGATAAAAGCCAATACGAAGAAGTTGCTTATAAATTAACAAAAATCATTCGTGCTTTTATGCTGAAAGAAATTGGTGTCAAAGAAGACATCATTAAAGATATCATAAAATTCTAGCAAGAAAGAAGGATTATCCTTCTTTCTTGTTATTTAGAAAACTTGATTTAATCTTCTTGGAACATTTACTATTTCTTGTAAATCTTTAAATTTCAACAAATATACAAAAATATTCTTGTAAAATTCACATTTTCCTTGTAAAACTCAACATTTTAACTAAAGTACAAGAACACAAAGAAAGCAAGACTACAAAACTACTAGAGCCACTTTCGATATCCACAATACCCTAATAATATTACAAGGAATACAGACATTCCTATCATAAGCCAAGTACATTTCCACAATTCTGCAGAATGTATAAGTTGATAATTTGCCAAAAATACTATACCCCAATAAGTAATACTACAAAGAAATACGCTCAACAAACAATAAGCGACAGGAATCGACCGATTTTATTCGGTTTGCTTTTTGACGGTGCCCACTATTGTAATAATTGGTCGCTTTCGCTATGAATTCTGTTGAATTACGACGAATTTAAAACTATTACGACGAATTTTCGACAGAAGTATGTGATTTTCGTCGAATTTCGACTGTTTTTCACAGAAGAAACTAATTCCGTCCATCGGTTTTTATCAGTTTTAGCGGACAGCAATAAAATGTTAAACATTTTTTATGGTAGCCTTCACTTTTCTGTATAAACAACCTTCTATTTCATATATTCGTATATGAAGATTGGGAAAGAGTTTAATATGGCAACACTTCTATTAGGTTTGACATAGAGCAGTATTTGCTTTTCGAATATTGATAACTGATTGATTACTGACTTCTCTAAAGGCATCGTATTTACTCCTGCTATAAGCAAGTTAGCTTTACTGACATTCATCTGTTTAAGATATTGCCAATTGTCTTTCACCTTCATATATTTTTCTTTGGTCGGCGTTTCGCCATCCTTGAACAATATGTGGTCGAGATTGTTGTATGCCGAAAAATCACGAGCCAGACGTTTGAAGTCCTTAGACTCTTCTCTGCTTACTACATAGTTTGCATAATCAGTGTCGGGAAGTTCTTTGGTATAGCGGATGGACTCAATCATCGGGTAGTTGATGTAGAGTTTTCCGTTCTCGGTTTCGTCTGCAAACAACGTCAGCATCTCTTCTACTCTTCGATTGATCTCTTCAAGCGAAAGGTGTGAGTTTTGGAAGTCATAGTCGAAAAATAGGAATATTTCCGAAATGTCTGAACTTCTGATGCCGTTCAAGGTGGAGTCGCCTCTTGCTGCCAAACGTTCTCGCATGACGGAAACAACATCTCCACCATCTTCATATTCCTTCAGCTCATTGTAAAGATCGTATATGTTGTTCCCGAAAGAACAAATGATATTGTCATTCACCTTCGGGAAATAGAGTCTTTCCAATGTTCTATACAGGCGCGGCTCACGCTCATCGCCTTCAAATATAAATAGAATCATAAGCCAAAAGTTCCGCCTCGATACAGTTTCTCCAAATTATGAGCAAAACGAAGTTCCTTGTCCGTCAAGTCACAAATAGCCTTTATTTCGTTGTTTCTAAGAATAAAGAAGCAGTCTGGACGAAGCAAGTCATTAGAAAGAAGGAAGGTGTCGTGGGTGGTTACGAACACCTGGTTGTTGCCTTCAAACAATCGCTTGCAAATTTTATAGGAAAGTTCGTGATGGTAGAATGCATCAAACTCGTCGATGAAGACGAACGAAGCGTTGTCCATCTCTTTCAGCCAATAATACTGCAACTCCAGATTCCTTGTGCCGGTGGATGCAACCCATTGGAACGGAATTCTCACACCGTTCATCATGCAGAAGAGAATGTTATCGCCCTGTGTGTTAGGTGCAAACTCATACTCTTGACCGCTTACTTCTTTCAAATAAGCAGAAAAGTCGTCAGCAAGGTTGTTTTTTACGATATACTCTTCCACGTTGCTGCCACCTTCTTTCAATCCAATGAATTCGCGATAATCGAGACTTCTGAAGAACAGCATATTCTCTACGAAATCACGGAGTTGCAGCAAGGCATGGTCTTTGGAAAGTGGTACAGAACCTAACAGATAGTTTACTATAGAAATATTGTTGGCACTGTCTTTAAGATTCTTGATGGCAACGGCTGTCAAGCCAAAATCTTCGGAAATTGCAAGTTCTTTTTTGTCTTTAACAAGAACTTCTTTGTTGTCAATAGTCAGCTTTTCGCTAATAATATCGCCTTTAAGTTCCGATGCCACTTTACTGTAATTGTATACAACCACATGCCCGTCGAAAGCAAAGGTGTAATCGAATTCAACGGGCTCGTTGTGGCATGATGCACAAGCATAGTTAAGATAGTAATCAGGCTTCTTCCACTTGTGAGAAAGATGGTTTGCGATATCGAATATTGCCAATCCGAAATTCGATTTACCAGCTCCATTCGGTCCGTAGATGATGCCATTCTTTATAATGCCATTACGTACAGCATCATTATTGAACGTATAATTGCTTGGATGAGACAAGTCCCACTCGATACGATTCTTAAACCCTCTATAGTTCTTAACTGCGAATTTCGTTAACATGACAATATTTATTAGTTAATTATCTTGTCAACAAAGATACATAAAAATGTGTTGTCCGTAAAAAAAACTACGGCGCGAATTGCGTTCTTATACTGATATTTAACATTTATAATCGCTTTTTATCGTTTTTGCGTCTAAAAACTACGGATTAAGCATGAACTTGTATAGATGCAAAAAACGTAGCGGAGGGTCTCCGCTACGTTTATATTTATGGATAATGTCAAATTGTTCGCCATTGCAGATGCTACGGTGTCGACATCTTGACGGCTCACCATCTCAACCGTCTGAAGTCCTGAAGCAGGGCTATAGAAATTAGTCTTCTAATGCACCGATAATCTCGCTTACAGAAGAGCAACCGTGATTGTCGAGCCAATTATTGATGCCGTCGCGCACCTTGATGGTCACGGCAGGGTCGAGGAAGTTGGCGGTGCCAATCTCGATGGCTGTTGCGCCAGCCATGAGGAACTCGATGGCGTCCTCGGCGGTGCAGATGCCGCCAAGACCTACTACCGGAATCTTTACAGCCTTAGCCACCTGCCATACCATGCGCACGGCAACCGGCTTGACAGCCGGACCGCTCAGTCCGCCGGTATTGATGCTGAGCATTGGGCGGCGGCGCTCGATGTCGATTGCCATGCCCATGAGTGTGTTGATGAGCGACACGCTGTCAGCTCCCTCTGCTTCTACTGCCTTTGCTATCTCGGTCACGTCGGTCACGTTCGGCGAAAGCTTCACGATGATGGGCTTATTGTAGCGTTCGCGTACGGCACGCACCACGCTGGCTGCGCCCGTTGTGGTTACGCCGAAAGCCATGCCGCCCTGCTTCACGTTAGGGCAGGAGATGTTCAGCTCGATTGCCGGGATGTTCTCTAATTCGTTGATGCGTGCAGCGCACTCGGCGTAGTCGTCTGGCGACGAACCGCTCACGTTGACAATCATGTTTGTGTCGATGTCCTTGATCTGCGGATAGATGTTGCGGCAGAAATAGTCGACACCCTTGTTCTGGAGGCCCACGCAGTTGAGCATACCCTGCGACGTCTCAGCCATGCGCGGATAGTCGTTGCCCTCGCGCGGGTTGAGTGTGGTGCCCTTAACGATGATGCCACCAATCTCTTCGAGCGGCACGAAGTCGGCGAACTCCAGACCGTATCCGAATGTTCCCGATGCGGTCATCACGGGGTTCTTCAGTTTCAGACCGCCAATCTTTACACTTAAATCTGCCATGTCAGTTTCTTTATATTCATTACCGGACCTTCCTTACATACACACTTGTTGCCTTCCACTGTCTTCTCTACGCAGCAGAGACATGCTCCGACACCGCACGCCATCTTGTTCTCGAGTGATACCTCGCACTCGATGTCGTTCTTGAAGGCGTAGCGAGCCACAGCCATCATCATCGGCTTCGGTCCGCAGGTAGAGATGCGGTCGAAGTGCTCCTGAGCCAGTACGGAGTGGTTGGTTACGAAGCCTTTTTCGCCTTCGGATCCGTCCTCGGTGGTGATGAGTACGCGTCCTACCTGCTCGAAGAGTTCGCGCTCCAGCACGTCCTTAGCCGAGCGTGCGCCGAGCAGGAACGTCGGTTCGCCGCCCATCGCCTTGATGCGCTTGCCGAAGTAGAGCAGCGGAGCCACGCCCACGCCGCCACCTACGAGCAGCACCTTCTGTGTGCTGTCTGTAGGCATTGTGAACGAATTGCCGAGTGGCAGCACGCAGTTGAGGCGGTCGCCTTTCTGCAACTTCTGCAGCTGGCGTGTGCCGTCGCCTACGGCAGCCACGAGGAGCCAAAGTTCGTTGTGGTCGTAGTCGACATTGTTAATAGAAATAGGGCGGCGTAGGAATGTAGACGGCGAATTGTCTACGCGCACCTCTACGAACTGACCCGGAAGCATCTCGGGCAGCGGTTTGTCGTCGGTGAGCTTGATGAGCACGTGCTTGTCGCTCAGAGCTTCAACGCTGTTGACCGTAAGGTCGAGTATGTACTTTTTCATTTATTTTTGTTTGTCTTGTTGCTTTGTGACAGTATATATTTAGAGGTGTCGCTTAATCTAACGTGCAAAGGTACTAAAAAGTAAAAAAGTAAAAAAGTAAAAGGGTAAAAAATTAGGAGGTATGGGCATCTTGCCCGTACCACGCAGCCACAAAAGCATACTTTTAAAAGTAAAAAAGTAAAAGAACGTTTGTATGTGTCAATTCTGTCACTCTCGGTCTGTCATATTTGTCATGTGCTGTAACTCAATGGTGCTTTGGCACGCTTTTGGCTATATCCTTAACGAAAGTGGACGGCAGATGAGCCGTCGCAACAACCAATAGTAATTATAAAAACTTAAAGCATAAGAATTATGAACATTAAACCATTAGCAGACAGAGTTCTCGTACTCCCTGCACAGGCAGAAGAAAAAGTCGGTGGAATCATCATTCCTGATACAGCAAAAGAGAAACCGCAGCACGGTACAATCGTTGCAGCAGGTAACGGCACAAAGGACGAGGAGATGGTTCTGAAAGAAGGCGATGAAGTGCTCTACGGCAAGTATTCTGGCACTGAGCTTGAGGTTGAAGGCACAAAGTACCTCATCATGCGTCAGTCAGACGTTCTCGCAGTGGTTCAGAAATAATTAATAATTAATAACTAATAATTAATAATTAAAGAAAATGGCTAAAGATATTAAATACAATATGGATGCACGCGACCTGTTGAAGAACGGTGTCGACAAGTTGGCTAACGCAGTAAAGGTAACACTCGGTCCGAAAGGTCGCAACGTGGTTATCGAGAAGAAGTTCGGTGCTCCGCAGATTACAAAGGACGGTGTGACCGTAGCTAAGGAAGTGGAGCTCGAGGACAAGTTCGAGAACACTGGTGCACAGCTCGTTAAGAGTGTAGCAAGCAAGACCGGCGACGACGCAGGCGACGGTACAACAACCGCTACAATCCTCACTCAGGCTATCGTAACCGAGGGTTTGAAGAACGTAACCGCAGGTGCTAACCCGATGGACTTGAAGCGTGGTATCGACAAGGCAGTGGCTGCTGTCGTAGCACACATCAAGGCAAACGCAGAGATTGTTGGCGACAACTACGACAAGATTGAGCAGGTAGCAACCGTTTCTGCTAACAACGACCCAGAGATTGGTAAGCTTTTGGCTGACGCAATGCGCAAGGTGTCTAAGGACGGCGTAATCACCATAGAGGAGAGCAAGAGCCGCGACACAAACATCGGCGTAACAGAAGGTATGCAGTTCGACCGTGGCTATCTGAGTGCTTACTTCGTAACCGACTCTGAGAAGATGGAGTGCGTTATGGACAACCCGTACATCCTTATCTACGATAAGAAGATCAGCAGCGTTAAGGACTTGCTGCCTATCCTGCAGCCGGCTGCAGAGAGCGGACGTCCGATGCTCATCATCGCTGAGGACGTAGACTCTGAGGCACTCACCACACTCGTTGTGAACCGTCTGCGTGCAGGCTTGAAGATCTGCGCTGTGAAGGCTCCTGGCTTCGGCGACCGTCGTAAGGCAATGCTCGAGGATATCGCTACGCTGACTGGTGGCGTTGTAATCAGCGAGGAGAAGGGCTTGAGCCTCGACAAGGCTACACTCGACCTCTGCGGTTCATGCGAGAAGGCTACCGTTTCTAAGGACAACACCACTATCGTAGGCGGCTGCGGACAGAAGGACCTCATCGCTGACCGTGTTGCTCTTATCAAGAATGAGATTGCAAACACAAAGAGTGCTTATGACAAGGAGAAGTTGCAGGAGCGTCTTGCAAAGCTCGCCGGTGGCGTAGCCGTTCTCTACGTAGGTGCTAACAGCGAGGTTGAGATGAAGGAGAAGAAGGACCGCGTTGACGACGCTCTCTGCGCTACACGTGCAGCAATGGAGGAAGGCGTTGTCGTTGGTGGCGGCACAACATACATCCGCGCTCAGAAGGAACTTGCAGAGCTCAAGGGCGAGAACGCTGATGAGCAGACAGGTATCAACATCGTGCGTCGTGCTATCGAGGAGCCGCTTCGCCAGATTGTGAAGAACGCCGGTGGCGAGGGTGCTGTTGTCGTTCAGAAGGTTCGCGAGGGCGAAGGCGACTTCGGCTACAATGCTCGCAAGGACGCTTACGAAGACCTCCGCGCAGCAGGTGTCATCGACCCGGCTAAGGTGGAGCGCGTAGCTCTTGAGAACGCTGCCTCTATCGCAGGCATGTTCCTCACAACCGAGTGTATCATCTGCGACAAGCCTGAGGAGAAGGCTCCGGCTATGCCGATGGGCAACCCGGGCATGGGTGGCATGATGTAATCAGACCGAAATCACATATTGAATAAAACACAGAAAGAGTCCCTATTCCGCAGTGGAGTAGGGACTCTTTTTTTGTTTTTCCTTCGTAAATGTTTGGATATAAAGAAATTTATTGTTAGCTTTGCGTAGTGCAATGTAGATACGAAAGGAGTTTTATGAAATATCAAGCTGTTAAATACAATAGTCGTGAAGAAGCTATGGCTGCATTTATAAAAATGCGCGATAGAAAGCGTGAATGGTTGAAGAAGACGGAAAACGAACTCAAAGAATTACGTGCAGAAGTAGAAACGCGATATGGAAATTCTTGATCTCAATCATTTGAATATATCGTGAACCGCAATAATCCTAATATAGATCGCATTATTGATGATTTTGATGAATTCATTGGATTCTTTAACCATAAACCAGAATAAAAAAACAAACATTTTGAACCAACTGTATTTTTACCAGGTTCAAAATGTTTGTTTCTGTTACGAAGTTTATTATTGCGTATAGTTGGGAAGAATCAGATTTCTTCAACAATCTCTTCGATAGCCTTACGCTTCTTTTCGGTGCGCGGACAATCCTCGGCGATGTGTCCGACGGGGATGATTGCCACAGCCTCGAAGTCGGCAGAAGGGAAGAGGCGACTCATGATGTCGGTATCGAAGTTGCACACCCAACAAGTGCCGAGGTTGCGCTCCGTTGCAGCGAGACACAGATGCTCGGTAGCTATAGCCACGTCGATGTCGCCGTGCTGCTTGTCGTCGTAGCGGCGTGTCCAGCACTCGCTGTTGTTCTTCATGCACACGATGTAGAGCGGAGCAGTGCGGAACCAATCGCGGTCGTACGCCTGCCAGAGCTGTTCCTTAGCCTCCTTGCTGCGCACCACGACAAACTTCCACGGCTGGCGGTTGACAGCCGACGGAGCCAGTCGGACGCATTCGAGGATATATGCCAAGTCGTCGTCGCTTACCGCCTCGTCAGTATATTTGCGTGCCGAGAAGCGGGTTTGTGATAGTTCGAGAATATTCATACGTTCGGCTTACTTCTTTGTCAGCACATACAGCTTGGCTGTTTCGCCCTCAGGCTCATTGCCGAGCGAGTCGGTCATAATTACGCTGCTGTTGTCCTTAACCTTGTAGAAGGTGTGCTCGCCGCTTGAGGGGCGAACAAGCATCAGTACGCTGTTGTCGAGAACCTCCAGCACGCCGCTTGCCTCGTCGTGACCATCCTTGCGGTCGATATAGTCCTGCTGCAGCTGATATGTGCTATCGGCGTTGATAGTGAGCACGGTCTTGATGCCCGGGCAGTCGGCTGCAGGCAGTGTGCCCTCGTATGTGCCGGCAACGGCAGCGAGGTCTACGCTTTCGGCAGCTGTTGTGTCAGTTACGCTTGTCGAATCGGTGTTCGCTTCGTTCTGTGCGGTGTTCTTGCCATTGCAAGACACCATCAATGCTGCAGCCAAGAGTGCAGCGTACATAAGATTTCTTTTCATATCTTTTTTTTGCTTATCATTATTTGTGGCGCAAAATTACGTATTTATAATCAGATACTATCTGTTGGTGTTTTTAAAAGTTCTAAAAAGATATTAGGGAATGGAAAATTCCCCAAGAGCCGACTCTTGCAGAAAATAGAGCAAGGCGAAAGAAACATACTTGCCATACCGTTGCTTACATATATAAATAAGGCGTAAATAACTAAAAAGCGACATTATTCACAAATAAAAAGTTAGCATTATGGCAACAGTAAAAGTAAAGTTCCGTGCCTCCTCGGTGCCAGGAAAGGAAGGCACATTGTATTATCACCTCATCCATCAGCGCAGTCTACGCTGGATTAGTACCGATTATCATGTCTTTCCTGACGAGTGGAACGATAAGAAGTCGGCTATCATTGTTTCTAACCACAACAACCGACAGGCACATCTACAGCTAATCCAGTCGCAGATAGATTGGGAGATGAAGCAGATGCAGCGTATCATCCGTGATAAGGATGCAGAGGGCATCTCTTATACCATTGACGACATAGCCAAGGAGATACAGCAACTGCCATCGAGCCAAAGCGTATTTGCTTTCTTTCGCCAGCAGATAGTCAAGAAAGAACAAATGCAGTGCATCGGCACCAAGAGTAACTATGTCAGTGCTACCAACCGTTTCATGGAGTTTCGTGGCAATGAAGACCTTACCTTCTCACAAATGACAAGCGAGATGATGGAAATGTATCAGGCATGGCTATGGAACAGAGGTGTCGGACAAAACACCGTAGCGTTCTATCTGCGGACCCTCCGCACCCTCTACAACAAGGCGGTGGAAGCAGGGCAAGCTCCACCAAATGATATCTTTTCTCACGTGCAGACCGCTAACGTGAGAACAGCCAAACGTGCCATTACTGTCAAGGAGGTTCGCAAGATAGAGAAATTGGACTTGCCAAGAGGTCTCTCCCTTGACAAGGCGCGAGACCTGTTTCTTATCAGTTTCTATCTGCGTGGAATGGCATTTGTAGATATGGCGTTTCTGAAGAAGACAGACTTGAAATGTAGTATGGTAAACTACAACCGTCGCAAGACCCACCAAAACCTCAATATAGAGTGGATGAAACCGATGCAAACCATCATCGACAAATATGCCGAGCAAACCAAGGACTCTCCTTATCTGCTACCCATCCTGACAGGCAAGGAATCCTCTCCATACACCGCATACCGCAAGGTGGAGCACAACACCAACTATAACCTGAAGAAAATTGGTGAGATGGTAGGCTTGAAGATACCGCTCACCACATACGTGGCACGCCATACCTGGGCAAGCATCGCCCTGCACATGAACATACCGATAGCCACCATCAGCGAGGGTATGGGGCACAACTCCTTCAAGACCACACAGATTTACTTACAGTCGTTAGACATGGCAACCATCAACGAAGCCAACGCACGGATTATAAGAAAAATCCGATTAAGCGAGTGTAATGAAAAATAGTTTTCAGATTGCTGAGCGTGAGGATTTTATCAAAGGATTTTAAAAGATTTGTAAATAAATGGTAGCATTTACACCATCCCGAAATGATGGGGGAAATGTTTAGCAAATTTCACGCTTTCTTCTTATAAAAGAGCGAACTCGCTACAAAAATACGAAAATTAGTTGGATTACATGTCAGATTTTATCATTTTCTGTTAGTCATTCTAAAAAAATCACGCAAATGTTTAGCAAATCTGCCTTGGATGATTTCTCCAAGTGACAGATTTGCACTTGTTTCGGCTGTTTTTGCTCTTTTATAAGAAGAAAGTGTAACGAATGTAAAATACATATGCAAAAGCTGTAATGTCTGATACTCATAAATGCGATTAAGATTATGCACGACAATAACAAATTGACTAGGCTTTCACAACCATCATGTATGGTTGTAGCTAATTACATAAAGTAGAGCAGAATTTATGAAACCGGATGGTACGAATTCTTTTTCTACAGCCGACGAGAAACGTGTTTCTCCAGAGGGCAACCACTTTACTGAACCAGACGTAAAGACTGGTTCAGAGGTAAAGAAGTGTCTTCAATCGGACGGAACCACATGGGCGTATCTCTTTGTGCATCATAGCAAAGTGAAGGGCATGGAAGCGCAGTTGACCAAAGACGGTAGAACATATTTTGTGCATAAAACTATAAGGTATTTCAAGAGAATGGGCAAGCAGAAAGTGCAGCACAAAGAAATACCGACTGTCAGCGGACTTGTCTTCTTCCAAGGTTTTCCCGAAGAGATACAAACCTATCTTGACAAGAAATTCCCTCGCACTCATCTGTGCAAGAATTGTAGCACAGGCAAAGTGGCAGAAATTAAAGATTCACAGATGCGACCATTCATGCGTGTCAACGAGACTGAGCCTGAACGCATCCGTTTCCTGCTTAAACCATTCCATTACTATGCCCGCAACCGCATCCTGCTCCGTATCACCAGTGGAGAATTGGCAGGATTGGAAGGCTATGTCATCCGCATCAACCGAGATCGTCGTCTTGTGATGGATGTGGGTGGTATCAGTGTTACCATTGCAGGTGTCCATGCCGAGCACTTTGAGGAAGTGGAGACAAACGGCACATCAATAACAGATACTAATCCATTCTATCAGCGTAATCTGCAAGAGCGAGAAGCCATCATCGACCGCTACTTCCACCCTGTGAAAACAGCTAATGAGGTCGCTGTCCAAGCCGAAAACATTGACTACCTGCGAGAATATGTGTTGGCAGAGTTGGCACAAAAACGCATGGACATCAACAAGGCATGGAATACCTATACCTTTATCATCAAGGAGATAGGCTACTACTATGCCCCATTTATCGAGCAATTCAAGGAAAACCTCGACCCCATCATGCGTGAAGGAGGCAAGGTACTCCAAGAAATGGAACGGATTATCAAAAGTCCTTATATCAGTCCTAACGACAAGACCGGATACGAAAATGACTATCAGGAGATATTGTCGCAATACGAATATCTGTTCTAAGAAGCAATATTATAGTTTCATTATATCACCCACCATTGCCATGACCAAGGACTTGTGGCGCAAGATTATGGATGAGGTGAGCGTGAGCGAGGTGTTATAAAAAAGTAAATCACATGAAAGAAATAAAAGATACTATATATAATTCTGTAAAAAGAATACAGGAGGCAACCCCTGACCATCTGATTGGATTGTCAACAGGTTTTGAAAGACTTGATGAAGTTCTTGGTGGACTTGTTGAAGGTACTCTTGTCACTATAGGAGGACGAACAGGTATGGGCAAAACAGCTTTTGCCTTTAATTTGTTGAGGAATCTTGCAATTGAAAAGAATATTCCTTCGCTGTATATTTCATTAGAGAGTACAGAGCAGTTGTGTACCAATATACTTATTGCATGTACGCTTAACATAAAGTATAGAGGATTGCTTAATGGGCAACTGGTTGCAGAAGAATGGGAAAAATTGGACAAAGGAGTATCTGGAATAGTAAACTCACCAATTTATCTGGATACAAAATCGACTTACACTATAGATGACATTTGTAAAACTGTTGAAGAAGCAGTGCAAGAACATCAAATAAAGGTCGTTTTCATCGACTATCTACAATTGATTTTTGCAAAAACAGGCTTCACAGAAAACAGATACCTGGAGTTGAACTATATAACAAGGAAATTAAAAGCCTTGGCAAAAGAGTTCAACATTACGATAGTGTTGCTTTCTCAGTTGAATAGAAATGCAGAGGGCGAAAAGCGTTTGGATCATCGACCAGTTTTGACAGACCTCAGAGATAGCGGAACTATTTGCGATGATAGTGATGTGGTTTGCTTTGTACATAGACCAGAATACTATCATATCTATCAAGACGAAAAAGGTAATGACATGCGTAACAAAGCATTGATAATTGTAGCAAAAAACCGATTAGGTTACATTGGCGATGCTCTTCTCTATACAAACATGCCAACTTTAACATTTTCTCATGATAATCCTTATACGGAGGATGATTTTAAAGGGGCTTTTCCAACAGATACATTAGCTTTTTGATGCATATAGAAAATGAGAAATAGAGTTTGGGGAAGTTTAAGTAATTTCGTGTTCAAGGCATATGTAATAGACGCTATGATAATGCGTTATCAGAAATACGATAAACGCATAAATATTTGCTTGGCAATCGTTTCATCAAGTAGTATTGCCGCATGGACAATATGGCAGATCGTGCCTCAACTTTGGGCTGCTATGATCGCCATAACCCAAGTAATACAGGCTGTCAAGCCCTACTTTCCATACTCAAAGTATATAAGGACTTTGAATGAGAAGAGCAAACTTCTTCACGACATAAACAGGCGTTTTGAACGATTGTTTTTCAATATTGACTATAAAGCACTGACAACAGATGAAATTGCCGATCAATATTTCAATTTGAAGGCAGAAGCAGAAAAAGTTTGTTTCTTTGGTGATGACATGAATTGTGCACCGCAGAAATGCGATATAGAATATGCCAATCAAGAAACATCAGCATATCTTAGAAGTAACTATAATATATAAAAAATAAAAATATTATGAGTAAAATTTCAAATACGGAAAAACCAAGTAGAATTGGTTCTACTTTGAGAAATGGCAGTAGCATTCCTGACTACAAATACACACCACCGCCACCTCCTCCACCATTGGAAAACAAAGAATAAATATCTGTAAGCACACGAGTTAGAGCTTAGTTTAGAAAGAAGTAACTTCGCTGCTAAATTTAAAACATTTGATTATGTACAGCAGTGAAGATTTGGAACCATTATCATCCGTGTCATCGGTGTAATCTGTGTTAGGTATATTTCGCATCCAACAAGTAATAACAAATCATTTATCACATACAAAATGTTGAGTAGTACACAAGTAATCATCATGGCCGGCGGCGTTGGCAGTCGCTTTTGGCCCATGTCCACCCCCGACTACCCAAAGCAGTTCATCGACGTGATGGGCGTGGGACGTTCCCTCATCCAGCTCACCGTCGACCGCCTCAAGCCCATCTGCCCTGTGGATAACATGTGGGTGGTCACCAACGAGAAATACATTAGCCTCGTCAAGGAGCAGATACCTGACATGCCTACAGACAATATTCTCGCCGAGCCAGAGGCACGCAACACCGCCCCATGTATCGCCTACGCTTGTTGGAAGATCCAGAAGCAGCACCCCGATGCTAATATTGTGGTAACCCCCTCCGATGCCCTGGTCATAAACACAACCGAATATCAGCGTGTCCTCAGCAAGGCACTCAACTATACCGCCAACAAGGAAGCTATCGTTACCATCGGCATCAAGCCTAGCCGCCCGGAAACAGGCTATGGCTACATCGCCACAGCCGACCTCACGGACGTAGACGAGATATATAAGGTGGAAGCCTTCAAGGAAAAGCCCGACCTCACCACCGCCGAGCAGTACCTCTCAGCAGGCAACTACTATTGGAATGCCGGCATCTTCGTGTGGAATATCCACACCATCAGCCGAGCCATCCGCACCTTCCAGCCCAAGCTTGCAGCCATCATGGACGAAATGGCACCGTCTTTCTACACCGACAAAGAGAAAGAAGTTGTAGGCCAGCTCTTCCCACTTGCGAAAAAATTAGCATCGACTACGCCGTAATGGAGAAGTCGAAGGACATCTACACCCTCCCCGCCGAGTTCGGCTGGAGCGACTTAGGCAGCTGGGGCAGCCTTCGCACCCTCCTCCCACAAGATGAGAAAGGCAACGCCAAGGTAGGCAAAGACATCCGCCTCTACGACTGCCATAACTGCGTTGTCCACACCGCCGATGAAACCAAGGTCGTGGTTCAGGGTTTGGATGGCTACATCATAGCTGAGAAACATGGTCAACTTTTGGTTTGCCAGCTAAAGGAAGAACAAAGAATCAAAGAGTTCGGCAAATAACACATATATAGTAGAGTGGGTATCCACATGAAGCAATATTCTTTTTATCTTTATTCTGCCAAACAGAACCAACTGCTAACGTTGGTCGGTACAGAAGCATTTGTGAATTCTTTATTAGAAGAACTGTCTGCGCTTATATCCTATGGAAGTAGTCAGATGGGTTATATTTGTGTCTCCCCAGCAGTAAAAGACAACCTTGTTAAGTTTTCTGATAAATGGAGTAAGGACTGTCCAAAAGTTAAAGCACTCTTATCGTATATATCTAAACTTAATGATGGTGAATACATTTATGTTGTAGATGCAGGTTTTCCCGACTTAAACCGTCAGTTAGTATTGGTTTGGATTCGTGAAACAGCCAAAGGTCATGATGCCTCAAAAGCAATGGACGCTTTCTTGAGATATCATGGACCATTAAAAACCAAATACGATTATTATTCATTTGGATTTGATGGAATAAAGCATTACGAGGGAGAACCCGACAAAAGCAAGCGTGAGTGTAGGTTTTGTCATGGTGTTGCAAAAGAGAATCCACAGTCATCGGCATTGCAAAGTGAAGGTCGTAGCATAGTTAGGTTCGGTGACAAGAACAATGCCCATGCCATTTCTGATGCTATTGGAAACAAGTTGTTGTTCTGCCTTGAAGAATGTGTTGACTGTAACAGCAATCTCTCAAAAGTAGAGCGCGACTTTATCTACTTAATGGATTGGAGACGCGCCATTAATGGCATTAGAAATAAAGACGGAAAGCTTCCTAATGTTTTCGGAAAAGAAGCTGCTTTAAGAACAGACAGTAATGGAGTTCAAACACTGTATGTAAATAAAGATTATCTAAGAGATTTTTCGGGAAACCTTATTCGATTCAGACTAAACAATAAAAAGGTTATGACAGACCAAGGCGCATATCGTGCTATATGCAAGTACGCCATTAATCTGATGCCGTCTTCCTACCTTCCTCATTTCCAACAGACAATCGACTGGATAGCTGGTCGTATGAGTGCGACAACGCTTCCTGTGGTAATGACGGCATACAATCTCCCACACATAGATCAACCCGTTCTTGATCTGTTTTTCCGACGATCGGACGATAATAGTCTACCCTTATGTACAGCAATGCTATATGTTTGCGACATGTGTTACCTTTATGTGTTGCCCTTTGCTGATACAGATAAGGCTTGTGTAATGCATCTAAACGGATTGAATGCTTATTGGCAACCGTTCTGTCAACTGCTCTCGTCGGCAATATGGAAACCTGAGGACATGAGCGATTTTGATATCTCTACACCATGGATAGAAGTGAGTTTACCATTAATTGATGGATTAAGAGTGAAGATTGTCTCTGGTGACGATGAGCATCTGCGACAGCCAGTTTCAGACAAGCCTAACACAAAGCCCAGAGAAAAAGACACAGAACAAGACTTTCCAAAGTTCGATTCCGCTTGTGCACGATACACCAACACAGAGGTTTTGATCTCAAAAATAGTTAATACTGATCCTATACCATCTGACGCTTTACATCATGCTACCAATAAGATGGGGATTTATATAGAACTTGATTTGCCAAACGTAACAGCATCTGTTGTTGTTAACCTTTCTATATACGACCCTACAGGACACATAGAATACTTGAATTTTGCTTTTTCCTCACATTTTGATATGATCAAAATGGAACGTTACATAGAAGTAAATGATGAGTATTTGGCAATTGACTATCATTTGCGTGACTATTTATTCTATACAGCATGCAATATGGCAGCCCCAGTCTTCAAGGAACGTATCAGAAACACCCAATACGCCATCTGTTCATTAGAAAAAGCCTTATGTATAGATAAAAGAGTTCTGAGTTCTATAGACTATATAATCAGAACAAAATCCAGAATGCTAAAAATAAGTGATATTGTTTTACATCCTGTTCCGTATGACGTGTGAGCAGAAATAAACCTACTGCAAGCTGCGAAGCAGCGCAACTGTGGGTAAATTTCTCCCTTTTTATTTTCTTCCGCAAAGCGGTGCTAACACATAAAGTTACCAGCAATATGCTTATAGAAATGGCAATGCCAATTGAGTACTAACAGTAGACTTGTAAACAAGGAAATTAGTATCACTTGTTTAAAGTTTAATGAAAAACTCTCTCCTTGTCTTCTGTTGGGCAAGTTAGATACTTGCTCAACTTCAAATTTTTATAAATGTGCAATGTGTAGAACTTTAGTAAGACATTCAATGTTTAATCTTCCAAGTATGAGAAGATTATGGCAGGTATTAGGTGAATATGATGCTTTGGTGGAGTATATAGAGCTTACTACTCGTAAGTTCAAAACTTCATTTGAATCGCAGCAAGAGTTGTCTTTTCCTGATTTCTTGTCTTCTGAAGCTAAGAAAGAAAACATCTGTCTGAATAATTTAACATTGGAGAATTATGAGTCTTTCAAATATAGATATTATTTGATACTTCCAAATTCATCATTTGATAGATTTCTTGATGATTTTATAATTGATTTTCATACTCTGTTTGATAAAATGATACCTTTGCCTCGTCATAAGACAAAGCTACAATCCATATTAGATTACTTGTCTGGAGATTCTTTTGCTATTTCATTAGAAGACTTTTCTCCTACCCTTTATGATTATTATCGCTTGATTAGAAATTCATTAGCACATGATAACCTCAAAAAAGAACAGGATATAGCGGCTACTTTCAGCTCTATAAATATTGATAGTGTTCATTCTCGATATCCAAGACTTTCTGCGCCTCATGATTTGAACAATTTGACTTTTGATGATTTTATCTTATGTACGGCAAATATTAAAAGTATTGCAGACAAGTTGACATTGAGTTTGGAAAGCCAAATAGATTGGATTGACTTCTCCAAACGGGAAACAAAAATGTTCCCAAAACTTAAAAGATTCAGGTGTAATGTAACACGGCAAACTTCTTACATTAGGAATATTATTTGTGGTAAATACGGAATAAGATTATCTGATACTTGCGTAGATGATATTTTACATTCACTCTCAATAGAATAATGGTAGTTCGTCCCCCTTCAGGATAAATAGCTTTTATGCTGAAGGGGAAGGTTGTGGTTCGAATCCACATTGAGGGCAAATGATAATACATGTAATTTATGAAGAAAGTAGATTTACATATTCATACAATATCAACAGTAAAGGATCGCTCTTTCACGTTTGATATAAATGTATTGGAAGATTACGTGCTGTCTCAAAAGATTGACGTGATTGCAATTACAAATCATAACGTTTTTGACCGTAATCAATATGAGCAGATATGCGTTAAATTGACTAATACGATAGTGCTTCCTGGCATAGAGATAGACATCGATGGAGGACATTCTTTGTTTATAGCGGATTCAGATAAGCAATCTCTTGACGCTTTTGAGGCGATTTGTAATCAGATAACTCCATTGGTTCAGAGTCAAGATGATACTATTCCATTTGACCAAGTACAGGCTCTGTTTCATTATTTTGATGATTACTTAGTTATACCTCATTACGATAAAGAGCCCAAACTGCCAAATGAAACAATATCAAAGTTTGGTGCAAATATTTTTGCAGGTGAAGTCTGTAGCGTCAAAAAGTTTGTGTCAGCACTTAAAACCCCAAATTCTTTGGTGCCAGTTTTATTTAGCGATTTTCGTGTGGAGGCGTTGCTGCATGGTGAAGTATATCCTAATCGACAAACATTCATAAATATCAATGATGTAACAGTCAATAGTCTCAAGTTATGTCTGAGAGACAAAAATAAAGTAGGCTTGGCTCCTACTGATGGACACAATCTCTTCCAGTGGTCAAATTCGGGATTATGCCTTTCTACAGGTTTAAACATCATTTTAGGAAAACGTTCGTCAGGTAAGACTCATACTCTAAATCTTATAAACAAACATTTTGGAGATAAAGCTCTTTATATTCGTCAATTTTCATTATTGAATACTAAAGACCCCAATTCAATAGAACAATTTGAGCAGGAAGACAAGATAAAGCAGAGTAAGATAGCGTCTGATTATTTGCAACCATTCAAGGGCGTAGTTGACAATATTAGCCACGTTCCGACGAAAGAAGCTGATATGTATATGCTAGACCAATATATGAAGGCTCTTGTTAAATTTGCTAATGAGCAACACCTCAATGATGTCTATTCAAAGACGCAGATGTTTAATACTTCTACTTATAGACTCTTTGAAACAAACGAACTGAAAAGTTTGATAGATTCAGTAGAACTGCTCATAAAGAATGAAAAGTATAAAAATGCAGTCGAGTTCTTTTTAGACAAGAAAATGTTGAAAGGGCTATTCTGTAAATTGGTTGAAGAGTATCGTTCTCTCAATATGAGTAATAAATTACTTCAGGATGTAAATGCAACCTTGAACACGATTAAGACTAATTTGCAAATGCAGTCAACTGCAACTCGCATTCCTGATTTAGATCTTTATGGCATATTGATGAATGATTGTAAGAGAATAAAATTTAACGAAGTAGTACATGAGTTGAAAATTAACAGACAAATAAATTACCGTGATGTAGGACATTTTCGGATTTCTACTACAACTCGCCCTTATCATAATGCAACTGATATGAAACAAGGCTCCCAAGTGTCTTTAGTGGAGGCTTTCAGGTCTTATGACTCTCCTTTTGATTTTATTCAAAAGTTGAAGGAAACAGCAGTTGAAAGTACATCTTTCTATAAGTACTTTGTAAAGGTTGAATATAAAATCTTAAATTCATTGGGAACAGTTGTTTCTGGTGGTGAACGTACAGAATTTAATTTCTTGTCGAAAGTAAAAGATGCTATGATGTCTGACATCTTGATTATTGATGAGCCAGAATCTTCGTTTGACAATATTTTCTTGAAAGACGAAGTGAACGCCTTGATAAAAGAAATGTCTAAAAATATGCCAGTCATAGTGTCCACGCATAATAGTACGATAGGAGGTTCTATCAAACCGGACTATATCTTATATACAGAAAAGTCTATTGTAAATGGCAAAGCAGATTATAAGGTATATGAGGGAATGCCTGATAGCAAGTTTTTAAGGACACCATCTGGCGATAGTATCGAGAATTATAAAATAACAATGAATAGTTTGGAAGCAGGAGAAACTGCTTACAATAACAGGAAACAAGGATATGATTTACTTAAAAATTGAGAACAAGGTAGGGAAGTTCTATAAAGATGGAATTTATGTAACAATAGAAAAAATGGCTAATGATGATTTATGGCGTCTTGCCAATTTGGCCATTAAACAAAATGATTTCCAAATGGATGAATATGTAGAGTCGCTTCTTCCAAATAAAGCTCACCAAATCATATATAAGCATGTATATGAACTGCTAGCATCATTACAGGGGCGTAAAGAGCAGTATGAAAATGAAAGTGAGTTAATGTATAAGACTGCATATGATGCATATAAACAATAATATTTACTAAGCATATGTCATCTCAAACATCAGATAATAACAAACGAATAGCGAAAAACACCCTGTTGCTCTATTGCCGAATGTTTGTAACCATGCTTATTGGTTTTTATACCAGCCGTGTGGTTTTGAACTCATTGGGAGTAGTGGACTATGGTATATACAATGTCGTTGGAGGTATCGTTGGTGCATTAGCTGTCCTTAATGGAGCGATGGCAGGAGCTACTCAACGATGGATAACCATTGCTTTAGGCAATGGAGATATTGAAAACTTAAAGAAAGTATTTGGCGTAGGACTTACAGCCCAAGGCATTATTGCAATTTTGATTTTTCTGTTAGTGGAAAGCATCGGCGTGTGGTATCTTTATAGCCATGCTGTGATACCAGCCGACAGAATGAATGCCGCATTTGTAGTGTTTCAGATATCTGTCATTACCATGTTGCTCAACATTATGAACGTTCCGTTCAATGGAGCTATAATGGCACATGAGCACATGGGGGCCTATGCAGCATTCTCAATTGTAGACGTTGTTACAAAACTTCTCATCTGCTTTGTTCTTAACGTCATAACAGTTGATAAGCTCATTGTCTATGCATTGTTGCTTTTTGTAGCGTTCTTTTTCAACTTTGTTCTTATCATCTCTTACTGCTATAAACATTTTATAGAGGCACGTTTGAAATTCCGTTGGGACAAAGCTATGTATAAAGAAATGTGGGGACTTGCTTTTTGGACAATATCCGGAAACCTGGCCTATGCAGGATATGGAAGTGGTGTTACGATGATAGTGAACATGTTTTTTGGCCCTGCCATGAATGCAGCTCAAGGTGTTGCCGGTCAGGCGTCAAACATCATCAATCAGTTCAGCTCAAACTTTCAAGTCGCTCTTAATCCGCAAATAACAAAAAAATATGCTCAGAACGATTTGGAAAATATGCATAAACTGATGAACCGCAGTGCTAAGTTCTCTTATTATCTTATGCTTGTAATGGCTGTTCCCATGTTTTGTGAGGCAGAATTATTACTTACACTATGGTTAGGTAATGTTCCACCTCATGCAGTGTCTTTCTTGCGTCTCAGCTTATTTTGCAGTATGATTATGGCAATGCGTAATCCACAGGTTACAGCAGCTATGGCTTATGGTAAGCTTAAGAATTATCAGTTTGTTGTAAACGGAATTCTATTGATGATATGTCCTGTTCTATATTGCGCTTATAAGTTTGGAGCAGAGCCTGAGGCTGCTCAGGTTGTTTTTCTTGCATTTATGTTTTTGGCTATGGTGGCAAGTGCATATATGTTGCAACGGATGATTAACTATAGTTTTGGATATTTTATTAAAGAAATAGTAATAAAAACAATAGTTATAACAATTCTTGTTTTCATTATACCTGCGTTTATATGCCATTTTATGGATGAAAGTTGGTTTAGACTTTTCATACTAACTCCGATTTCTGTATTCTATTCACTAATAATTATTTATTATGTAGGGTTGGATGTTAGTGAAAGAGGCTTTGTTGTGAATGTATTAAAGAAAAAGTTTATTTCAAAATTAAAGATATCAAAATGATGAGATTTTTGTTAAAAAGTTTGCGTCGTCAAAAAATTAACTGGTTCAAGACATTTGTTATCAATTTCAAGTGTCTTCCTTTCTCGCAAGCAAGGCATTTGCCGATACATGTGTTTTCAAATACTACAATATCTTCATACGGACATATTGTTATCAAAGCAGATGCGATATACTCTGGTATGATAAAGATTGGGCGTACAAATTTCTTTAAAGGACATAAAACTTATTTTGTCAATGCTGGTACAATAGAATTTAATGGTCGTTTCCTGGTTGAGGGAGGATCCACAATCAATAATATGGGAGGATATATTACTTTTGGTCCAGATTCCAGAATATGCGAGGTATGTAAGGTATTGGTTATGGGACGTTTAGACGTTGGAAAGTCTACGCAGATTGCCTTTGGAAGCATTATCATGGATACCGACTTTCATACTGTTATAGATATAAACGACAAGAAAGTTAGAAGACCTTGTATGCCGATAAAAATTGGGGCCTATAACTGGTTTGGAAATAATTGCCATATTATGAAGGGGACAAAGACTCCAGACTATGCCATAGTTACAGCAAAAAGTCTTTATAATAAGGACTATACACAGTATCCTCTGTATTCTGTTTTTGCAGGAACTCCAGCAAAATGGCTTGTAGAGGGCAAGAGAAGAGTGTACAACAAAGTCTCATGCAAAAACATTTCAGATCTTTTTGCTTTAAATGAAGACACTAAGAGTGTTGTTGTGCAAGAAGAAATACCTGATTGGGATACTTTTTGTTTAGGAGGAGATGAAGTGTTGTTTACAGAAGACTAATTATAACAGTGCTCTCATGAAAGACAAACTACCATATTATTTTAGAATAAAAATATATGCATGTATTGCTGTTGCCTTCATATGTTTAGTATATTTTATTTTCAAGTGGGGGCATCCAATAGAGATGTTTAATGACGACTATGTTGTTGACAAAGACCTTTGGAGCGCCTATGGCGATTTTACGGGTGGAGTTTTAGGAACTATTTTCGCTTTTGTTGGCGTAGTCTTAATGGTTGAAACATTTAAGTACCAAAACAAAGCGACAAAAGAGAGCCTCTATAAAACAGAGCGGCAACGATTTCACGATTTGTTTTTTGAGTTGCTCAAACTTTACCAGTCGCAAGTATCTGAGATGTGTGGTGAGAGATTGAAGCTGGTTAATGAAGAAGGTGATAAAAAAAATAAAGTAGATCAATATGACAACAAAGACTTCTTTGATATTGAAAAACAAATTTTGCAGTCGAAATATAGAAATATAAAGAACTACGAGGAAAACAGAAAACGAGCCGTAAACTATTATATGTTATTTTACACGGCAAATCATACAAAACTTGGTGCTTATTTTAGAACCATCTATCGTATTTATGATCTGATAGATAGTTCAAAACTAAGAGAATGTGAGAAAAAAGATTATCTAAAAATTATTCGAGCACAGTTTACGGAAAGTGAGCTGTTCTTTATTAGATATAATGCAATGTGTATCTATGGCTCCAAACTTATTTATTATATAAACAAATACAATATATTAAAACATCTTCCAACTTTTGAGCTTTTGGAAATTAAGGATTGGTGGCAATCTCTTTCACAAATAGAAAGAACAGGCATAAATATATTTTTCACGATTTTAAGAAGTACAATTCAAAAGCATTTTATAGAAATGCCGAATGAGACTGAGAGTGTAAAGTTAGGTTATGGGGAAGATAGATACCAACCCGAAATTCATTTTAAAGGAAGTTATGACGTTGAATTGGTAATAAAGATTGATTCTAGTAAGATTAATAAATATAACGAATATGCGGGATTGAAAAATATAGAAAGTAAGAGGTTGCAGCAACTATTGGATTGCTATATAAAAGAAATATTTATCTATTCTAATTTTGAAGAGTTTAATGATATGAATTTGGTGAAGACATATTCTGATTCCGTACAGGTACATGGATATATTACAACAATTAATAGCGGTATAAAAAATACTGATAAAAAATCACTTGTAGTGAAAAATATAAATTTTGAGAGTTAATATGATACCAAAAATAATTCATTATTGTTGGTTCGGTCGAGGACCGATGCCAAAGGTTGTAACATGGTGCATTGAGAGTTGGAAACGAAAGTGTCCCGACTATGAGATAAAACTCTGGAATGAGGACAATTTCGATGTTAACTCGGTACCATTTGTGCAACAAGCATATGCAATGAAAAAATGGGCTTTCGTTGCAGATTATGTTCGCATATACGCACTTTATCATGAAGGAGGAATATATCTTGATTCAGATGAGTATGTGATAAAGAACTTCGATAATCTTCTAAACAACCGAGTGGTTAGTTCTCATGAATATTATCCAGGAATGTATGAGCAAATCAGAGAGAATATTGATTTTTCAACAAATCTTGGGAAAGGTAAAGATAAATGGATAAACAACGCAGGACTGTCATTGTGTGCGGCCCCCTTATTATCAGAACCACACCATCCTTTTATCAAAGACTGTCTTGACTATTATGACACACATGAATTCTTGTATAATCCAGGAAATGGTCAAGACAGAGAGCAGATTATAGGTTGTCTTATAACCAAATGTGGAATAAAATATGGTTATACATATAATATTAATAATCACGATTTAGATGAAGGCATTAAAGTGCTTGGACTAGAAGCCTTTATTCTAAATTCATTATTCTTTGACAGCAAAAAAAGCTATGTTGTGCACATGGCATTAAATAGTTGGAAAGAAAGAATCAACCAAAACTCATGGAGTAAGAAATTACTAAGAACAAGTCCATCTTTATCATTTCAACTTTTAAAGGCATCATGTTTTTTAAGAAGAATAAAACATCTGTTTTTGTCACAAGAGGAAAGAGATAGAAGAAAAGGCAATTTCCCTGAGTTTAAATAATCAAATAAAAATGGCAATTAGTATTTCTGATAAAGCAAATTGTTGCGGTTGTTCCGCCTGTTATTCAGCTTGTCCGAAGCAATGCATCAGTATGGTAGAAGACGAGGAGGGTTTTCGATACCCTATCGTTGACAAAAGCAAATGTTTTGATTGTGGACTATGTGAAAAGGTATGCCCCGTTTTAAATGTTTCCAATCCAAACAAACCTGCCTATATATTTGCTTTTTCGAACAAGTCTGAAGATATAAGACTAAAAAGCTCTTCTGGCGGAGCCTTTTCTTTATTGGCAGAGTTAGTTCTAAGTCAAGACGGAGTTGTTTTTGGTGCTGCTTATGACAACAATTGGGAAGTCGCTCATACATACATTGAACGGATAGAAGATTTGGACATGCTTCGCAGGTCTAAATATGTACAAAGCAGAATTGGTGACACTTATAAACAAGCAAAGACCATTCTAAAAGAAGGCCGTAAAGTGTTATTCACTGGTACGCCATGCCAAATCTCAGGTTTGCGTCATTACCTTCGCAAGGATTATGACAACCTGATCACGATGGATTTTGTGTGCCATAGTGCTCCAAGCCCCAAAGTGTGGCGTAAATTTCTCAGTGAACAATACGCCCGTAAGGGCGTCGCTGGAAAAAATTCAGTTTTTCAATCTCTAAAAGAGATGCCTTCTATAAAAGGCATAAATTTTAGAGATAAAACTCATGGCTGGACAAAATACAGTTTTTCGCTCTCCCTCGCCGAGGCGTCAGCCGAAGGTGAGAAAAATACAGTTTTTCGCTCTCCTTATTATGAGAACATCTTCATGAATTTCTTCCTGTCAGACATCATTTCTCGTCCGAGCTGTTATGCCTGTCATGCTAAAAACGGAAGAAGTGGAGCTGATATAACTGTAGGTGACTATTGGTGGATAAACGAAATTCATCCAGAATTTGATGACGACAAAGGATGTAGCATTGTTTACATTTTCACAGACAAAGGGAAACTTGCTTTTGAAAAAATAAAAGACAAAGCTTCTGTCATAGAAACAGATTCTGAAACAGACATAAAGAAAGCCTATCTTTTAGAAGGTGCGTTTGCAGAACATGCCATACCAAACAAGACAAGAACAAGGTTCTTCGCTGAGTTTGACAACAAATCTTTAGAAGAGCTACGACCTCTAAGCATTAGAGTAAAGACTTTTCAAGAAAGAGTGTTGGATGGAATTAAGCTCATAGTAAACAAGTTAGGAATATTTAATATTGCTAAAAAAATATACAAGTCAATAAAATGAAAATAGGAATAATTACATATTGGGACACCCCCAATAACTATGGACAAGTTCTGCAAGGTTTTGCAACAGAACATTTATTGCGTCAACGTGGACATGAACCTTTCATCATCCGTTTTGGAAGAGAGGACAATCTTTCAGTAAACATAGATCCATGGAGCAAAAAGATAATGCGTTTGCTCAAAGGAGAGCGCAGCATAGTACAGATAATTAAGCGAAAGACCGCAACCAAGCAAGAAGCAGAAGATAGAGGATTTGACGATTTCCGCAAACAGTACATGTCTTACACTTCTGAGTATTATCCAAATTTCGAAAGTCTAAAGAACAATTGCCCTAAAGCCGATTGTTTTGTCAGCGGAAGTGATCAGGTATGGGCTTCATTCGGTGCTATAGATACACACCGTGGTTTCTTACTCGACTTTTTACCAGATTCAACACCAAGATTCTCTTTCTCATCATCTTTCTGTCGCACATCTATGTCAGAAGAACATCAAGCATTGTTTAAAAGATGCTTGGCAAAGTATAAGGCTATAAGTGTGAGAGAGTCTAGCGGCGTAAAGCTTTGTGAGAGCTTAGGATATAAAGCAGAACACATTATTGATCCGACCTTTTTGTTAGATAAGAAAGAATGGCAGAAGGCCTTACCTTTTAAAACAGAGAAGAACGAAACATCAAAGAAACGGGTTTTCTTTTATATCGTAACCCTTGATACCACTCAGCCTTATCTATATAAGCTTATGGATGCCTTTAAGAAGGAGGGCTATGAGGTAGTGTATTGTCATTCATACAATTTTCTGGATAAGAAACGTAACAGTAAGCCTACGATATTGGAATGGTTGTCTTATATATCAACCTCCGATTTAGTAATAACCAATTCTTTCCACGGCTTTGCCTTCTCCGTAAATTTCAACACACCGTTTGTTGCTTTATCAAAAGCCAAGAAGCTTGACATTGACGGACAGGATTCTCGAATGTATTCTGTTCTTAATGGCATGGGGCTTGAAAGTCGTTTGATGCCAGTAAGTGATACAAGTTATGTCGTTGATCATGCTTTCGACAATATTGAATGGTCTAAAGCTAACAGCTACTTTGATCGGCAGAGAGAAAAGGCTAATGCTTATTTGGATAATATATTAAAAGAAATATCTATATATAATGGCAAATAATAGAATTTTATGGGTGGATCAGCTTAAATGTTTAGCTATATTTGGAGTTGTTCTTTGTCATGTTTACCAATGGAGCGATATGTCGGATAATTTACCGTTTCAGGTGTTTAGCCGTTTTCATACAATGCTGTTTATGTTTCTATCTGGCTATTTTTGCATAAAAAGCAGTGAGGATTTTTCATTTCATAGTTTTCGCAGTTTTTTAAAAAAGAAATTTACCCGAATATTAATTCCTTTTTTTATAATTGGGGGGGGCTTTTCTTTTGTTAACAATGGCTCATTCATTCCTTTGTTATTAGGATCTATACCACATTATTGGTTTATGGCTTCTGTTTTTTGCTGTATGTTGTTGAGCTATGCATTCTTTGCCGTAATTAAAAGGTTCGGAACAAGAACAAGTTTACTATTAGGAGTATTGTATAGTTTGTTAATAATGTTATTGTGGTATTCTGGACCATTACGCCCATTGCCATATAGCTTTTTGACGATAAGTAGCTTGCCATATTTTCTGTTAGGTTGTTTTTATCGGAAATATGATGTGTTGCAACGCTTATTTGCGAATGATATATTGTATGCCATATCGATATTACTTGCAATTGTGTTTACAATATATAGAAATAGCATTCCACATAACTTAGCTGGATATTTTTATATCATTGTATTATTAAGACTATTTAAGGAAAATGAAGCAAAAATAGGATGTAAAATAGCAAAAATCGGAACATATTCATTGGAAATATACATGTTACATTTCTTCTTCATTCCCAATTTGTCTTCATGGAAAGATATGCTATTGTGTTCAACCAGTTTAAATGGTAATATCATTTGTTCATTGGCAGTATTTTCGCTTATATCTGTTTGTATCATGGCCTTATCAATTTTATTTGGAAATATTCTAAAGGGTAGCCCTGTTTCCAAATGGATTATAGGTGCATGATGCAGATTTTCATTGAACAGGAGCATAAAATTTACATAATTTTCAAAACAATAGTTCGTTAAAATTTGAGATAATGGCTAAGCAGCTTTACGTTGCCAGCCAA
>OOBB01000044.1_pt1 | contig 77299 bp, 71 predicted proteins | sample 1671661 | NCBI WGS metagenome assembly OOBB01 (sample SAMN06348179, study PRJEB24527) | human gut metagenome | biome: human gut; feature: ankylosing spondylitis patient; material: feces | host: Homo sapiens | place: China | collected 2015-10
AACTATCCGACAGCACCATCCATCTGAAGGTGAATATCCTGAAATCGGTATTGAGGGAAGCCGTGAGACAGGGATTGCTGGATCAGAACCCGTTCGACCGGCTGCCACTCTCCTATCGCGTCAAAGCCCAGTACAGGGAAAGAACAGCCCTGACCCAGGAGGAACTCATCAAGCTGAGCGAAACACCCTGTAATACTCCCGAGCTGAAGGAGGCATTCCTGCTAAGCTGCATCACGGGACTGAGGAAGAGCGATATCCTGAGCTTATCGATCAACGACATAGAAAAATGCGATGACACCTATTATATATATAAGAAGATGAAGAAGACGCAACGCTGGCTCCGGCTTCCGCTGCCGGAAGAGGCGCACCATATTCTCTCGAAGCTCCATGCCAAGAATGGTGATACCCCCTATTTCTTCGCTCATCTCTCGCCCCATCATCTGGGCGAGCATCTGGAAGTATGGCTGGAGGATTGCTGTATCTCCGACAAGCATATCACCTTCCATTCGGGCCGCCACACCTGCGCCACCCTATTATTGACGCAGGGCACGGATCTCTATACCATCATGAGGTATCTGGGACACCAGAACATCAACACCACGCAGCGATATGCGCATATCACGAACCAGATGCTATCCAGCGCCACCCATCTGCTGAACTATCAGCTCAGGGGTTTAGCAGCCTGCTAGTTTCCCACAGATTTCACAGATAACACAGATGCATAGACTTACTATAATAACTGTTTTTTCTTGCAAGTGGCGAACAACTCTTGATTTCCGCCCCTAAATTTTGTATCTTTGCATTGTCATTGAAACACAATGGCTTGCAGAAACAAAAGCTCTGCAATCAATGTTTAACTAAAATGTTTTTGAGTTATGGGAATGAATGTAAAAGCTATTGAGCGCAAGATTGCTTACTTGGGTAAGGAAGGTGGCAAGGACCAGTACATGTACGTGATGCAGCCACTGATCTACAACAAGCTTACACCGGAGAAGGTGATCCAGCAGGCTGCCCTGCATTGCGGTCTGACTCCTGCCGTGATGAACGTGGCTTACGCTGCCCTGAGCGAGGTGATCAAGGCGTGGGCTACAGAGGGTCACTCCGTAGCAGTTCCGGGGCTGGGCACCATGCGTTTCGGTCTGCGTGCCAATGCAGTGAAGTCGGTAGAGGATGTGAGCACCAAGCTCATCACCCAGCGCCGCGTAATCTTTTGCCCTAATATGGAGATCAAGCAGGAGCTTGCCAAGACGGGTATCAGCATCACCTGCGTAAACCGCGACGGCGAAGTGGTAAAGAACATCGCTTCCAACGATTCGAAGGATGTGGAGGACACCGAGGGCGGCAACCAGGAGAACCCTGACGAGAACAAGGGTGATACCGGAGCCACCGGCGGCAACACAGGCGATACCGGAACACAGGGTGGTGGTTCGCAGACTGGCGGTTCGCAGACTGGCGGAAGCGATACCGGTGACAACGGAGAAAGTGGTGACAATGTAAATTTCTAAAAAATATAGCCCATGAAACGTGAAACCTGGAAAACCGTGATTAAGATTGCTCTCTCACTCCTTACAGCCATCGCAGCCTCTTTAGGTTTGACAAGCTGTATGTAAGTCGGGATGTAAAACTAAAACCTCTCAAAGAGGGTGTGTCATGAATTGATGACACACCCTCTTTTTTATAACCAAGCTATTCATTTAACCCTTATTAACGGAAATCAAATACTATTTTTTCTACTTTTATAATGTTATTTCGAATAAAAACTGTACTTTTGCATATATAAGATGTAAATACCGAAATGCAGATAGACTGCAACGATAGTATTACAAATGTTTAAGGTCACAAATTGTGATCTCCAAAAGGATATACACATGACAGATAAAAATAACCAAGACATCACCCTACAAGGGTTTGTCAACGACATAAAGACTATCATCAATACTGCTCGCACCAATGCCGTGCGCAGTGTTGATTTTTGCCGAGTGCAAATGTACTGGGCTATATCGCCACAGGAGATTATCAAAGACCCGATGGTGCTGGAGTTTCTTGGTCTGGAACGCAAGGCTTCTTACTACGAGAAAGACTTAGAGAGTGCCATCATCTCTCATATCGCCGACTTCTTGCTCGAAATGGGCAAGGGCTTTTCTTTTGTAGCCAGACAAAAGCGCCTGTTGATAGAGGATGAACGCCAAGTTCGGTGATATATTACAGAAAATTAAATAGTGGGCGACGTGTAATATCCGCAACAGCAAATTAATTAGAAGAATATGAAAAAGACAATGACGTCAGCAATAACAGACCCAGACTATAAACAATGGGTTAGCGATATAGAAAAACGATTCAAAAAGCAACAGTTAAAAGCTGCAATACATGTCAACTCCGACAAGTTAGAATTTTATTGGAGCTTAGGTCGAGACATCTGCGAACGAGAATTCGAGAGCAAATATGGCAGTTCTGCCATACAAATACTAAGCAAAGATCTTCGTGTAGCTTTACCAGGAGTAGCAGGACTTACACCTGGCTCTTTATATTATTGTAAAAGATTTTATAAACTCTATAGTCAAATATTTAAGAAATTTCCCCAAGCTGGGGAAATTTCTAAGCCATTGCATTCTGTACCAACAGAAACACAGACGATGCCATTGAACATCTTTTCCATTCCATGGGGTCATCACAAAGTAATTATTGACTACTTAGAAGATGCTCCTGAAAAAGCCATATTCTACGCATCAAAAATATTAGAGAACTGTTGGTCCAGGGCTACTTTGCTGAATATGATTGGCGATAAAGGGAAAAATAACGGGTTATATGAACGACAAGGAAAAGCTGTGAACAACTTTCCTCAAACAATGCCTCATCCTACTGGAGATTTAGCAAGAGAACTCATAAATGACCCTTTGAATTTTTCCTTTTTAAAACTAAAAGAATCTTTCGATGAGGAAAATCTCAAGAATGCCCTTGTGCAGCATGTTAATCAGCTATTGATGAGCTTAGGGTCAGGCTTTGCCTATATGGGTAGAGAATATTTGCTATCTGTAGCTGGCAAAGAACAATTTACGGATTTGTTGTTTTACAATACAAAATTGCATGCCTACGTAGTGGTTGAGGTGAAAATAACAGAATTTGAGTCGTCATATCTCGGACAACTGTCTGGGTATATGTCACTTGTAAATCATATATTGAAGTCTGATTTGGATAGACCAACCATTGGACTACTTATTTGTCGAAATAAGAACAACCTTTTTGCGCAATATTGCCTGGAAGGGTATAATCAGCCAATAGCTATTACAGCTTATGAGGGAATACAAATTCTTCCAAACAATTTCAATGAGAAATTGCCAAGCATCAATGAATTGGAAGAAGAAATTAGAAAGAAATAATCCAAAATCAAATTGAATTATGAAATCTGGAAATAAAGAAATAGGATTTGGAAAGCAAACTATTACTCAGGTTTTCGCGGAATGGTACACTGTTCCTTCATATCAGAGACATTACGTTTGGGAAAGCGATAATGTGAATGATATGTTGGACGATTTTGCGTCTAATTATATAGAGCATGCCAAAGAAGAATACTTTTTAGGATCATACATCATTCAAAGTAAAGATAATAACAATGATCTGCTTGATGGACAGCAGCGTATCACTACCCTGTTCCTCTTATTTGCGTTTTTGCGTGACTATGCCGATTCTTCTTGCGATGTCAAGGAAACCTGTGTTGATTTGATATTCCAAAAGGCAAATAAGATTAAGCAGATTCCGGAGCGAATACGTCTTTCATATGAAATACGTGGTAATGTGAAGAAATTCATAGAGGAATACTTAATGACACCCGGCAGTATTACGCAACATTGGGATAAAATTGTAAAGAAGGCCAATGATAAGAAAGAAAGTACTTCTATTCAAAGGATGTGTAATGCATTGGTTTGTTACAATGAATATTTTACAACTCATGAAGAAATAGATTTAGATGCTTTTCTATCTTTCATTCTCAACAATGTTGTTATGATATATATATCAGCAGATTCATTAGAGGATGCATTTCGCCTATTTTCTGTCATGAATGACCGTGGTCAAAAATTAAGTAATGCAGACATATTGAAATCATCTAATCTTGAAAAAATTGAGGATGATGGTGAAATGAATGAGTATGCACGTGAATGGGAAAAAATGCAGGAAGATTTAGGAAATGATTTTGACCGTTTCCTTGCGTATGTACGAACTATGTTGCTCAAAAAGCGACAAAAAATGAATCTGCTCGATGAATATGACAAGCAAGTTTTCAAAGCTGGGAAAATTAAACAGGGAAAAGAATTCTTCAACTATGTTTTTAAAGCATACGAAGATTATAACAAACTGATAAATTTGGCAGGCAATGAAGATTCAGAGTATTGTACGTTGATAAGAACACTCAATGAGTGTATGCCTTCAACAGATTGGGTTCCTGTTATTTTGGCATATGGAAGAAAATTTGGAAACGATGGACTCCTTGAATTTACAAAGAAGGTGGCATGCAAAAATATTGCAGATGCAGTATGTGGTAAAACCCCATCGTATCGTATTGACAACTTGAATAATATCATTAATTTGATAGAAGAAGCATGCAATACATCTGATGTGCTAGAAGCTCATGATTATTATTCATTTAATGAACAAGTTTTCATGGCTAACATTCAATCTGAGATATACGGCAGACGATATACTTATGCACTTCTGATGCTGCTTGAATACAAATACAAGGATAAGTCCGAATGGAAAGATTTCGGGACTACATCAATTGAGCATATTCTTCCACAAAATCCTAAAGCAACCAGTCAGTGGGTAAAGGATTTTAATGAAGAACAGAGAGACTATTATACGCATAGAATCGGAAATTTATGCCTGATTGGTCGTCGAAAGAATTCTTCTTTAGGTAACTTGGATTATCAGGAGAAGCTAAAAAGATATTTCGAGAAGAATATAGGTTCTTTTGCTAGTTCTCAAAAAATATACAAAACATATCCGAATGCATGGACTCCTGACACAGTTCAAGAAAACCAGGAAAGAGTCATAAAGGATTTGATGGAGATTTTTGGTATAAATGATTCCTGTTCTAAAACAGATCATCAATCGTATATAGAACAACAGAACACAAATCATCCATCGTATATGGAACAACAGAAGGCAGTCTATCCCAACGCTTATAAGCCTTGGACAGAAATTGACGACAATAAACTGGTGACACTATATAAAGAAGGAAAATCTGTTAACGAACTAATGAACATATTTCTTAGAAATAGGGGAGCCATTAAATCCAGATTATCGAAATTGACAGGAATAGATTTTGACAAATAACATCTGTATTTATAAAGCATTCAAGAATATGGTACAAGATAGAATATACAATTACTTCGAGCGCAATCCGCAACTTCATGTGCTCTTCATCTTCGACAGGATGAACATCATCCAGAACGAACTGGATGAAATGAAGCAGTGGAATGACGACTATATATAAGGTGTTTGATGGGAATGTGGCAAATGTGCTTCTCACCGCTGATCATGGATTCCTCTATAATGATATGAAGTTTGAGGAGAAGGACAAGCATAGCATCAAGGAGTCGGCTATTGAGAAGAAGACAAGATACTATCTCACAGACAGCAACGATGCTTTTGAGGATATTGTAAAATTCCCTCTTGACAAGGTATCTTCCATCAAGAGTACCACACCGTTACAGGTTGCAGTACCTATCGGAACCAGCCGCCTGGCTGCACCGGGTGGCTACAACTTTGCTCATGGTGGTGCTTCGCTTCAGGAAATGATTATTCCTGTGATAAGAAGTCAGCAGAAGAGAACAAACAAGACTGAAAAGGTGGGTGTTGCGCTGATGAGCCACAACCTGAATATGGTAAGCAGTCGATTGAAGTTCCAGATGATACAGTCGGAAGCTGTAAGCATGACCGTGATGGAGCGCAAGGTGGTTTGCTGTATTTATAATGGTGACGCCCCTGTAACCCAGGAAAAGGAAGTGACACTGAATAGCACTGATGCAACGAACTTGAACAATAGTGTGTTTGAAGTGACACTCAATCTGAATAAATCTGTCAATGCAAGTATGTTACAGCTTAGAATCTACGATGTGGATGACAAACTGAACCCTCTTGTACGTGAGAAAGTGAAGAACAATACAATGATAGAACAGGATTTTTAAGGAATACTGCATATGGATTTACAACAGAAAGTAATGAATGCCTTTATAGGCAAGGTGGTAAGAAAGGATTTGGCTTTCTTCGTGAAGGGAGGCCTGCCTGTTCCTACCTACGTGTTGGAATACCTGCTGGGGCAGTATTGCGCCAGCGATGATGAAGAAATCATCAACGAAAGTCTGGAAAAGGTGAGCAATCAGGTAGTAGAACATACAACGACTGAAGTACATACTACGACTGAAGATCATACAGAAGAACCGAAAACCAAACGTCCACGCATATCTGTTCTACAAGAAAAGAGTATGTCATTCAGAATGGGACAAAACTGGCGTAAGTTATGAGAAGTTATTTGCACCTTATATGAGAGAAGCAAAGGAAATAACCATTGAAGATCCATATATACGTGCTTCATGGCAAATCAAGAACTTCATGGAGTTTGCCCTGATGCTTATCAATACACGTCCAGTGGATGACTTGAAACTCAATCTCATCACTAACGAGGAGGAAGATAAAATTCCAGATCTGATAGACAAGCTTGATGACATCAAGGACGACCTTGCTTCTTATGGCATTGAGTTTACATACAAGTTCAGAGACTTCCATGACAGATGTATCAAAACAGATACAGGATGGACCATTACATTAGGACGTGGTCTTGATATGTTTGAAAAATATAGTCCCTACTCTATTGCATCATCGAAACAGGATATGCGTAAGTGTAAGGAGTTTACGGCAACATTCATGAAGAATAAAAACGTATGAAAAAAGGCTGCGTCACCACAAAGTAACGCAGCCTTTTACATATTTCATTCTTATCCCTTTAAAGCTTTAAAAACTAACGGGATAGGATATTTGATCTTTACCAAAGCTCCAGACGCTCATTCTTAGGAATGAACATCTTGTCGCCCTGCTTTACACCGAATGCCTCATACCAGGCATCAATGTGAGGAAGAGCACCATCTACACGCCACTTGCCAAGCGCATGAGGATCGTTCTTCACACGGTTGCGAATCTCCTTCTCGGTGATGTTCTGACCCCATACACCTGCGTAAGCAAGGAAGAAACGCTGATCAGCAGTAAAGCCATCCTTGTTCTTCAAAGGCTTCTTGGCTGTCGCATTCTTGAATGCATTGAAAGATACCATCAAACCACCGTGGTCGGCAAGGTTCTCACCCAATGTAAAGCGACCGTTGGCATTCAGATCAGGCAATACCTTGATGTTGCTGAAGAAATCAGCATACATATCTGCACGCTTGTTGAAGCCCTCTGCATCAGCAGCGGTCCACCAATCCTTCAGGTTACCGCTGGCATCATACTGGCGACCCTGATCGTCGAAACCGTGAGTCATCTCATGACCAATCACTACACCGATAGCACCATAGTTGAATGCCGCGTCTGCCTTGGCATCAAAGAATGGATACTGAAGGATACCTGCTGGGAAGCAGATCTCGTTGGTGGTAGGATTATAGTATGCATTCACAGTCTGAGGAGTCATATACCACTCGTCTCTGTTGACTGGCTTACCAGCCTTCTCTGCAATCTCCTTATTGTTGCGGAACTGACGGCAAGCCATCACGTTCTCATAGAAACTCTTGGATGGATCGATGGTAAGTTTGCTATAGTCAGTCCACTGGTTAGGATAACCAATCTTGACATAGAACTTATCGAGCTTATTGTGGGCAGCAGCCTTGGTCTCAGCACTCATCCACTCCTGAGCGTCGATACGCTGACCGAGACTCACCTGGAGATTCTTGACCAAAGTCTCCATCATCTTCTTGGATGACTCAGGGAAGAACTTCTTGCAGTAGATTCTGCCGAGTGCCTCACCCATCTGAGCATCTACCTGAGAGGTGGCACGCTTCCACAATGGATGGTCTTCCTTTCTGCCGCTCATGGTCTTGCCGAAGAAATCGAAGTTTGCCTCACGGATCTCATCGGTGAGATAAGCAGAAGAGCTGCCGATGACACTCCACTCCATCAAAGCCTTCAAGGTCTCAGCATCCTCAGCAGCAGTAATCTTGTCGTAACCAGCCATGAATGCAGGCTGACCCACAATCATCTCCTGGATATATTCGCTCTTGATGCCCTCGCCGTTAGCCAATGCCTCAAGAGGAATGTTTGGATAATTCTCCTTAAACTGCTTCAGGCTCATCTTGTTGTAGTTAGCCTGTGGGTCACGGAGTTCGGTACGGCTCTTGGAGATAGTAGCAAGACTGGTCTCGTGGAGGAATACCTTCTGTGCCTTCTGGGCAGCATCGGCAGCAGAGAAGCCATAGAGCTGGAACATCTTTGCCACGTAGGTCTTGAATGCCTCACGGATGGCTACGGTAGCAGCATCGTTGTTGAGGTAGTAATCCTTGGAACCGAGAGTCAAGCCACCCTGCATCACATTGTAGATGTTCATGGTAACGTTCTTCTCATCAGCACCGAAACCGGTACCGAAACCTACGCCCAAGCCCTGCATAGCATACTTCACCTGCAAGTTCTGGAGCTCAGCCTTGGTCTTGGCAGCAGCAATCTCGTCGAGGAGAGGCTTTACGGGAGCAATGCCCTCCTTGTTGCGGCGGTCGATATCGAGCGCCAACTTATAGAAGTCGGAAAGCTTCTGCTCGATGGTTCCAGCCTTGTAGGTCTTCTTCTTGAGTTCATCAAGAATAGAGTTGATACGCTTGTTGTTGTTCTCAGCCAACTGATCGAAACTACCATATCGGCTGTAGGCAGCAGGCAGCGGATTGTTCTTCTGCCAGCCACCGGTAGCAAACTGATAGAAATCATCAGCAGGCTTTGCTGTCTTGTCAAGATTGCTCATGACAAGTCCCGACTTGTTCTGAGCATCAGCAGCCAAAGGCATGGCTGCGAGCATCATCATCGGAAGGATGTACTTCATTTTCATTTTCTCGTTATTTATTATTGTTTTAACTATGAATTCTTGATTTCCTCCAGCTCTTCGGAGAGCATCATCCAGTTCTCGTTTTCCTCATCCAGGCTCTTCATCAGCTCGGTATATTCAGTAACGAGTTCCATATTCGTGGCATTCTCAGGCTTCATCAGGAGGGCATCAATCTCTGCCTTGCGGGTTTCGAGCTTTTCAATCTTCGTCTCGCATTCCTTCACCGCCTTCTCAGCCTTGCGAATCTTCTTCTGCTGTTCCTTGTGCTCGGCATAGCTGAGTTTTCCGGAGGATACTTCGGAAGAATCTGCAGATGATGATGAAGAAGATGGAGAGCCGGCAGATGACATATTCTGACTTCCGACCTGATTGGCAAGCGCCTGACTGATGCTCTCGGCATTGTGGGCACGGAGATAATCGTAGATACCGCCCAGATGCTCACGTACCTTGCCACCGGCGAACTCATATACCTTATCTACCAGTCCGTCGAGGAACTCACGGTCGTGGCTCACGATGATAGCGGTGCCGTCGAATGCCTTGATGGCTTCCTTCAACACATCCTTCGACTGCATGTCAAGATGGTTGGTAGGCTCATCGAGAATCAGGAGATTCACCGGTTCGAGCAGGAGCTTGATCATCGCCAGACGACTGCGCTCTCCTCCACTCAACACCTTGACATATTTCTCGGAAGTTTCGCCACCAAACATAAAGGCACCCAAGAGATCGTTCACCTTGAGGCGCATCTCGCCGGTAGCCACATTGTCGATGGTCTGGAAGATGGTAAGCTTCTCATCGAGCAACTGTGCCTGGTTCTGTGCGAAATAACCTATCTGCACGTTATGACCTATCTTGAGATTGCCCGTAAAAGGAATCTCGCCCATGATACACTTCACCAGGGTAGATTTACCCTCACCGTTCTTACCTACGAACGCCACTTTCTCGCCACGCTTGATGGTAAGGGTCACATGGTCGAAGACGGTATGATCGCCATAATCCTTTCTCACCTCATCGCAGATAACCGGATAATCGCCGCTGCGGAGACAAGGAGGGAACTTGAGATGCATCTGTTTGGTATCCACCTCATCCACCTCGATAGGAACGATTTTCTCCAACTGCTTGATGCGGCTCTGCACCTGTACAGCCTTGGTAGGCTTATAGCGGAAACGCTCGATGAAATCCTTGATATCGGCTATTTCCTTCTGCTGGTTTTCGTAAGCACGGAGCTGCTGCTCGCGGCGCTCGGCACGAAGTACCACATACTCATCGTATTTCACCTTGTAATCCTCTACCCTTCCGCAGGTAATCTCCAGGGTGCGGTTGGTTACATTATTGATAAAGGCACGGTCGTGGCTTACCAGCACCACCGCCTTGGCACTCTGCGCCAGGAACTGCTCCAGCCACTGGATACTCTCGATATCGAGGTGGTTGGTAGGCTCATCGAGGAGAAGTACATCCGGCTTCTGGAGCAGGATCTTTGCCAGCTCGATACGCATACGCCATCCACCGGAGAACTCCCGGGTAGGACGGTCGAAGTCTTCACGGGTGAAACCCAGACCGCTCAACGTGCGCTCTATTTCCGCCTCGTAGTTTTCACCGCCCATCATCATATAGCGATCATGTTCCTGGGTGAATTTCTCCACGAGCTGGGCATAACTCTCGCTCTCGTAGTCGGTGCGGTCGGCCATTTCCTGCTGCATCTTGTCGAGGCGCGCCTTCATCTCGGTATTGTGGGCGAAAGCCTTGCGGGTTTCCTGCTTCACGGTGGTATCATCCTGCAGTTTCATCACCTGAGGCAGATAGCCGATGGTGGTTTCATTAGGGATAGCCACTACGCCGGAGGTTGGCTTCTGCAAGCCACAGAGAATCTTCAGCATCGTAGATTTGCCGGCACCGTTCTTACCTACCAGGGCAATGCGGTCGCGGTCGTTGATTACGAAGCTTACATCATTGAAAAGTGGCTTTACGCCAAACTCTACTTTCAGTCCTTCTACTGAAATCATCTATTTGTTTTTTTATATTATTGAAGCTTTTGCCCTTTCAGGGCGACATTACATTTTCATTTAATACCCAGGGTGTTACCCTGGGCTAGGGGATTTTGCCCTTTCAGGGCGTATTGATGCAAACACGATACATCAAGAATAACTTTTAAATCAAGTTACGGAATGAGCAGGGAGGAATCTCCGTAGCTCAGGAATCGGAAATCGTGAGAGAGGGCATAATCATATACCTTCTTCCAATCACCATGCAGGAAGGCACTCACCAGGAGAAGCAGGGTGCTCTGAGGCTGATGGAAATTGGTTACCAGCATCTTCACAATCTTATAGGTATAACCTGGAGCGATGATGATCTGCGTGCTGGAATGAAGGGCTTCCAATCCGTTGCGGTCGAGATAATCGACGATTGCCTGAATAGCCTGCACCGGAGTGATGTCATCCACCAGATTGCCATCTGCCGACAGCTCGTATGGATTCCACTGTTTTACATGCAAATCCTCCTCGCTTGCCTCAGGATGCTTGATGAGATGCACGCCCATATAGTAGAGACTCTCGATGGTGCGCACACTGGTGGTTCCCACGGCGATGACCTGGCACTCGTGCTTGATGAGCTTCTCCAGACTGCGACGATGAACCACGATATATTCGGTATGCATCTGATGACCTTCTATCTCAAGACTCTTCACCGGCTTGAAGGTTCCCGCTCCAACATGAAGGGTTACCTCTTCACGGTCGATGCCATGCGCATCCAGGTCCTGGAGCACCGCATCGGTGAAATGCAGACCGGCTGTTGGGGCAGCCACACTACCCTTGATCTTGGAATATACGGTCTGATAAGTGGTCTTGTCACTTTCTTCTGTCTTGCGGTTCAGATAAGGAGGGATAGGCAACTCTCCCACTGCTTCGAGAATCTCGGCAAAGGAAACATGCTCGTTGTCCCAGTCGAAATCCACCCAGTAGTTGGTGCCGCCACCTTTAGTCACCAGTTCAGCCGCCTCTGTGCTGAGCGCATCTCCACGGCGCATGGTAGCAGAGAGGGTAAGCTGATGACCCTTAATCTCGAAGTCGCGCTTCAGGCTTCCCTCTTTCCATTTCTTCAGGTTACCAATCATACAGAGCCATGAGCAGTGACCCGAAGTCTGGAACATCAGCTCATAGTCGGTAGGTGCAGCGGGCTCCATCAGGAACACCTCGATGAGTGCTCCCGTCTCCTTGCGGAAATGCATGCGCGCCTGGATTACCTTGGTATTATTGAATACCATCATGGCACCCTTTGGCAGATAGTCGGGAAGATGGAAGAACACATCGTCGCTTACCTCGCCATGCTTATAGACCAGCAGTTTACTGTGGTCGCGCTGTGAGATAGGAAACTTGGCGATGCGCTCATCTGGCAAATCGTAATTATAATCACTAATCTTAATATGTTTTGTATCCATTATTTTACTTTGAACTTTGAGCTTTGAACTTTGAACTTTATGATTTACCTTTTTTCAGAAAAGGCTATTATACTACTATAATCCCGTCATCAGAACGACGGCACGCAGGATGACATATACGAGGGTGAGCATCAGGACGGTCATAATCATATCGATGTCATCGCAATCATATCCCGTACTGGTATATTGATTCGAAACATACTTGATTTCCGGTGACATACGCCGGTACATACGATGGAAGAAAAGATATACCAGCGTACCAACCACCATGCCCAGCAGCATGCCGCAAACGATGTCCAGCGGATAATGAACGCCCAGATAGAGACGGGTCCAGCAGTTCACCAGCGACCATGCTACTAGGGTGAAGGTGAGCATCCTGCTCCTTACAAGCAGCGAGAAGAACACGGCTATCGCCATGGTATTGGCTGCATGCGCCGAACAGAAACTGTAGTCCTTCAGACGAAGATTATCCACTACCTGTACGGAATATTTTACCAGCGGATCGTTGGAAGGTCGCCATCTAGCCGCAAGCGGTTTGATGATTCCCTCGGCAATGCCATCGGCAAAAAGAATGCACAGGAATGCGCAGCCTACAATAAGACCAATCTGCCCAATCGTCTCATTATTGCGCATCACGATGATAAAGAGTACAAGATAGAGCGGTATCCAGGTGAAACCCGAAGTAAGTGCCATCACCAACTGGTCGAGAATCACATTGTTACTGCCGTTGAACCACTGCAGTATCTGAAAGTCAATATCTTGTATCGAACTAAAATCCATTTACTTATTGTTTTATATTTAATGTTGAATGTAGAATGATATCAGTGTCTGACGCTCCATCCACTTCATTCTCCTAGATTTCCTCGAGATGCTTGGTCTCGATCCATCCTTCTCTTCCATCGCCTACGCGGATGCCACGCCAGTCGGTCATACCCTTGTCGATGATATCTACACGGGTACCCTCGTGGAGTACAAACTGATCGGTACTGGTCTTGGCAGGCGTCTTCTTGATGTTCACGGAAGGTGAGATGATGATGGCACCCTTGCGGTTGTCGAGCGCCTGCTTCTGCTGATAGGCAAAGAGATTGCTCAGCAGGAAGACGAGGAAGAAGCCGATACCGCCAAAGAAGCCGATCTTGCGCATCAGGATGTGCGGACCGAAGAGATAGAGCAGCACGAGCAGCAGCGCCATGATGATGGAGATGATACCAGTCTTCGCCCAGTTATCTACACTCGTGAAGTTGACCAGCGCCTTATACCAGGTAACAAAGAACATTTCGCTTACCGGGGTAATCTTGTCGATGGTCTTGCTGCGTGCAAACTGGAGATTGAAGTTGATGTCCTCATCTCCAGGCGAGAGCAGGCGGGCACGTTCATAGTTGAGCACCGCCTTGGTGATATTGTCTGTACGATAGTAGGCATTGCCGAGATTGTAGTAAATCTCGGCAGAGGCACCATTCTTGAGCAGCTCTTCGTAGTCGCGGATAGCCTGCTGGTAGTTGCCCTTCTGGTATTCCGTATCGGCATTGTTCTTGGTGATTGCCGATATCGGAGAAGCGCCGAAGCCCAGCATTGCCAGGAGCAGCCATACGAAGGAATATCCGGCAGGATGCTTCTTGGCGTTCTTGCGAGCCGCATTAATTGCATTTTCTATTTCCATAATCGCTGTCATTGCTGATTCGAAGGTACGGTTCATATTGCCGGCAGGATCGCCTGGAGCATAACGCTCGAACTCGCACTCATCGAGAGCGGAAGTAAACTTCTGTATTGTAACATCGTCCACATCGTGGGCGAAGAGTTTCTCACGGATATTCTCACGAGAGAGCTGCTCTACCGGCATGTTCAGCTTGTAGCTCATATATCCCCAGAGGGCACGCATCACCTCATCATAGAACTCGCCCTGCTTGCCCTGCAGCATCAGCTTGTTGGCCATGCGCAGACGCTTGGTGGCTATCTTGCCCGCCTTGTTGGAGCGCTTCTTCACGATGTCGGCATTCTCGATGGCTCTGCGGTGGAATACCACCAGCAGCACGAAGAAGGCGATGAGCGGAATGAGCAGACTGGTCCAGTAGCCGAAGCTTCCGAAGAACATATCATCTGCCTGATGCTGTGAGGTCTTGCCCAACTTGATGGTATGGATATCCTTGTCCTTGCTGGTATAGTCAGACGACTCGGATGTTGATCCATCTCCCTTCTCCACGTTCAGAGTGAAAGGTTGGGTCTTGATGGTCTTATACGCATTCTTGCTGGTATCATAATAGGTGAACTCCACGGCTGGAATGGTATAGCTGCCCTGATTACGAGGAACAGCCAGGAAATCGTAGATCATATTACCCTCCACTCCATTGGCAGTGAGTCGGGTCTTATCTGTTACCTTGGCATCATACTTGTCGAAATCCTTCGGGAAATTCACTACTGGCTGCTTAAGCAACTTGAGGTTGCCAATACCTCCCACAATCACACGGAGCGTGATCGGTTCGCCTGCCTTGATTTCCTTCTTGTCAAGACAAGCAGAGATATTGAACTTTCCTACTCCACCCGAGAAGTTGGCAGGGCGCTGAGGCAACGGATCTACCTGCAGGGTGATACCCGGAGCCTTGATGTCCTTCTTTACCTCTACATATCCGGATCCGCCATTGAAGAAGGCCTCCATAGGATCGACATTGCGGTTCTGCTGTACCACGATGCCCTTGAAGGTGATGGAAGGAATCTCCAGCTTACCGGTCATCTGAGGATACATCACATACTGGCTCCAGGTGACACACTTGTAAGGACGACCGTTCACCATTTCGGTATGGAAGGTCTTCTGCTGTGGCAGAGGCACTTCCTGGTTGTGGAATCCCTTCAGGTCTGGCATCTTGCCTTCCAGCTGGGTGAGTTCCACCTGTGTATATACCTTGTAGGTAAGCAGGATAGGTTCCTGCTCGTGTACTCTCTTCTTGTTGGCAGACACCTTGATGAAGAGGTCGCTGCCTGAGATGGCAGAGCCTGCGGTACGCATACGAGGTTGGTCGTAGCTATTCTGTCCGTGCATGCTAGGAGCGCCGTTGGTATGCTGGGCGTGCCCCGACACCGTAATCTTCACGGCGCGAGAAGCCAGGTTCCTACCATCCACGATGGCGTGGGAAGAACCAATATTGAAGGTACCATTCTTTGCCGCATAAAGGGTGTAGGTGATGGTTACAGATGAAGAGGACGAGGTATGTCCGTTGATCATCTGATAACTGGATTGCGAAGATGTGTAAGGGCCTGCGATGACTTCGAGTCCATCCTGCACTGCACCCATTCTGAATTCCTCTACATCACGGGTGTTGATGGTATAGGCGACACGGAAGTTTTCTCCAGCCGCTACGTGCGATGGAGCCGACACGGAGATATGCTGGGCCACCGCATGCACCTGGTAGCCTAGCAAGCATATCAGCAATATCAAATACCAACCTATTCTTTTCATATCGTATCTTAAATAATAGCTAAATATTATATGTAAATCGTATTTTTATCTCATCTAATCTTTTACCAATTCTTGTCGTAAGCCTTCCTGCGTGGCTGGCTCATCGCCTTCTGCAACTTGCGCTTGGTGGCTTGCTCCTGCTGAACGGCGGCATTCAGGAGCTGCTCGGCATTCTCGCGGCTCATCTTGTCCTGGTTCGGCTGGTTTTGGTTCTGATTATTTTTGTTATTCTTATTCTTGTTCTTGTCGTTTTTGTTCTTATAGTCGTTTTTATCCTTGTTGTCTTTGTTCTTGTCCTTATTCTGATCCTTCTTGTTCTTGTCCTTGTTCTTATCCTTGTTGTTCTTGTTCTTATCCTTGTTTTGCGGATTGTTCTTGAGCAACTTCTTGCAGAGGGCAAGATTATAACGGGTCTCATTGTCCTGTGGATTGCATCTCAGCGCCATCTTGTAGTATTCGATGGCCTGGGCATATTCACGGTGGTTCTGCATGATCACGCCCATGTTGTGATAGCTGGCTGCACGGCGGAGGCGGTTGGTTTCCAACTGGGCAGCATTGGTAAACTGCTGTATCGCCATGGAGTCTTTCTGCTGCGCCATGAGCGCACAACCAAGATTGTATATCGCCTGTGGATTCTTCTGATTCTTGGAGATAGCCTTGCGATATTGGGTTTCTGCCACTGCCCATTTCTGAGATTTGAAGGCACGATTGCCCTGACGGATCAGGTTGCGATCAGTCTGGGCTCCGACTTGTGCCGTACCCACCAGCAACATTGCCACTGTTACTATTATATAATGTATATACTTCATTTTTACATCTATATTTTAAAGCTTTTGCCCTTTCAGGGCGCCTTGCTACTACTCGCTTTACCCAGGGCGATGCCCTGGGCTAAGAGCTTCTGCCCTTTCAGGGCGAATAGGTGACAGCCCAGACTTATGAAGCTGCTTTATTTCGGCAGCTTCAAGGAATCCCTTTTGAAGAACTTGATGTTCCTGAGCAACGGATTCTTTACTTCCAGCATGCAGACCTCGATGATGAGCAGGAGGATGATGAGAATGCCCACAGCCTGAAACTGTTCATCGTAGGCACTGTATATCACGCTGGTCATATCTCCCTTCTGCAACTTGGTAAGGTCATCATTCAATGCCTTTTCTGCATCACTCGTATTATCCACATGGATATACTGACCCTTGCCAGCCTGCGCCAGTTCGCGGCACATCTGCTCGTTGAGGGCAGTCATCACGGTATTGCCTGCATGATCCTTCAGATAAGAGCCATCGCCCATCGGGATAGGAGCACCCTTGGTATTACCGATACCGAGAATGAACACGTTGATGCCCTTCTTCTGGGCAATCTCGGCAGCCTCCTTGGCACCATCCTCATGGTTCTCACCATCGGTAATCACGATGATGGCTCTACCCACATTGTCCTGCTGGGTAAAACTCTTGGTGGCAAGCGAGATGGCATCGCCGATATTGGTACCCTGAGTCTGGATCAGCCCCGGTGTGATATTCTGCAGGAACATCTTTGCCGATACATAATCACTGGTGATAGGCAACTGCACGAAGGCATCGCCTGCAAAGACAATCAGTCCGATCTTGTCGTTGCTGAAGTTATCTACCAGATTCTCTATCAGCATCTTGCTCTTGTCGAGACGGGAAGGAGCCACATCCTCGGCAAGCATGGAATTGGAGATATCGAGACAGATCATCGTCTCGATGCCATTACGCTTGTCGTGAGAAATCTTGCTTCCCATCTGAGGGCGAGCCACCATCACGATGACGAGTGCCAAGGCTGCAAGCATCAGCACAAACTTCACCGTAGGACGGTATTTGGATATGTTGGGCATCAACTGCTTGAGCAGTTCCGGATCGCCCAATCTTTTCAGCTTAGCCTTTCGCCTTCTCCAGCCTACCAGACGAACCAGTATGAGCACCGGTATCAGCCAGAGCAGCCAGAGAAACGTAGGATCTTCAAATCTTAACATATTTATATGATGTTATAATCTATTTTGTCTAAACTCCTCTTTCATCAAGGAATTCTTCTGAACCAAGTGAGGCGGAGCAATATCTCCAGGAGCAGTACCAGGAGTGCACCCAGGGCAAAAGGCTGATAGGCCTCATAACGCTTGGCAAAATGCTTCACATTAAACTTAGACTTCTCCAACTTGTCGATGTCCTTGTAGATCTTCTTCAACTCGGCTGTACTCGTAGCTCGATAGAAGTTTCCATCGGTGGTCTGAGCGATGTCGCGCAGCGTCTGGGTATCGATTTCCACCGGGATATTGACATACTGCACGCCTCCTGCCACAGGCATCGGATAAGGCGCCACCTTGTTGGTTCCCACACCGATGGTATAGACTCTGATGCCGTAGCTCTTGGCTATCTCGGCAGCGGTCATAGGCGAGATGTCACCCATGTTGTTACTACCGTCGGTGAGCAGGATTACCACCTTGCTCTTTGCCTTGGAATCCTTGAGTCGGGTCACGGCGTTGGCAAGTCCCATACCCACAGCGGTACCGTCGTCGATGAGTCCGCGAGCCGCGATATCGGTGCGGGTATCATGCAGGAGTCTGAGCAGACTGGCATGATCGGTGGTCATCGGACATTGCGTGAAAGCCTCTCCGGCAAAGATGGTGAGTCCGATATTGTCGGTAGGACGGCCTGAGATAAACTCAGTGGCAACATCCTTCGCCGCCTCCATACGGTTTGGCTTCAGATCCTCGGCAAGCATAGAGGTTGATACGTCCATGGCAAGCATGATATCGATACCTTCTACGGTCTTGTTGTCCCAGGAATAGTGGGTCTGCGGACGGGCCATGGCGATGACGATGAGCACGAAGCAGATGCATCTCAGCACCATCGGCAGATGGATGAGTCTGACGCGCATGCTCTTGGGAGCATACTGATAGATGCGTGTATCACTCATGCGCATCGTAGGCTCGCTCTTCTTCCTGCCCAGGAAATACCATAATATATAAGGTATCAGCAGCAGGAGCAGCAGAAAATATGCTTTACTTGCAAATTCCATTTCTTAATTTCTTTTTATTGTTTACATCACCAGCTCTGGATTTCTGAGCCTGATGACATTTACATCACGAGCATCGCTACCTGATAAACGATGTAGCCGAAGATGGCAACTACGCTGATGCCGCCCACCCAGAGCAGGGTCTTGATGAGTCGGCGCTGCTGCTGCGACTTCTGGTCTTCGGTGCTGAGCGTTGGAACGATCTTCTCCTCCTTAGGCTGCTCATCGGTCTTCGTCTGGTCGATGAAGTTGATGGCATTCACCAGGTTGGCATCGTTCTCGTTCATCGGAATCTCGTACTTGGCAAACTTCACCAGGTCGGCGGTGGAGAAGAGCATTCTCAGCTCGTCTATCATCTTCTGGTCGCCCGAAGCACGCAGGTGCTCGATGATTTCTCCACTGGTCATCTCCATCGCATTGAATCCGAAGCGGCTCACGATATAGGCACGCAGCGTATTGGTCAACTGGGTGTAGTACTCTTTCTGAGTCTCCTGGCTGGCACTGGTATGATGATGCTTGATGTCATTGATTTCACGCAGTGCCTTCTCATGGGCAGGCACCCTCTTCACGATGCGGATGCGGGCGATGATAGGCTTGTTCTTCTTCAGACGATTGCGTAGATAAATCATTGCACCACAGATGATAATCATCAGCAGGCTCAACCAGAAGGCGAAGCTCCACTCACTCCATTCAAAAGGATTATCCTGTACACCCTTTGCCGGATAGAACTGGTTAGGATGCACCGTATCTACCGGAACGGTGAGCACCTTCAGCGCCAACGGATTTCCGTGATAGCTCTTGCCGTCGATCTTCACATCGAGTGCAGGAACCACATACACCTTCTCATCGAAAGAGGTAAGCGTATAGTCGCGGCTCACCTGGATGCGGTCATCACCCATCTGCATCGTGTCGCCCTTGCTCTGCTCCACCACCTCTACACCAGGTGCAATCTGGTCCTGAGGCTTGAAGGATGGCAGCACGATTCTGGCACCCTTCCGGGCTGTAGCCTTGAGGTGCAGGATGGTCTGCTGTCCGATAAGCAGCTGCAGGGAATCCATGCGCTGCTCCACGGTCTGACCGAAAGCCAGCGTAGAGCAACCCATCAGCGCCATCGTCAATATGATATTCTTTATTTTCATGTTATCTTACTTTAGCCTCTCTGTTTGAACAGCATCAGGAGCGCCTTCGAGAAGTCCTCGTTGGTGGCTACCGAAGTCCAATCTACCTTGCTCTTGGCAAAGAGCTGTCGCAGATTCTCCTGCTGTCGCAACCAGTTTTGGGTGTGAGCCACTCTCAATTTCTTCGAACTGGTATCGATATACATCTCGTGTCCCGTCTCGGCATCCATCACCTTGAGCAGTCCCACGTCGGGCAGCTGCTTGGCACGCGGATCATACACCTGTATTCCCACCACATCGTGCTTCTGGTTGGCTATCTGCAGCTGGTGCTGATAGTCCTTGTTGTCGTAGAAGTCGCTGATGACGAAAGCCGTGCAATGACGCTTCATCACCCTCGTGAAGTATTCCAGGGCACATCCGATATCGGTACGCTGACTCTCGGGATGAAAGTCGAGCATCTCACGAATGATGTAAAGGATATGCTTGCGTCCCTTCTTGGGAGGGATATATTTCTCTATTCTGTCGGAAAAGAAGATGACACCTATCTTGTCGTTGTTCTGGATGGCACTGAAGGCAAGGGTTGCAGCTATCTCGGTAGCCAGGTCGCGCTTCATCTGGCGCATGGTACCGAAATCGAGCGAACCGCTCACATCCACCATCAGCATCACGGTAAGCTCTCGCTCTTCTTCAAAGACCTTGACGAAAGGGCGATGGAAGCGAGCCGTCACATTCCAGTCGATGTCTCTCACGTCGTCGCCATACTGATATTCGCGCACCTCGGCAAAGGCCATTCCCCTACCCTTGAAGGCAGAATGATACTGGCCGGCGAAGATGTTCTGGCTCAATCCGCGAGTCTTGATCTCGATCTTCCGAACTTTCTTTAAGATATCTTGTGTATCCAACTTATTACTTTGAACTTTGAATTTTGAACTTTGAACTTACTTCATCAAGGCACTTCTACCTTGTTGATGATGCGGCTGACGATTTCCTCGCTGGTGATTTCGCTTGCCTCTGCCTCGTAAGAGAGGCCGATGCGGTGGCGGAGTACATCGTGAGCCACGGCACGTACATCCTCAGGAATCACGTAGCCACGGTGCTTGATGAAGGCGTAGGCTCTGGCTGCCTTGGCAAGTGAGATGCTGGCACGAGGACTGCCGCCAAAGGTAATCATATCCTTCAATTCGCCCAGGCCGTAACGGTCTGGATAACGGGTAGCGAAGACGATGTCGGCAATATACTGCTCAATCTTCTCATCGATATACACCTCGTTGACGATGCTGCGAGCCTTCAGGATTTCCTCGGCTGTAGTAACCGGAGTCACGGTAGGCAGACCGCCCTGGATGTTTTCACGGATGATGAGCTTCTCTTCTTCGATGGTAGGATAATCGATGACAACCTTGAGGAGGAAACGGTCCACCTGAGCCTCAGGCAACTGATAGGTACCCTCCTGCTCTACCGGGTTCTGGGTAGCCATCACCAGGAATGGATTAGGCAAATGGAATGTCTGGTCGCCGATGGTTACCTGATGTTCCTGCATCGCCTCGAGCAAGGCACTCTGCACCTTGGCTGGAGCACGGTTGATCTCATCTGCCAGGACGAAGTTGGCAAACACAGGTCCTCGCTTCACATGGAAGGCTTCATCCTTCTGCGAATAGATCTGCGTACCGATCACGTCGGCAGGCAACAAATCGGGTGTAAACTGTATGCGGCTATAGTCTGCACTAATCAACTGAGACAATGTTTTGATTGCAAGAGTCTTCGCCAGACCCGGTACACCTTCCAGGAGAATGTGACCATCAGAGAGAAGACCGATAAGGAGACAGTCAACGAGGTGCTTCTGACCTACGATGACCTTGTTCATGCCCATTACCAGGTTGGTAACGAACTGACTCTGTTGTTCAATCCGGATATTCAACTCACGGATATCAATAGCTTCTGCCATAATCTTATATCAATTTTACGTTTAATTCATTCTAAAAACAGAACAAAGGGCACTTCCAAAATGCCCTCCGTCCTCAAATCAAACGCAAAAGTACTCAATTATGAGCACAAAAGCGAATAAAGCTAACTAAATTATATTAAAAAAGTTTCACAAACGCTATTTTTAGAAACTTTTAATAAAGCAGGCACACGAAGCATCAGCGATTGCGATGCTTCATATACCATGGATGTACTAGGAAATTATACATCAGGAGAGAAACCACTGTCAATCCGAAAGCCGGATACACAAGTTCATTATACACTGGATTCAATATCGCCATATCCACATCAGGAGACTTCTGATACACGTCCTTCACCAGCCAGAAACCCAATCCGATTCCTAAGCTCAACCCCAGTTCCCACGCCAGGAAGAAGGAGCTCATACTGGTGCCACGCTGGCAATGCTTGGCAAGCTTGATGTAGAAAAGCAGGAATCGGCTTCCGATGATACCCACTCCCAAGGCCAGCAAGGCTGGAACAAGCGTATCTTCGGCAAAGCTCTGATCACTTAAGAAAACAAATTCTGCTGCCGCGATCAATATCAGTCCCACGATTACCTGACTCTTCAGCTCTGCATCAGCAAAAACGTATTTCTCAGCCACCAATGCCAGAAACAGTCCGCAAAAAAACATCGCATAGACGGTGAGAGAATGAGGCAGCGACAGATAGAAGCCCGGTATCACCATGATGCATACAATATTGACGAACAGCGGAAATCCCTGAGGCAGGAAAAAGCGGTCACTGCTGATGAGCGACACTTTGTCTGACGGAGCCTTGAACGGGAATTTCACCCTGGAAACCAGCACCAAGGCTACCAATGCCAATACCGAAGCTACGGGAAAAACGACTTTCATACTGAAGACATGATAGACCAGAAGCGACAGCAATGGACCTACCGCAATGGAAAAGCGGGCAAACCAGGAGGTGATATAATTCGCCTCCGTACGCTGGAAAGATTCACAGGTATCGATAATCAGCGTACTCGCCAGCGACATCTCTGCCAAACCCAGGAAAGCGCCCTGAATCAGACGCATCACCACCAGCATCTCGAAGCCCACCTTGATATTCCAGAAGGTTTCCAGATAATAAAGAACGACGAGACTGACTGCCACGCCGAGGATGGACATCTGGCATACCCGATTGCGACGATAGTGCTGCACCAGATAAGAACAGAAGCCACCCAGCAGAAAGATGCCCAAACCATAGGCTGCATACACCACACCCACCTGAGCAAGGGAATAACCCTCCTTAGTCATAAAATAAGGTATGCTCAGGAGGAGCATGTAGATGCTCGTCATCAGGAAGAGATTGGCGAAGCATAGACGCCAGAAGTCACGGTGCCACAGATTAAAATGCACCGGGGTATTTTGCGTATCCATCTTAGTAGCTCTCTTCTGCGCTTGGATACTCCACGCTCTTCACGGCGTCGATATAAGCCTTTACTCCCTTCTGCATCTCCTCGCCTACCTGGGCAAAATGACGCAGGAATTTTGGCTTGAAGCCCTGGGTCATACCGAGCGCATCAGCATAAACCAGCACTTGCCCATCACAACCGTTACCAGCTCCAATACCGATAGTTACAGCGTTTACCTGACGTGAAACTTCAGCCGCCAGTTTGGCAGGAACCTTCTCCAGGACGATGGCAAAACAGCCAGCCTTATCCAGTGCTTTAGCATCGCTGATCAGCTTCTCAGCCTCTGCATCTTCCTTGGCACGGATGCCGTAACCGCCAAACTTATTCACGCTCTGAGGAGTAAGTCCGAGATGACCGCAAACAGGAATACCGGCATTGATGAGTGCCTGAACAGTATCCAGGATTTCCACGCCACCTTCCAGCTTCAGCGCATCCACGCCCGTCTCCTTCATCATTCGGCAGGCATTGCGCAAGGCATCTTCCTTGCAAACCTGATAGCTGCCGAAAGGCATATCACAGAGCACGAGTGCATGATTGCAGGCGCGGGCCACACTGCGTGCGTGGTAAATCATCTGATCTACGGTGATAGGCAATGTATCAGCAGTTCCAGCCATCACATTGCTAGCCGAATCACCTATCAGGATGGTATCGATGCCAGCTGCATCGATGATGCCTGCGGTAGTGAAATCGTAGGCAGTAAGCATCGTAACCTTCTCACCTGCCGCCTTCATTTCGGCGTAGGTCTTGGTTGTGATTTTCTTTTTGTCTGTAGATAAATATCCCATATAATTGTGTTTACTTAAAAGTATAATTCTTTTCAGCCTATTTTCTGATTATCCTCTCCAGGTCATCGTATCCGAATCCATTGTAATCGGCTATCACATAGTCGCTGTATGGCTGGATGCTCTCTGCAGAATTGGTAGTAGCGAGTCCGAGGGTAAATGCACCCGAAGCTCTCACTGCCTTCAGTCCGTTGAAGCTGTCCTCCAGACCTACGCATTCCTCCGGCTTTGCTCCGAAACAGGCAGCACCCTTGAGATAACAGTCTGGATCCGGCTTGCTCTTGACAAAATCTTCGCTGGTGAGCACGCGGTCAAAATTGGTCTTGAACTCAGGATGATGCTTATACACCTGCTCCATCTTCTGCAGATTGCTGCTCGTCACCACAGCGCACTTCACACCATGCGCCTTCACGTCTTTCAGGAAAGTTTCGAATCCGGGAATGTAAGGAAACGACATATTCAGCTCGAACTCATCGAGCCGGGCTGTTATCTTAGCCTGTTCCGACTTGCAATCGGTGTATCCATCAATATGAGCGAATGCGGCATCGTCAGAGAAGTACTTGTCGTAGATCTGAACCAGGGTCTGTCCCTTGATGCGATGCGCAAAGTCAGGCATCTCCGGATGATACTCCCTGCCTATCATTCCCCAGAACACGGAATACTGGCTTTCGGTATCGAAAACCACGCCGTCTAAGTCGAATAATGCTGCTTTTATCATTACTTTTTATATTAAATAAATACTATCTAACATCTTTTTCGGGTGCAAAGGTACACATTTTTTTGCTAACTAGCCCCGAAATAACTACTAAATATACAAAAAAAGCTAATTTTATTTTGTTTTATCTACAATTTGCACTACCTTTGCATCGGTTTATATACATTAATAAATATAGTATATACATTAACTATTATAGATAGAAAGAAACAAAAACAAGATAGAATGAATATCATAGAGAAATATTTCCCTCACCTCACCGACGAGCAAAAGAAGCAGTTCGCTGCCCTCGACGGTCTGTATCGCGATTGGAATGCCAAGATCAATGTCATCAGCCGCAAGGATATCGACAACCTCTACGAGCACCATGTGCTCCACTCTCTGGCTATTGCCAAGGCGATCAACTTCCGCCCGGGTTCAGAGATTCTCGACTTCGGATGCGGCGGTGGCTTCCCGGGCATCCCGCTCGCCATCCTCTTCCCTGAGTGCAAGTTCAAGCTCATCGACGGCACCGGCAAGAAGATCAAGGTGTGCAATGAGGTGGCTGGCGCTATCGGACTCAAGAACCTGGTGGCTGAACACCTGCGCGGCGAGGACGAGAAAGGCAAGTACGACTTCGTGGTGAGCCGTGCCGTGATGCAGTTGCCCGACCTGATGAAGATCATCAAGAAGAACTTCAAGAAGGCGGGTCAGAATGCCCTGCCTAATGGTTTGCTCTGCCTCAAGGGCGGCAATCTGAAGGAAGAGCTCAAGCAGTATTATAAGATTTCGGAAATCACCCCTCTCAGTACCTTCTTCGATGAGGAGTGGTTCAGCCAGGACAAGCAGCTGGTTTATGTTCCGGCATAGAAGTGAAGAGTGAAAAATTCATCAGCTTCACTAATCATAAAGTTCAAAGTTCAAATCTCAAAGTTCAAAGTAAAATGCTACATATCGAAAGATTCCAAGTCAACATGTTGCAGGAAAACTGCTACGTGGTCAGCGATGACACCCTCGAGTGCGTCATCATAGATTGCGGCGCCTTCTATCCTGAAGAGCGCAAGGCAATCACCGAGTATATCAGAAAGAACAATTTGAAGCCTGTTCATCTCCTCGTTACCCATGGTCATCTCGACCATAATTTCGGCAACGATACCATCTACCAGGAGTTCGGACTGAAGCCGGAAGTGGCACAGGGCGATGAGAAGCTGATGAAGGGTCTGGCTCATCAGGCTGAGACATTCTACCAGATGCAGCTCGACACCCACTTCCCTCCTATCGGTCATTTCTTTGAGGAAGATGAGGTAATCAAGTTCGGCAATCACGAATTCACCATCATCGAGACTCCAGGCCACAGCAACGGCTCCGTATGCTTCTATTGCGAGGCAGAGCACGTACTCTTCTCGGGCGATACCCTCTTCAAGAGCTCAATCGGCAGAACCGATTTCCCTGGCGGCAGCATGTTCCGCATCATCAACAGCCTGCGCCATCTCGGCATGTTGCCGGATGAAACACAGGTGTTGCCAGGCCACGGAGAGGCTACCAGCATCGGCGAGGAATTGGCTCATAATCCATATATGGACCGATAGATTCAGGAAGATACAGCATTCAGAATTCCAAGGATTCAGAAGATACAGCATTCAGATGATTCAGAAGAAATCGAACACAGAGAAAATCATCCTGGGCATTGACCCCGGCACCAACGTGATGGGCTATGGCGTGATACGCGTCATCGGCAACAAGGCAGAACTGGTGGTGATGGGCGTCATCGATATGCGCAAGGAGAAAGATCCCTACTTGCGACTCGGCAGGATTTTCGAGCGGGTGACTGGCATCATCGATTCCTATCTGCCCGACGAGATGGCGATAGAGGCTCCCTTCTTCGGCAAGAATGTGCAGTCGATGCTCAAGCTCGGCAGGGCACAGGGAGTGGCTATCGCTGCTGCCATCCACCACGACGTACCCATCCACGAGTACGCTCCGCTGAAAATCAAGATGGCAATTACCGGACAAGGTCAGGCTTCCAAGGAGCAGGTGGCGGCGATGCTGCAGCGCATGCTCAACATCCGGGAAGACGAGATGCCGAAATACATGGATGCCACCGATGCCCTGGGCGCCGCCTACTGCCATTTCCTGCAGATGGGCAGACCCGAAACGGGCGACAGACACTATAGCAGCTGGAAGGATTTTGCTACCAAGAACGCCAGCCGCATAGAGAAAGATACAGGCATGACAGGCCCGCAGGCAAAGCTTCTGGCGGCTATCAACCGTACCACGCACAAGTAGCCCAGCCCGGAAATATCATCCTGTTATCACGCAATCATATCAAAAAAAATAAGAGAGATGCAAAAGATTATCAGTATTCAGAATGGCGTAACCCGTATGCCGGAATGGCGTATGGCTGAGCCAGTTAACTTCGAGGCATGCGACGGCGAGCATATCGCTATCGTAGGTCCCAATGGTGGAGGTAAGTCGATGTTCGTGGACATCCTTGTGGGCAGACACCCGCTGTTGATGCACGATCCTGATTACGATTTTTCTCCTAGTACCAAGCCCCTGGTGAGCGACAATATCAAGTATATCACCTTTCGTGATACCTACGGAGGCGACAACGACCGCACCTACTTCCTGCAGCAGCGCTGGAACCAGCTGGAAATAGATGAGAACACGCCTATCGTCAAGGATAAGCTGGAAGAGGCTTATCAGATGGCTGGCGAAGATACGCCGGAGCGCAGACAGCTGCAGGAACACATCTACGAGCTGTTCCACATGCACCACCTGCTCGACAAATACACCATCCTGCTGAGCAGTGGAGAGCTCCGCAAGTTCAAGCTTGCCTCTACCCTCTTCTCAGAGCCTCGCGTGCTGATCATGGACAATCCTTTCATCGGTCTGGATGCCGACACCCGCGACCAGCTCAAGGAGCTTCTCAAGTCACTCACCACCGAGCATCATCTGCAGATCATCCTCGTATTGAGCAAGAGCGATGACATCCCAGACTTCATCACCCACGTGGTAGAAGTGAAGGATATGAAGGTATATCCTAAGCTTACCAAGGAAGAATATCTGGCACAGCGCAACCCCATCCCTGCCCACGTATTATGCGAAGAATTAGAACAAGCCATCATCGACCTGCCATATAGCGACCGGGAATATCACAGTCAGGAAGTGGTGAAGATGAACAAGGTTCGCATCCAGTATGGCGAGCGCATCATCCTCAACGATCTCGACTGGACGGTTAACAATGGTGAGCGCTGGGCGCTGAGCGGACAGAACGGTGCCGGCAAGAGTACCCTGCTCAGCCTGGTATGTGCCGACAATCCGCAGAGCTACGCCTGCGACATTGCCCTCTTCGGCAATCCTCGTGGCAGTGGCGAGAGCATCTGGGATATCAAGAAGCATATCGGCTATGTATCTCCAGAGCTTCACCGTTCCTATCAGCGTGATATGCCAGCCATCCGCATCGTGGCGAGCGGCCTTACCGATTCTGTGGGTCTCTATGTAAAGCCTAAGGAAGAGGATATGGACCAGTGCCGTTTCTGGATGAAGGTGTTCGGTCTGGAGGGTTTGGAAGATCGTGGTTTCCTGAAGCTGTCAAGTGGCGAGCAGCGCCTGGTACTTCTGGCACGCGCCTTCGTGAAGGATCCTGAGCTCCTCATCCTCGACGAGCCTCTTCATGGTCTTGACAACAGAAACCGCCGCCTGGTAAAGGATATCATCGAGGCATTCTGCAAGCGAAAGAACAAGACGATGATCATGGTTACTCACTATAAGGAAGAGCTCCCTGCCTGCATCGACCACAGCATCTTCCTGATGAGACATACGAAATAGATATCCGTGTAAACAATATTCAAGGAAGAGAATATCAGACGAAAATGCCAGGAAAATGGGGAAAGAAGAGATTGAGAATTTTCCCTTAAGGATTTTTATTTTTTTCCTTAAGGGAAAATATATTTTTCCTTAAGGGAAACGCCAGCTTCTCTTAAGAGTTTTTTCCGCAACGGTCAACTTGTAAAGTTATTTACCATAACCAGTATTTTAAGAAGCGGTATGAGCGGTCACGATGGATGATATTCATCGCTATGATAGGATTGGCAAATGAATCGAATTAAATATATGTTTTCTGTAAGAAGCTGGAATAAAAACTTCTTTAAAAGTTTGGAAGTTACAAAAAATCGGCGTATCTTTGCAGAAGATTGGCGGCGCTCGGCAATTTGAAAGCAAGCTTTCATTGCGCTCTCTGGCACAATCTTTGCAGTATATATATATTTATTAATCATGGAGGAATAATATGGCAAATTATATCAGATTTGACTGGGCGATGAAACGCCTGCTTCGCAACAAGGCAAACTATGCCGTGCTGGAAGGCTTTATGTGTTCGCTGCTGAACGAGAAATTCAAGATCAACCGATTCCTGGATAGTGAGAGCAATCAGCAGACCGAGAATGATAAATTCAACAGAGTGGATATCCTGGCAGAAAATGAGAAGGGAGAATTCATCATCTTCGAGATACAGAATACCCGGGAACATACCTATTTCCACCGTATGCTCTATGGAGTTTCCAAGGTCATCACAGACAATATCAGTCTGGGCGATGATTACGACAAGGTGCGCAAGGTATATTCCATCAATATCGTGTATTTCACATTGGGACAGGCTAAGGATTATGTATATCATGGCAAGACGATGTTCCAAGGACTGCATCAGCCGGATGATATCCTGAAACTCTCTAACCGACAGAGTGAACTCTTCTTCGGTGATGAAATCCCTCAAGGTCGCAAGACTAATCGCGAAGCCGGAGACATATTCCCGGAGTATTATCTGCTCTGCGTGAACAACTTCGATAAGCTGGCGGTGAACAATCTGGATGAATGGATCGAGTTTCTCAAGACTGGCGAGATCAGCGAGGCAGCCCAGGCTCCAGGTTTGGCAGATGCCCGCAAATGCCTGGATATAGATAAGTTGACCGTAGCGGAAAAGAATGATTATGTCCGTCACATGGAGAATCTGCGCTATCAGCGCAGCGTTATCAAGACGGGTTATGATGATGGCTGGCAGGAAGGTCATGCCGATGGACGAGAAGAAGGAAGAGAAGAAGGATTAGCTGAAGGAAGAGCTGAAGGAAGAGCTGAAGGACGAGAAGAAGGACGAGAAGAAGGACGAGCTGAAGGACGAGAAGAAGGACGAGCTGAAGGATTAGCTGAAGGTGAAAACAAGGCTAATATTGCCACAGCCCAACGCCTTCTTGCTATGGGCTTATCTACAGATCAGGTATCAGCCGCCACCCAGTTGCCTTTAGAGCATATTGAGAAATTGAAAAGCTCATCAGACACCAAGTAAAGTTTGAAGGAGCGATATACAAAATCTCCCTATAAGCCAGGTGATAGACACCTGAACTTATAGGGAGATTCTTGTTTTATTTCTTCTCCTCTGGAACCAGGAACTTATCGCCACTCTGCTTTACAAGCTGCTTGGCAAACTTCTCTGGATAACCAGGACGAACTGGAGTAGCACCCAAACCGTATGGAGTCTTCTTGAAGGTACCATTCTTATCGGTTGGCTTGATGATCATATCATTGTACTTTACCACCATGAACTCGAAAAGCTGATTCCAGCGAGCCAACATCTGCTGAGCCTTCTCTACACTGTAGTCGTTGAGATACTTCACGGCTGCCTGTGGGTTCTGGGTATAAAGCTCCTGAGCCTTCTTCTCAACACCTGCCTGAGCAGCGAAATAGCTGTTGTCCAAGCTATCACGAACCTCCTTCAAGGTTGGGAACATCAGACTGTAACGAGGATAAACCATGTTGCTGGTCATGTTGCAAACCCAGTAAGCGTTCTTCTTGCTGAAATGCAAGGCATCAGCACCAGGAGTATTATAGCACTCAGGACGCTCGGTCATAGAGCAATATACTGGAGTGAACGCAGCCATATTGGCATCGTCGTTGGCAAACCAGAACACGCCACCAATCTCTCTTGGCAACCATGAACGCATCTGGCTCACGAATACGAAACCACTCTGCTGGGTGCTGACAGGACGCTCGTTGAAATACTGCTTGCCATCCACCTTGTACATCAATGGTGTAGGACGATAAGGCATCTCCCAGATACCACCGCCGATATCAGAACCATCGGCTACAGAAAGAGGAGTACCCTCGTAATGGTCGCGCATCACATTCTCTACATCCTGTACGCTCACCTTCTTGTTAGGAACCACCCAGAGAGGCATATCCTGCGCATCAGGATTCTTGCCGAGTGCCCAATCCAGATAAGGACTCATATCATAGAAGTGGTTCAGCATCGCCCAGGCACGGGCATCGCAGAAACGGCGACCAGAGAAATCAGGCTTTGCATAAGCCATCTTCCAGGAGAAATCAGCATCCTTGCCCTTGAACCACCCCTTGCTGCGGGCAAAAGAAACCACATCCTTGGCATACATCACATTCTTCTTGTCCTTCATGTTGAACTTGCCGATGCGGCTCTGGTTGGCATGCGCACAGACAGCATCATCCGGAATGCGGAGAGCTACCCATACAGCACCCTTGGAACCGGCACCCTTACCCATCATCTCCATGATCCAAGCCTCGTTAGGATCGCAGATGGTGAAGGTCTCACCGCCAGAGTTGTAACCGTAGGTATTGGCGAGGGTGGTCATCACCTTGATAGCCTCACGAGCCGTCTTACTGCGCTGGAGAGCTACATAGATGAGTGAACCATAGTCCATGATACCGGTAGAATCCACCATCTCCTCACGACCGCCATAGGTAGTCTCGCCGATGGTAACCTGCCACTCGTTGATGTTGCCGATTACGTTGTAGGTCTCGGCAGCTTCAGGAATCTCGCCATAATACTTATTGCTGTCCCAATCGAAAATCTTGCGCATCTCGCCCTTGGCATGCTTAGCCGCAGGATAATGGCAGAGGTACTGGAACATACCGTAATCGTCGGCACTGTAAGAACACATCACCGAACCATCTACTGATGCCTTCTTGCCCACGATGAAGTTGCTGCAGGCCTCAGCCTCAGAGACACTGCCCAACATAGCCACAGCCATCAGGGCTGAAGCAAAAATCTTATTCATAAAATATACCTTTATTTATATTAATCACAAGCCTTGAAGCTCATATCCAAACCCTTCACACTGTGTGTCAAGGCACCTACAGAGATAAAGTCAACACCCTGCTCAGCATAGTCGCGAATGGTATCGTAGGTGATACCGCCAGAAGACTCAGTCTCATACTTGCCAGCGATGATATCTACTGCCTTCTTGGTATCAGGCACAGAGAAGTTGTCGAGCATGATGCGGTTGACACCGCCGTGCTTCAATACCTGGTCGAGCTCATCGAAGCTGCGAACCTCGATTTCAATCTTCAGATCGAGACCCTTCTCCTTGAGATAAGCATGGCAACGGTCGATGGCGTTATCGATACCGCCAGCGAAATCGATGTGATTGTCCTTGAGGAGAATCATATCGAAGAGACCGATACGATGGTTCATACCACCACCAATCTTCACAGCCTGCTTCTCCAACATACGGAGACCTGGAGTAGTCTTACGGGTGTCGAGGATGTGAGTCTTGGTACCTTCAAGGCGCTTTACATACTTAGCGGTCATGGTAGCGATACCACTCATACGCTGCATGATGTTGAGCATGAGGCGCTCAGTCTGGAGCAGCGAACGGGTCTTGCCCTCTACGATCATAGCGATGTCGCCCTTCTTCACGTGGGTACCGTCCTGCAACAGAACCTCTACCTTCATGGTAGGATCGAAGCGTGCGAATACCTTCTTTGCCATTTCTACACCTGCCAAAACGCCATCTTCCTTGATGAGCAAATGGCTCTTACCCATGGCGTCCTCTGGAATGCAACACAAGGTTGTGTGGTCGCCATCACCGATATCCTCAGCAAATGCCAAGTCTATCAACTTGTCTTCTAATTGATCTACGCTTAACATATTATTAATGTTTATTGTTTAATGTTTATTGTTTAATCTTTTCCCGTTCCATAGAGCGCAGAGGATGCCTTCCTCATCACGCTCTACCCTGATTTCTCCGCCCAGCCATTCGGTCATAGGCAACTCCTCTCGGAACTCATAGTAGTTGACTACTCTACCCTCGGCAATCTCCACCACTGCCTGCTGCAGGATGGTGCCATCGGGAAGTACCACGGTATGAGCACCGCATCTTCTCAGCTCCTCCATCGCTATCTCGTCTTAAGAGGTTCAGCCTTCATCGGCTTCATTTCCTTGAGTGGTCTCAGCGGTTTGCCATCCGGCATTCTGATAGGATGAACCGGCTTTTGGGATGACATCTCGAAGGTCTGCTCTCCCGGTTTTTCACCTGATGAGGATGAAGAGGATGATGCACTATCCTTTCGGAGACTATCGGATGATACCGATGGAGAGCTTCCTGCCGGCGATGCCACAGGCTTCTGCGGATGCATGCGAATCAGCTTGATATGCTCCAGGAACATCAGCTTCAAGGTAGTCTGAGAAGAGACACCCGTGCCGTTATCGTCATTCATCAGCATGATGTATCCCTTCACGCTCTTGATGCCAAGTGAATCAGCATCAGAGAGTTCCACCGAATAATGCTGGGTACTCTGAATCATGATGGTACGCTGGGCAATACTGTCGTTACCAAACTGCACTGCGAGCATCGCAACACCATTGCGCATACCATCCTGGTAGATGAACTGCGCATCGAAATCGAGCATCAGGCGGTCGCCCTTATGGAAAGTAGAATCCACCTTGATATTGAAGCTGGTACTATTGAACGGCTTCACAGGCATGAACACCATCGATGTAGCGAGATTCCATACATTAGCCGTATCGCCGGTGGCGGAGAGATTAGCAAACTCTCCTCCCTCCTTGGCACTACCGCCCATGGCTGTAATCTCGTTGTTGTAACGGTCGGTCAGGTCCTTATACACATCCTCCAGCAGTTCGGTATGACGCATATAATAAACCATGGAAGAATCAAACTCGGCAGAGGTGACATCGTGTTTTCTGAGCACCGCCTCGCGATAAGCCAGGCTCTGTCCCTTGTCGCCGTTATCATCCATGTGTGCCATCGCCAGAGCCAGGTGATAATCATAAAGAATATCCGTCATCTTGCCCTTCGACAAGACGCCGCTAGGCAGGGAAGGCTTGCAGGATGAAACGCAGAAAAGCAATGCCATCACTGCCACAAGACAAATCATTAACTTCTTCATTCTCATACCTCCTTTCTATTTCTTATCTTCCTTATTAGCAGAAGTCTCCTTCTTCTCCCCTTCCTTTTTCTTATTACTTCCTCCGAGCTGTTCCAGTTCCTTGCGGCAGAAGAGCAGCATGGAGATGATACCCACGCTGACGCAGGCATCAGCAAAATTGAATACAGGATCGAAGAATGTTCCCTGCTGACCACCCCAGAAAGGTACCCACTCCGGCCAGGTATAGTCGAAGAACGGGAAGCGGAACATATCCACGACCTTACCCATGAAGAAAGGTGCATAGCCATCGCCGAACGGTACCATATAGGATACGTAATAAGGCGAGGATGCAGTGAACATCAGACCATAGAACATCGAATCGATCATATTGCCGATGGCACCCGTAAGTACCAGGGCTACGAGGATGATGTAGAGCAGACGATGCGTACCCCGCTTGATGATGCGATAGAGATAGACAATGAGAGCGACGATGGCTACAGAGCGCAGCAGACTGAGCCAGAACTTGCCGATAAACGACATGCCCCACGCCATTCCGTTGTTCTCAATGAAATCGATAAAAAACCAATCTGTAACACGAACAGACTCGCCAAGGCAAAAGTGGGTCTTGATGTACAGCTTAATCCATTGGTCGATGATAAGCAGCACAACCACCATTGCCGTGACGAGCCAGCCGATATGTAAATTCCTTTTTTTCTCCATTTATTATTTCTTTCTAGCCTCCTTGGAAGCTACACTCAATGTGGCATGAGGTACTGCACGCAAACGCTCCTTAGGAATCAACTCGCCCGTCTCGCGGTCGATGCCATAGGTCTTGTTCTGAATGCGGACCAGCGCAGCCTCCAGCCCCTTGATGAACTTCTGCTGGCGCTGAGCCATCTGGATGATTTCCTCCTTGCTCTGTGCCTCGCTGCCCTCCTCAAGAGCCTTGTAGGTTGGTGATGTATCTACCACATCATTACTATCTGAGTGGTTGAGCTGAGCCATACAGTCACGGTAGGTCTGCTTTGCCACCTTTAACTTCTCTTCAATGATAGCGCGGAACTCCTCGAGTTCTACATCGCTATAACGTGCTTTTTCGTTAGCCATAGACGTTGTTTTGTTATAAAAGTTATTATTAGACTAGAGTTTTAAGGAAAGAAGTTAGAAGCAAGTAGCTTCGGATAACTCCTGACTCCTAACTTCTAACTCCTAACTATTTAATTCTTCTCTACGAGAATGTTCAACTTAAAGTCATCAAACTCGGTCTCAACACCTGCGTTGTCACCGATTTCGATGCTGTCAGCCAGTACCTGACCCTTGATGTAGTCGCCGAATGACTCGATGGCGGCATTGGTCTCTTCATTGGAAGCCACAGTCACCTTGATGCGGTCGGTAATCTCCAGACCAGTCTCCTTGCGGAGGTTCTGGATACGGTTGATCAGCTCACGAGCCATACCCTCCTTCTTCAATTCAGGAGTCAACTCTACCTCAAGCGCTACGGTCAGATTGCCCTCGTTAGATACGAGCCATCCTGGGATATCCTCAGAGATAATCTCCACGTCGGCTACCTCTACTACGGCTTCCTGTCCGTCGATATTCAATGTGATGTTGCCTGCCTTCTCGAAGGCTGCAATCTGGTCCTGATCGAGTGCTGACATCTGGGCTGCAACACCCTTCATCAGCTTACCGAACTTCTTACCCATCACTCTGAAGTTACACTTCACCTTCTTCACGAGAATGCCCTGACCCTCAATGAAGTTAACCTCCTTCACGTTCACCTCGTTCTTCAACAGTCCAGCTACTGCCTCGATGTGTGCCTTCTGTACATCATCTACGGCAGGAATCATGATCTGCTGCAGTGGCTGGCGAACCTTGATGTTCACCTTGCGACGCAATGCCAATACCATGGAAGTAATCTTCTGGGCGATGGCCATACGCTCTTCCAGGTCGGCATCGATAGCAGCTTCATCAGCTACTGGGAACTTATCGAGGTGTACGCTCTCCAACTCGCCGCCCAAGTCGTGATACAACTCGTCTGCATAGAATGGAGCGAATGGTGCCAGCAGCTTAGCCACTGTCATCAGGCAGGTATAGAGAGTCTGGTAAGCACTCAGCTTATCCTCGCTCATCTCCTTACCCCAGAAACGTTTACGGTTCAGACGAACGTACCAGTTAGAGAGGTCATCGTTTACGAATGCATCGATGAGACGGCCTGCGCGGGTTGGATCATAGCCAGCCAACTCTCTGTCAACGCCCTTGATGAGGGTATTGAGTGAAGAGAGAATCCAGCGGTCGATCTCTGGGCGCTTCTCGAATGGCACCTGAGCAGCCTCTGCATCGAAACCATCTACATTAGCGTAGAGGGCGAAGAAGCTGTAGGTATTATATAAGGTACCGAAGAACTTGCGACGGGTCTCATCTACACCGTTAGGGTCGAACTTGAGGTTGTCCCAAGGCTCGCTGTTGGTCATCATATAGAAACGAACAGGATCGGCACCATACTTGTCAATCATCTCGAATGGGTTAGTCACGTTACCCACGTGCTTACTCATCTTGTTACCCTTGGCATCGAGAACGAGACCAGAAGAGATTACGTTCTTGAAGGCTACGCTATCGAATACCATGGTAGCGATGGCGTGCAGGGTGAAGAACCATCCACGGGTCTGATCCACGCCCTCGTTGATGAAGTCGGCTGGATAGAACTTAGGAGGAATAGCATATCCCTCGTAGGTGCTGTGGATGAGTGCATCGCGGTCTGACTCTGTGCCACGTGCCATCTCACCCTCGAATGGGTAGTGGAGCTGAGCGTAAGGCATTGAGCCTGAATCGAACCAAACGTCGATGAGGTCGCTCTCGCGATACATTGGCTTGCCCTCCTCGTTAACCAATACAATCTTGTCAACGTATGGACGGTGGAGGTCAATCTTATCATAGTTCTCCTGACTGTAGTCGCCAGGAACGAAACCATTCTCTTTCAATGGGTTGCTCTGCATGATGCCGGCAGCCACGGACTTCTCGATTTCAGCATAGAGTTCCTCCAGACTGCCGATACACTTCTCGCCACGGTTCTCGTCACGCCAGATTGGCAATGGAGTACCCCAGAAGCGGGAACGTGAAAGGTTCCAGTCGTTCAAGTTCTCAAGCCAGTTGCCGAAACGGCCTGTACCGGTGCTCTCAGGCTGCCAGTTGATGGTCTTGTTGAGTTCTACCATGCGCTCCTTGCGGGCTGTATCCTTGATAAACCAGCTATCCAATGGATAATAGAGGATAGGCTTGTCGGTACGCCAGCAGTGAGGATAGTTGTGCACGTGCTTCTCGCTCTTGAAAGCCTTGCCCTCCTGCTTCAGTTCGTAGCAGAGTACAATGTTCAGGTCTTCAGCCTTATCAGAAGCCTTCTTGTCCCAAACACCATCCACATTAAACTGTGGGTCGTAGGCATTCTTCACGTAGTCGCCTGCGTGATGAGCGTATGCCTCCTTGTTGACGCAAGCGCTTACGAAGTTGGCATCGAGGTCTTCGATGAGATAGAACTTACCCTGGAGGTCAACCATAGGGCGGGTCTCGCCCTTCTTATTAATAAGGTAGAGCGCAGGGATGTTGGCATCCTTAGCCACCTTGGCATCATCGGCACCGAATGTAGGAGCGATGTGCACGATACCTGTACCGTCATCGGTAGTAACATAGTCGCCGAGGATTACGCGGAAAGCCTCGCTATCCATCTCAACGAACTTATCGCGACCATCCTCAGAAGCGAATACCTTCTCAGGATGAGCTGCAGCATATTCTGTAACGAAAGCTGGAGCAAAAGCATCTACCTTCTCGCATGGCTTCACCCATGGCAGGAGCTGCTCGTAGTGCAAGCCTTCGAGATCGGTACCCTTCATGTGGTCGATAATGCGCCATGGGCACTGCTTCTTCTCCTTGTCGAATGGCAGGAGATCGCCCTCCTTGCACTCCTGGTCTGCCTTCAGATATGAACCTACCAGCGCCTCAGCCATCACGAGTGTCATAGGCTCGCCATTGTAGAGGTTGTAGGTCTCGATGGCTACATAGTCAATCTTAGGACCTACACAGAGAGCCACGTTTGATGGCAGAGTCCAAGGTGTAGTGGTCCATGCGATGAAGTATGGCTTGCCCCACTTGGTCCACTCAGCCTTAGGATCCTTGATGAGGAACTGGGCTGTGGTGGTGAGGTCCTTTACATCGCGATAGCATCCAGGCTGGTTCAACTCGTGAGAGCTCAAACCTGTACCTGCGCCTGGAGAGTATGGCTGGATGGTGTAACCCTTGTAGAGCAGACCCTTGTTGTAGAGCTGCTTGAGGAGCCACCAGAGAGTCTCGATATACTTGTTATCGTAGGTGATATAAGGATGATCGAGATCTACGAAGTAACCCATCTTCTCGGTCAACTCGCGCCACTCAGCGGTGAACTTCATCACGTTCTCGCGGCATTTGTGGTTGTAATCCTCGGTAGAGATATACTTCTCAGAAGCCTTGTTGTCAATATCCTTCTTGGTGATGCCGAGTTCCTTCTCGACACCGAGTTCAACAGGGAGTCCGTGGGTATCCCATCCCGCCTTGCGGTGAACCTGGAAACCCTTCATGGTCTTGTATCTGTTGAATGTATCCTTGATACTACGTGCCAACACGTGGTGAATACCCGGGTGGCCATTAGCTGATGGAGGTCCCTCGAAGAAGATAAACTGAGGGCAGCCTTCACGCTCGTCGATAGACTTGTGGAAGATATCATTTTTCTCCCACGCTGCTAGTACGTCATTGTTTGTCTGAGTCAAATTCAGACCATTGTGCTCGGCAAATTTCTTAGCCATATTATCTATTTAAATTTTATATTGTTTTTACTTTTGGGCGCAAAGTTACAAAAAAAATATGTTTTTCCCTAATAATGAGGTAACAAATTAATAATTTTTCTATTAAAAATCCCGATTTGAGCATCAAAATAGTATCGAATGCTCAAATCGGGAATCAATATTCTGTTAAGGCTGGCAGGAAAACTACAGATTTTCCGCCTCCTGCAGCCAGATGGTGGATGCGGCATCGCTAGGCATGCGCCAGTCGCCACGAGGACTGAGGCTCACGCTTCCCACCTTCGGGCCATCAGGCAGACAGCTTCGCTTGAACTGCTGGTTGAAGAAACGGCGAACAAATGTCTTGAGCCACTTCTTGATGGTCTCCTCATCGTAGGAATCCGGATCATTATCGCTGATCTTCACACGCTCCAGCTTGGTATCGATAAACGCCTTCTTAGCCAGTATGTAAATCTTGGACGGACGGAATCCGAAACGCAGGAAGTAATAGAGGAAGAAATCGTGCAGCTCGTATGGGCCCACCAGATCTTCTGTCTTCTGCTTGATGTTTCCGTTCTCATCGGCAGGAATCAGCTCCGGACTGATTGGTGTATCGATGATGTCGCGCAGGGTGATACGGCTCTGCTCATCCACCCCACTCTCGGCAACATGGTTCACGAGATGACGGATCAGGGTCTTAGGGATGCTGGCATTCACGCCATACATGCTCATGTGGTCGCCATTATAGGTAGCCCAGCCCAGAGCCAGCTCAGAAAGGTCGCCGGTGCCTATCACCATACCGCCCATTTTGTTGGCAAGATCCATCAGAATCTGCGTACGCTCGCGTGCCTGCGAATTCTCATAGGTTACATCATGCACGCTGGCATCATGACCGATATCCTCGAAATGCTGGGTCACAGCCTTGGCGATGCTGATTTCCCTGATGGTAATGCCCAGACTCTTCATCAGCGAGATGGCATTATTATATGTTCTATCGGTGGTTCCGAAACCTGGCATGGTAACGCCCACGATGCCTCGGCGGTCCATCTTCAGCTTATCGAATGCCTTCACGCAGACGAGCAGGGCAAGGGTGGAATCCAATCCGCCGCTGATACCCACTACCACCGTCTTGGCATGGGTATGTACGATGCGCTTGGCAAGCCCCATCAGCTGGATATTGAAAATCTCCTCGCAGGAGGCATTCATATCGCTGCTGGTAGGAATGAAAGGATGAGGATTCACCTCACGTTCCAATACGAACTCGCGTTCGTTCTCGGTAGGATCGGCATCGATGTTACGGATGTTGAACTGTCCGCCGAGAACCGAATATTTGATGTTACGCTGGGCGTTGACATAGGTGGAATTTGTGCGACGCTCTGAACGGAGTTTCTCCACATCAACCTGCGCAATAACCATCTGAGGTTCAAGAGAGAAACGCTCACCTTGTGCAAGTAAAGCTCCATTCTCATAAACCAGGGCATTTCCCCCATATACCACATCCTGCGTGCTCTCGCCAAAACCGCAGGAACTGTAGATGTAACCTGTCATGGTGCGGGCACTCTGCTGGCTCAGCAGACTTTTCAGATAGTTGTGCTTTCCGATGAGTTCATCGCTCGCTGAGAGGTTGAAGATGAGATCGGCACCAGCCAGTGCCAGCTTGTTGCTAGGAGGAGCCGGCGCCCATACATCCTCGCATATCTCTACGCCAAACTGCACGCCGTCATAGGTGCGGAAAATCTGCACATCCGGAGTCAGCTTCACCTTGTGTCCGGCATAGCGGACCTCACAGTCGCGCAAATCCTGGGCAGAGGCAAACCAGCGCTTCTCATAGAACTCACTGTAGTTAGGGAGATAGGTCTTAGGCACGATGCCCAAGATCTGTCCGTGCTGGATCACGATACCGCAATTCAGCAGCAGATCGCCAGCCACTACCGGTGCGCCGACAATGGAGATGATGTCGAGTTTGCGGGTGAAATCGAGCAGCATCATCACCGCCTGCTCTGATGATTCCAGGAGCATCTGCTGGCGGAAAAGGTCCTGACAGGAATAGCCTGTAATAGACAATTCCGGGAAGGTAATGATCTCTACGCCCTTGCCTTCAGCCTGGGCTATCAGATCTTCTATCTGTTGGGTGTTGAAGATTACATCACCTACCTTGACGGCAGGGATGGCACTTGCCACCTTCATAAATCCGTACTTCATGTTACTTTGAACTTTGAGATTTGAACTTTGAACTTTATGATTACTTTTATCGGATTGTTACCTGTGTGGCACCATATCCATACTCCTGGAAAGAAGCATCCTGATAGGTGCAGTTCTTATAGCGATAATTCAACTCATGGATGAGTGCCTGGCGCAATACGCCCTCTCCCTTGCCGTGGATGAAGATAATCTTCTGACCCTTGTTCTTTTTGTTCTCCGCCATTGTCTTCTTGAAGATATCCATCTGATAATGAAGAATATCTGCAGAATTCATTCCAGCAGTTGTTTCGAGCACTTCATCCGCATGAAGATCAATGACGAGGGTACCATCATCCTTCTTGCTTTTCTTCTTGCTGGTGTTGGCAATCACCTTCTCGTCCTTGTACATCTGCTCCTTCAAGCGCTTGGAATCGATGACCAGCGGACGTGCCACCTCATCGTTCTCCACGATGGTGAAGAGATAGGCTGGAGTCTCGAAGAAATCATTCTCCTCGAAGAGATGGAGCTTGTAGAACTTCACCGGGTCGAGGCGGAACTGGACATCCGTAGCTGGCTTCAGCAGGAATGGCTTGTCCTTCTTGTAGGCAATCATCTGGATGGCGATGTGCTCCATCTCATTCAAAGCCTCACGACCGAATTCCTCGATGAAGAGCTTGGTGTTTGGCTCGATTTCACCCTCCGCCTTCAGGGTCCACGCATTGCCCTCGGCTACGAGATAGGTGTAGCGCAGATAGTAGTTGCTATCGTTCACCATATACGATTCGAAGCGGGTGTTGGTCACATCCTTGATATCGATAGGCACGAAGGCGAGGTAAGCGCTGAGCTTGTTGCCGCCCGTACGCTCCTGAATCTGCTTCACGAAGGTAATCTCGCGGTCGGCAGCATCATACTCCTCTACGTTCATATCCACATCATTCTCGTGCTCGTTCAGGATAGCCTTGATGCTTCTGCTGTCCTGATGCAGTTCGGTGTTGGCATGCTCTTCAGCCTTCTGCTTGGCATCCATCTTGGCAGAGATCATTTTGCCCATGGCATAGTCATCCTGCTCTACCACTACCACCTCGTTGATCGGCATCGGAATCTCGAAACCATCTTCATCCTCTACCAGCACGATATTCTTGCCCTGGAAGCCAGCCACCTTTCCGCCGCCCACTTCGCTCAGGAATCTTACTTTATCACCTTTCTTCATATTTCTATTTAATTTTTTATTTTTATCTAATCATCTATCTATCCTTAACTCAAAATCTATTTTTCCTCAAGCGGAAACACTCTTTCTGAAATGAGGATACACTTTGCAAAGGTACAAAAGATATTGCAGAATATGGATGTTTTTAATATTTTTAATGCAAGTAAGAAAATAATCTTGATGAAAAGCACCGGGTTTGGGATATTTTTTATATCTTTGCAAGTAGATTGCATATAGATTGCATATAGTTAGTGTATCACTCTTAAACAATGATTGATTATGATTACATTTCCATGCGCCAAGATTAACCTTGGCTTAAATATAGTAAGCAAGCGCGCTGATGGTTACCACAATCTGGAAACCGTATTCTACCCTATCCCCCTGACTGATGCCTTGGAGATCAAGCTGATGGGAGAAGAATTTCCCAGCGAAGTAGCGTGCGACCTGAAGATTACAGGCAATGCCGTGGATTGCGATGAACAGAAGAACCTGGTGGTGAAGGCATATAATATGCTGGCTGCCGACTTCAAGATTCCCCGCATTCATACGCATCTCGTCAAGCGAATCCCATCTCAGGCAGGAATGGGTGGCGGCTCTGCGGATGCTGCCTATATGATCCGTCTGCTCGATGAGCGTTTCCGCCTGAACATCGGTATTCCTGAGATGGAGCGATATGCTGCCAAATTGGGTGCCGACTGTGCCTACTTCATCAGTGCAGACCCGGAGAATGGAGATACTGCCTGCTATGCTGAGGGTATCGGCGATGTACTGATGCCGGCAAGCGGTCCTGGAGATAACATGAAGGGATATTACATTGTGGTGGTAAAGCGCGACGACATCGCTGTAAGCACCAAGGATGCCTATGCTGCCATCACTCCTAAGAAGCCTGCGAAATGCTGCCGCGACATCGTTCGCCAACCTATCGAGACCTGGAAGGATGAGCTTGTCAACGATTTCGAGGCGCCTATCTTTGCGATGCATCCAGAGTTAGCAGAAATCAAGCAGAAGCTCTATAATCTGGGGGCCGCATATGCAGCTATGAGCGGTAGCGGCAGTGCCATCTTCGGCATCTTCAAGCATAAGCCTGCCAATATCGAAGAGCAGTTCGAAGGAATGTTCTGCAAATTATTAAAACTGTAAAAGGAATATTCTGAAAAGGATTAATGCATTAAAAAAGGACCAGATTGCCCCACACGCCCTGAAAGGGCAGAAGCTCCTAGCCCAGGGCAACACCCTGGGTTAAACATATAAATAATCAAGGCGCCCTGTAAGGGCAAAAGCTTAAAACACGACACAATGAACGAAGAAACACATCAGAAACTGATGACTATCAAGCGAAGCTTTCGCTTGTTAATGAACGGTCCCGGTTCGCAATCCATGCGTGACAAGGGCTTGGGATATAAACTGAATTGGGGTGTACCCTTCTATGAATTGAAGAAGATGGCGCAGGAATACGGCAAGGATTACGACCTCGCCATCGAACTCTGGAAGGAGGATATCCGGGAGTGCAAGATTCTTGCTACCCTCATCATGCCTGCCGACAAGATGCTGGCTGAAATCACGGATATCTGGATGGAACAGGTACAGAGCCAGGAAATGGCTGAGATGCTTGCCTTCAATCTGCTGCAATATGTGGAATATGCGCCCGTGATTGCATATCAATGGATTGCAAGCAATAAACCGCTGTATGAGATTGCCGGATTCCAGCTTCTTGCCCGCCTCTTTGCGAATGGTAAGGAGCCTAACGATCGTGGAATCAATGAATTCCTGGATCAGGCTGCCGTGGCATTGCAGGGTGATAATATGGGAGTGAAGCATGCTGCCGCCAATGCCGTCATGCGCTTCTGCGATTTCGGAGAGGATTTCGAAAAGATTGCTAAGGGGGCACTCAAGGGTATCTTTGAGATATAATTTTATCTGCGTAGAATCATTCACCGGATCTCACGCGGAGTTTTTATTCATCGGATTATGCGGAGTTATCGGAAACATTCTTGCTTCTCGGATTACGCACGGATTAAACGGAAAGCGACCTATGCGGTCGAGGGAGCTGAAACCACATTTGATAGGGTCACGCAGATTTCGCAGATAACGCAGATTTTTTTGATAGACTCTTTTTATGTCCCACAGATTCCACTGATATACACAGATTTCACAGATATACACAGATTTTTGACCTAAAATCTGCGTCATCTGCGAAATCTGCGTGACTATACATCATGCAGCTCCGGTTCCTCGACCGAACAGGTCGCTTTCCGTCTAAATTCAGTGCGTAATCCGAAAAGCAAGAATGTTTCCGATAACTCTGCGTATTCCGATGAAAAATATCACATGACGAAAAATATCACATGATGAAGAATATCACATGAAATACTTCTGGTATTCGTTTTCGAAATTCGGAGTGAAAACACCCTTGCCGATGTTTTCCTTGATTTCTTCCTTACTCCAGAATCTGCCACCAGACAACTCTTCCTGGCTCGGCTTCACTTCACCATCATATACACAGCGATGCACATATACCAGTTCCTTTTCTCTCTGACTCTCAAAGACATAATGTCCTAAAGACTCCGGTTCGAAATCGGTGATACCCAGCTCTTCCCTCACTTCACGATGAAGCGCCAGGTTTACACTCTCGCCTAAATCCACATGTCCGCCACAGGCAGTATCCCACTTATCAGGCTGGATATCCTTCCATGACGGACGGTGCTGGAGATACAGTTCTCCCTTACTATTGAATACATGCAGATGAACCACAGGATGCAATATCTTGCATCCATCATGGGCATGCCCTCGGGTGATGGCACCCAGGATATTACCCATTTCATCTACTATCGGAAATTCCTCGTTCTTATTATCTGTCATTATCTATTATTATAACGTTATTTATTATTTATAACGTTCCGTACTCCTCAGAATAGCGGAGCATCTGGTCGGTATAACTCTCCTCATAATCGAGATTTACGTCGATAGGATTACCCTCCTCATCATAGACCAGCGTCATCTTTGGATTGATGAAACCCTTGTATGGAGCCAGGTTCAACTTCTTGTATCTCGCCAGAATCTCGCGATGCAAGTCTGGATCAATATTCACGGCATACTTCTCTACCAACTGGCGTGCTGCCTCGAAATCTCCCTCGCTCTTGATTCGCTGAATCTCTGCAAGGAGTTCTCCGAAAAGATGACGGAGCTTCCCGTAATCATTCACCTTCACATAGGTGCGGGTGGTTACGATATTTCCCTCAGCATCCTTCAGGGCATCCTCGGCAGAAGCATAGCTTACTTCTTCAGTAACCAGTTCCACGGATCCCTCGGCATGCTCCAGGGTCCACCAGGCTATGAGGGCACGATTTCTCATGTGCGCCTCCTCTATCTTGTCACCCTCCTTGATTCGGATAGTCTGGGTGAGCAAACCGTTCATCAGATAACTGTAATACTGCGCCTTGTAAGCTTCATCATTCGGAGTCAGTCCCAACTCAACCAACTTATGGTCAGCCACATAGTACAGACCGAAAAGATCGGCTCTCGCCTCCTCTATCGTGTTGCCATACGCCTTCAGGGCATCAGGATCGGTGCCAGGAAGAAGCTGACCGCTGCCGTGTCCCAGACACTCGTGAAGGTCGGTATGCAGGTCGTCAGTGATATCAGCATACTGGTTCATCAGCGCCACAGTCTCCTCATCGATGACAAACTCATCTCTGAATCCATTGCCCTGAGCCGCCTTGTTGTAGGCATCAGTCAGGTTGCCGATGGTAACGCTCTTCGAACCGTGCTCCTGACGGATCCAGTTGGCATTAGGCAGATTGATGCCGATAGCCGAAGCAGGATATTCCTCTCCGCCGAGCATCGCCGCACAGATTACGTTGGCAGTAACGCCCTTCACCTCCGGTTTGCGGAAACGTGGATCCACAGGCGAATGATCCTCAAACCACTGAGCATTCTTACTGATGGTCTGGGTTCGCTGGGTAGCCTCCAGGTCCTTGTATTCCACGATACCCTCCCAGGTACCTTTCAATCCCAATGGGTCGCCATATACCTCGATGAATCCGTTGATGAAATCCACCATACCTTCGTGCTGCTCTACCCAGGCGATACTGTATCGGTCGAAATCCTCAAGATTACCGGTGCGATAGAACTTCACGAGCAGGTCGATGACATGCTTCTGTCCCTCATTTTCAGCGAATTTCTGCGCCTTGAGCAACCAGGACACAATTTCCTTGATAGGCTCACTATAGAGTCCATCCTCCTTCCACACCAGCTCAATCATCTCGTTGTTGCGCTTGGTGAGCTTGGAGTTGAGTCCGTAAGATGGCGGTGTCGGATTAGAGGCATCCTTCAATCGGGCATAGAATCTCTCCACTTCCGCCTGAGTCACATTCTCATAGAAGTTGCAGGCAGAAGTCTTTACCAGATCTTCGCCATCGGTCTGGTTCACTCGTTTCGGCATCACCTCCGGATCGAAGATGACAGGTACGAGCTGAGCGAGGAGATCTTCCTTGCTCTCTCCTCTCTTGAGGGGCAACTCATCCTCAGAGATTTCCTCCATCAACTGATAGAAGAATTCCTCAGAGAATCCCGGCTTGAATTTCTCGCAGCCATAATGATGATGGATGCCACTGGCAAACCATACGCGCTTCAGATATACTTCGAAAGACTTGAATTCTTCGGAATCACAAACGGAAGAAGTTTCGATTTGAGTAGTAGAATCGCTTGCTGTCTCTGTGTTTTCGATAGCCTCTCCGCTGAAACCCTTGTAATGGCGATAGATTGCCTCCAGGGTTTTGCGAATGCGCAGGTTGTACTTTCCCTGCTGGTCGAACGTGATGTCACGTCCCATCAGGGTAGCCTTTGCCAGGCAGTAAATATACAATTTCTGATTGAGCGACAATGCATCGAATCCCTTCAGCTCATAACGCAGCATTTGGATGTCGGCAAAGCGCTCGTGGGTGTTTACATTACAATTTGCCATGTTCTAAACCTTTATTTCTAGCGCAAAAGTACGACAATTATTTGGATTTTCAAACTTTTCAGCCAACTTTTCTTATTTTATTGAAAGAAATGTAATAAATCTCCCGTTTTTTACGTAACTTTGCAGGAATATCCAATGTAAAAGAAGAAAAATAGTTAAGAAATATGCAAATCAACGAGATATTGAAATCATACTTCGGATACGATTCCTTCCGACCCAACCAGGAAGCCATCATCCGGGAAATAATGCAAGGTAACGACTGTCTGGTACTGATGCCGACGGGCGGAGGAAAGAGTCTGTGCTATCAGGTTCCGGCGCTGGCAATGGAGGGAACGGCAGTGGTCATTTCGCCACTCATCAGTCTGATGCACGACCAGGTGGAAGCCCTCAAGGCGAATGGCATTCCAGCCGAAGCTCTCAACAGCGGCAACGATGTAACCGATGACCTCATCATCCGCAGAAAATGCGAAGCGGGCGAACTGAAACTGCTCTATGTTTCGCCCGAAAAACTTCTCAGCGAGATACCTTATCTGTTCAGCAACATCAAGATTTCGCTCTTCGCCGTAGATGAAGCCCACTGCATCAGTCAGTGGGGCCACGACTTCCGTCCGGAGTATTCCCAGCTCGGACTCCTGCACGAGAAATTCAATGGCGTGCCGGTGATGGCGCTCACGGCTACAGCCGATAAGATTACCCGAGAGGACATCATCAACCAGCTGCATCTGAACGGCCAGACCTTCGTGAGCAGTTTCGACCGTCCGAACCTCAGTCTTACCGTGCGCCAGGAAAGTACGAAGAAGGAGAAACTGAAATTCATTTACCATTTCATCGCCCGTCGCCCAGACGAGGCAGGCATCATCTACTGCCTCTCGCGCAAGAATACGGAGATGGTGGCAGAGGCTTTGCAGGAGCATGGCATACAGGCAGAAGCCTATCATGCCGGACTCTCCGCCCAGCAGCGAGCCTCTGTACAGGAACGTTTCAAGATGGACCAGATAGAAGTGGTGTGTGCTACCATCGCCTTCGGAATGGGTATCGACAAGGGCAACGTGCGCTGGGTGATTCACTACAACATGCCGAAGAGCATCGAGAGTTTCTATCAGGAGATAGGAAGAGCCGGAAGAGACGGAGCTCCTGCCGATACGGTATTGTTCTATTCGATGGCAGATATCATCACCCTCCGTTCTTTCTGCGAAGAAAGCGGACAGAAATCGGTGAATCTGGAAAAACTGCGAAGAATGGAAGAATACGCCGAATCGAGAGTCTGCCGAAGAAGAATCCTCCTGAATTATTTCGGAGAGACTTCCAGCAAGGATTGTGGTCATTGTGATGTCTGCAACAATCCTCCACGTACCTTCGATGGTACCGTGCTTACCCAGAAGGCGCTGAGTGCCGTGGTAAGAGCGGGCGAAAAGATTGCCGTGGGCACCTGCATCGAGATATTGAGGGGTATGCAGACGCCTGCCATTACGAGAAATCACTATAACGAATTGAAGACCTTCGGTGTGGGCAAGGATGTAAGCGTTCGCGATTGGCAGACCTATCTGCTGCAGATGCTCCAGATGGGATTCTTCGAGGTAGCGTATAATATGCATAACCAGATGAAGGTCACGCCATTGGGCTGGAAGGTTCTCAAGGGAGAACATCAGGTTTCATTGGCGATTATGGAGAATGAAGAGCGGGCTCCTCGTCAGCAAAGGGTCAACAGACCTTCAAGAGGAAGCAGCATCCCTGTAGTTCATGCCGAGCGTGTGATTTTCGAGGATGAAATGGCGGGTGTAGAAGATAAGAAGCTTTTCGAATATCTGCGTAAGATCCGTAAGAATCTTGCCGATGAACAGGGCTATCCTCCATACATCGTGCTATCAGATAAGAGTCTGCACGAATTGACGAAGATGAAGCCAACCACCCTCCAGGCATTCAGTCTCATCAGCGGTATCGGCGAATTCAAGATCAAGAAATATGGCGATACATTTATCAAAGCCATCAAGAAATATACAGGCAAATAGCCTATACTCCACTCGCCCTGAAAGGGCGTGTGGGGATAACAAGAAAAAACAAAACATAAAAAAGAGGTAATCCGGGAAACCAGATTACCTCTTTTTTATGATGAAATGGGGAAGCTTAGTTATTCACGCTACCTCCCACAATATCGAGCAATTCATTCGTAATGGCCTGTTGACGACTCTTGTTGTACTGAAGATTCAGTTCACGCAAGAGTTCATCGGCATTATCCGTAGCAGTCTGCATGGCAACCATACGGGCTGCATGCTCACTCGCCTGACTATCCAACAAAGCAGTGTAAACCATCAGATGAAGCTGCTTAGGAATCAATACACCCAAAACAGTCTCCAGGTCCGGCTCCACGATGAAGTCATCGTTCAGAGGATGCGCCTCTGCACGCTGTCTTTCATCCTCACTAGCCTGCTTCTTGCGCAGATACTCCTGAGCCTTCGCCGTAGCCACATTCGATGTGAGGTCACGGTCGTTGTCCTCTCCTATCGCCTCCGTGCTGAGGTCGATAGGCAGGAAAGTCTTCTGGGTCAGGATCTGCGAACCAGCACTCTTGAAGTGGTGATAAATCATCTCCACCTTGTCGAGTTCACCAGCTGCATACTGCTTGGCAAGCTTGCGGGCGATGTCGGCACAAGCGCCTGAATTAGGATGATCAGCAAGATCCAAGAAGTTACCACCAATCTTCAAACCCAGCTTCTGTGCCTTCTCAGCCACCTTTCTGCCGATAGGATATACCGTGATGTCGTCAATGCCATGAGCCTTATACTCGTCCACCGCCTGAATCATCATCTTGATGACGTTGGAGTTGAAACCACCGCACAAGCTGCTGTTAGAGCTATATACGATGAGAGCCACACGCTTGATTTCCTTGTGCTCCACCTGCAACTCATGGTCCACATTCGGAGTACTCACCAGGAAGCTCTTCAGGATATGCTCCAGCATATTCTCATAAGGCAGCATATTCTGGATAGCTACCTGAGCATGATGCAACTTGCTGGATGCCACCATCTTCATCGCACTCGTAATCTTACGGGTACTGTTGACGCTGGCGATGCGAGTCTTAATCTCTTTTAACGACGGCATAGGCTATTACGCTTTATATTGTCCTGCTACATTAGCCATGGTATCCTTGATCACCGCGATACAATCGTCGGTGAGCTTACCATCAGCCAAAGTCTCGATTACGTCGGCGTGCTGGCTGCGCATAGCGTCGAGGAACTGATCCTGACAATCGCGAACCTTGTCCATTGGCACGTCGTGCATCAATCCGTGCACACCACAATAGAGGATAGCCACCTGCTCGCCCACTGGCATAGGGCGATACTGAGGCTGAACCAGCAACTGGTCATTCTTTCTACCACGGTCCAGTGTCATCGCTGTTACGGCATCCATATCGCTTGAGAACTTGGAGAAAGCCTCCAGCTCACGATACTGAGCCATATCAATCTTCAGGGTACCAGCCACCTTCTTCATACTCTTGATCTGGGCAGAACCACCTACACGAGATACGGAGATACCTACGTTGATAGCTGGACGGAAGCCCTGGTTGAAGAGGTCGGTCTCAAGGAAAATCTGACCATCGGTGATGGAAATCACGTTGGTTGGGATGTATGCTGATACGTCACCTGCCTGTGTTTCGATGATAGGAAGGGCTGTCAAAGAACCACCACCCTTAACGTGACCCTTCATGCACTCTGGAAGGTCGTTCATCTGCTCGGCTACCTCCTGCTGGTCGTTGATACGAGCGGCACGCTCCAACAGACGAGAATGGAGATAGAAGACATCACCAGGATAAGCCTCACGTCCGGATGGACGGCGAAGGATCAGAGATACCTCACGGTAAGCCACTGCCTGCTTACTCAAGTCATCGTATACTACGAGAGCTGAGTAACCGCGATCGCGGAAGTACTCACCGATAGCTGCACCGGCAAATGGTGCGTAATACTGCATGGCTGCAGGATCGGCAGCGGTAGCACTTACGATGATGGTATATGGCAGGGCGCCGTGCTCCTTCAGGTTCTGTACCAATGCTGCAACGGTAGATGCTTTCTGGCCGATGGCTACATAGATACAATATACAGGCTTGCCTGCCTCATAGAAACTCTTCTGGTTGATGATGGTATCCACTGCGATGGCAGTCTTACCGGTCTGACGGTCGCCGATGATCAACTCACGCTGTCCACGACCGATAGGAATCATGGAATCCACAGCCTTCAAACCTGTCTGCAGAGGCTCCTTCACTGGCTGACGATAGATCACACCAGGAGCCTTACGATCCAGTGGCATCTCGAAAGCGCCGGTGAGATCGATATCACCCAGACCGTCGATAGCCTGACCCAGAGGGTTAACGACACGACCTAAGAAGTTGTCGTTCACGCGGATAGAAGCGATACGGTGAGTACGCTTCACGCTCTGTCCCTCCTTGATGCCAGCAGTAGGACCTAAGAGGACACAACCTACATTGTCTTCCTCCAAGTTCATGACGATGGCCATCGTGCCGTTCTCGAACTCAAGAAGCTCATTAGCCTCTGCATTGCGAAGACCGTAGATACGAGCCACGCCATCGCTGACGGTAAGCACGGTACCCACCTCGTCAAACTGCTGAGAGCCATTCACCTCCTGGAGCTGCTGCTGAAGCACTTCAGACACCTCACTTGGTTTAATTTTATCTGACATTTTGTTATTTACTTTGAAATTTGAACTTTGAAATTTGAACTTGATGATTACCTTCTCATAAAGAAGTAACCCTTTCCGTTCTCTTTCCGTTTTACTTTTTGAGCTGTGTCAGAATGTTGTTGAGCTTTGTCTTCACGCTCGCATCCATTCTGTAAGTATCATACTCAAGGATGAAACCACCGATCAAATCAGGGTTCACCTCAGTCTTGAACTCCACAGTACCTTGCGTTCTCTGCTCCACCATCTTGCGCATCTTGTCCTCCGTAGAGGCGTCAACGGCAGTGGCGGTGATCAGCTTACCGCGGATGATGTTCTTCTGTTTCCTGTAAAGAGTGATATACGAAGCAGCCATGAATTGCAGGGTGCTCTCCCTATCCTCTTTCAAGACGAGAGCGATAAACTTCTTGCTCAGTTCCGTAGGCTCTTTGCCCAGGGCTGTGATGAGAAGTGCCTCTTTCTTGTCTTTGGAAAGCATAGGGTTGTCTATCGTAAATCTCAGTTCAGGCACGTCGATGTAGCTCTTAAAGAGCGTCTGCATCTCCTGGTAGACCTGATCTTCGAGCTTCATGCCGAGTGCAGCCTTGATGAGGGCACGGGCATAACGCACCGATATTACACCTATATCCATAAGCTTTACTATTTGTTGTCAGAAGAAACCTCGTCCAGCAGTCGATTTATCATATCCATCTGTGCCTTGTCATCAGAGAGCTTAGCCTTGAGCACTTTTTCTGCAATCTGAACAGAGAGCTCGGCAACCTGTCCACGGATTTCGCGGATGGCGTTCTGCTTTTCTGTCTCAATCTGCGCCTTGGCGTCAGAGAGCAGACGAGCGCCCTCTTCGCGAGCCTTGTCCTGTGCTTTCTCTACGATGGCATCGCGGGTATCAGCAGCCTCCTTGAGGATGGCAGCCTGCTTCTCGCGAGCTTCCTGCAAGATGGATTCACCTTCTTTTTGGATATTGGCAAGCTTCTCGTTGGCTTCGTGCGCTTTCTTCAGGCTCTCGTCGATGAAGGCCTTGCGCTCAGTCACCATCTTGACGATGGCTCCGAAACCAGCCTTTCTCAAGATGACGAAAACAATCAGAAAGACGACTGTCATCCAGAAAAGCAAACCGCTATCAGGAATCAATAAATCCATATATACTGGTTAAAGTTTTACTTAAACGTTTTATTTTAACTAACTCTGGAAAAGATCACCCACCCGCCCGCAAACCGCAGAACTGATTCCGAGAGCATCAGATATCGGGACATTCTGCAGATTTGCGAATGAATCGCGGCGGGAAGGGTGATATTCCTTTTATTACATAACGATAGCCAAGATGGCGATGATGACTGCGAAGAACGCAACACCCTCAACCAACGCAGCTGCGATGATCATAGAAGAACGGAGATCGCCCATCTTCTCTGGCTGGCGAGCCATAGCGTCCATAGCCTGGCCACCAATACGACCAATACCAATACCTGCGCCAATAGCGGCCAAACTTGCGCCGATTGCGGCACCTAACTTTGCGAGAGCATCTGCTGCTAATAAAAGTGATAACATAATCTTATAATTTAAGTTGTTAATATTTTCTATGTTTATAATTCTATTTTACGATTTCTGGCTCAGCCTCATGAGGCTGTACATGAGCCAGCGAGATGAATACTGCACTCAGCATGGTGAATACCAATGCCTGAATGTAGCTTACCAATATTTCGAGGAGCATCATGAAGACACTCATCGCAACACTCACAATTGTCATACCCGTACCTGCCAGATAGTTGGCCAGCATATTCTCACTGATGTTGAACATAATGAAAATAATAGCCGCAAACGCAAGGGCGATAGCGTGGCCCGCCATCATGTTGGCGAAGAGTCGGATAATCAAAGCCAACGGTTTCGTGAAGATTCCGAAGAGCTCGATGAATGGCATCAGTGGTACTGGCACCTTCAACCACGTTGGTACATCCGGCCAGAAGATTTCCTTCCAGTATTCCTTCGTACCGGTGAAGTTGGTGATCAGGAATGTCGTTACACCGAAGAATGCGGTGCAGGCGATATTACCCGTCAGGTTACCACCACCCGGAGGGAATGGTACGATACCCATGATGTTGGCAACGAAGATAAAGAAGAAGCAGGTAAGCAACCATGGTGCGTACTTTGGAGCTTCCTTACCCAGTGTAGCCTTGATCACATCGTCATATACCGACATGACGAACATGTGCATCAGTCCCGTGAATCCCTTTGGTGCAGGGTCATCCACCTTGTGCTTCCTGCACCAGCTGGCTGGAATCAGGATACACAGCAACAGGATGATAGCATCGATGAAGAGCACGCAAACGGTCTTCGTGATGGAGATGTCGAGAGGACGAACCTCCTGGCCTCCCACCTTCTCTACTATCTTGTTGGGATTCGCCTGCGCATCAGCGTTCTTGATCACCAGGTTGAAAGGTCCTGGACGGTCTCCATTGGCATCCTTCTCTTCCGAGAATTCGCTGCTGCAGAACACGTGCCAGCCTGTGGTGGTGTTTACGATGACAGGCAGATGAATCACTACGGGATGGTCTCCCACCTTTGTGATATGCCATTCATAAGAATCCTTGATATGACCCCACAATATCTCTTTCACGTCGATTTTTTCCTTTGCCGACACCTGCATTGGCGCCAGCGTGAAGAGCAGCATCGCCATCAAGAGGAATTGTTTGAGATGTTTCATATTCTTTAATTCTTACTTTGTTTATTAATTATTTGTCTCGAGCCGCATTAAGAGAGGCGGCTCTTTTTCTCTACCCGAGCGAAGTAGATGCAGTCGAACACGAGAAGCATGACATAGAACAGGGCGAAGACGACGGTGAATCCCAGGATGTTCTGCCTGTCGCATGTCAGCACGTAGATGAGGAACACCAGGGTGCCGGCTACCATCTTGATGACCAGTGCCGCCAGGTAGAACTTGCCGAGATTGGCGGGAGATGATTTAGCCACAGCCTTCCAGGCTTCGCCATAAGCAGTACTTGCAACGAGCGAGAATATCGCACTAACTATCAGCGGGTTAACCACCCGTGGCAGAATATCATCGCATAAGGCAGAAACCCTACAGGCGAAGAGGATGGCAAGAGCCATGAGAGCTGTGAGCCACAGGGAAATCTGCTTGTACTTGATACCTGCCTGCCTGATAGCCTGCAAGCGCATCTTTTCATCTTTTTCCATGATCTGTCTTGTCAATATTGAGAATTATGAATTCTTAATTTTATACTTCTACGCAAAGGCTTACTTCGTTTTTCTTACATTCCACGAATCCGCCCTTGATGTTCATTGCCTGCTTGCCTTCCTTGGTGGTATATTCCACCTTGCCCACTTCGAGCGAAGAGATGATAGGCGCGTGATCCTTGAGAATCTCGAACGAGCCGAGGGTTCCCGGAACCAGTACGCTCTCTACCTCACCCTGGAAGACTACTTTCTCAGGAGATACTATCTTTAGCTGTAACATAAGCCGTGGATTTAAAGATTACGCCTGTGCTGCTGCGAGCAACTGCTTAGCCTTCTCCTTCGCATCCTCGATAGTACCTACGTTGAGGAATGCCTGCTCTGGCAGGTCATCCACCTCGCCGTCGAGGATGGCGTTGAAGCCCTTGATAGTCTCTTCGATAGGTACCATCACACCCTTCAGACCTGTGAACTGCTCTGCTACGGTGAATGGCTGACTCAGGAAACGCTGTACACGGCGTGCACGGTTCACGGTCAACTTATCCTCATCAGAAAGCTCATCCATACCGAGGATGGCGATGATATCCTGCAACTCGTTGTAACGCTGCAGCAACTGCTTTACTCGCTGTGCACAGTCGTAGTGAGCCTTGCCCACGATCAGTGGGTCGAGGATACGAGAGGTAGAACCCAGTGGATCTACGGCAGGATAGATACCCAGAGATGCAATCTTACGCGAAAGCTCTGTGGTGGCATCCAGGTGAGTAAAGGTGGTGGCTGGAGCAGGGTCGGTCAAGTCGTCGGCAGGCACATAAACAGCCTGTACTGAGGTGATGGAACCATTCTTGGTAGAAGTGATTCGCTCCTGCATGGCACCCATCTCAGAAGCCAGTGTTGGCTGATAACCTACGGCTGATGGCATACGGCCCAAAAGCGCAGATACCTCAGAACCAGCCTGGGTGAAACGGAAGATGTTATCGATGAAGAACATGATGTCGGCAGCCTCACCGTTCTTGCCTCCGTGGTCACGGAACTCCTCGGCTACGGTCAGTCCGGAAAGCGCTACTGAAGCACGTGCCCCAGGTGGCTCGTTCATCTGACCATACACCAGGGTAGCCTGACTCTTGGCAAGCTCCTCAGGATCAACGAGTGAGAGGTCCCACTTACCCTCATCCATCGCCTGGCGGAACTTCTCGCCATACTTGATAACGCCAGATTCGAGCATGTCTCGAATCAAGTCGTTACCCTCACGGGTACGCTCACCTACACCAGCGAATACAGAGTAGCCGTTGTGTCCCTTGGCAATGTTGTTGATCAACTCCATGATGAGCACGGTCTTACCCACACCGGCACCACCGAAGAGACCGATCTTACCACCCTTCATGTAAGGCTCGAGCAGGTCGATCACCTTGATACCGGTGGCAAGCATCTCCTTGTGCGTAGAGAGCTCGTCAAACTTCGGAGCCTCGCGGTGGATAGGATAAGCACCCTTCATGTCCAATTCGTTCATACCATCAATAGGCTGTCCGATTACATTCATCATACGGCCCTTGATCTGCTCTCCGGCAGGCATCATGATTGGGTTGCCTGTTACGGCAACTTCCAAGCCACGCTGCAAGCCGTCGGTGTTGTCCATGGCGACGCAGCGAACGGTATCCTCACCGATGTGCTGCTGCACCTCGATGACCAGGTCGCGTCCGTCTGGGCGTTTCACCTTCAGAGCTTCGTGAATTTTAGGAAGCACCTTCTCAGGGTTCTCGCCCTTGGTATCGAAATATACGTCGATAACCGGACCGATAATCTGCGAGATGCGTCCACTTACTTGTGACATAAGCTTATTAGTTTAAAAATTTATTTTTTAATATTTATATTTCGTTCTTTTGGTATTCGAGGTTCGTGATATCGGGAATTGAAGCCCGAATCACGAATTTCGTTATACGCCTGCAAAAGTAACAACAATTTACGGAAGCCGCAAATTTTTCGGAAGTTTTATTTGTATTTTGCTCCGTTTTAAAACTTTTTTAGTTCCGTTTAAACCATTTTTACTTTTCATTCATTTCCTATAAGTAATGCCGATAGCAGCATTGAATATCGAAATGCGATGCAAGGAGAAGCTGATTAGATGCTCAGTTCATCCAATACCTTGATCAGCTTGCGGTCGAATGGCTTGTCTGAACGGATGGCCTCTGAAAGTGGCACGTAAACCACCTCATTGTTGCGCACACCGATCATCACGTTGCGCTGACCCTGCATGATAGCCTCGATGGCACCGCAACCGGTACGGCTGGCGAGGATACGGTCGCGGGCTGATGGGCGACCACCACGCTGCAGGTGACCGAGGATAGATACACGTACGTCGAACTCAGGGAACTCCTTGCGTACACGGTCGGCATAGTAGAGCGCGCCGCATTTAGGACTCTCAGACACGATGACGATACAGCTCTTCTTAGACTTGCGGATACCGCGCTCCATGAACTGAGCCAACTGGTCAACATCGGTAGAATCCTCTGGGATGATGGCAGCCTCTGCACCGCTGGCGATGGCTGAGTTCTGTGCCAGGAATCCGGCATCACGGCCCATCACCTCAATGAAGAAGATACGCTCGTGGCTCTGCGCCGTATCACGGATACGGTCCACACACTCCACGATGGTATTCATGGTTGTATCGTAACCGATGGTGTTATCTGTGCCATAGAGGTCGTTGTCGATGGTACCTGGCAGACCGATGCAGCAGACATCAAACTCACTTGCAAAGTTCATCGCACCGGTGAGCGAACCGTTACCACCGATTACCACCAGCGCATCGATTTCCTCTTTCTGGATATTCTCGAAAGCCTTCTGTCGGCCCTCTACTGTCATGAATTCCTTAGAACGTGCAGTCTTCAGCATCGTACCGCCGGTACCGATGATACCGCTCACGTTCTCAGTAGTGAAAGGCTTGATCTCGTCGTTGATCAGTCCATCGTAACCACGATAGATACCCTTCACGTTGAATCCGTTGTAGATAGCCGAACGGGTCACTGCACGGATCGCTGCGTTCATACCAGGAGCATCACCTCCAGAAGTCAGAATACCTATAGTCTTAATCTTTGCCATAACTATATATACCTTATTATATTATATATTAGTGATACATTAATAAAAAAAAATATGCTTTCTTGTTGGTTCCGGGATGCGTGTTACATCCCCTTTTCTTCTTTAGAACTTTCTGAATCTCTTTCGTCGTCTGATTCGTCCTGAATTTCTTTCGTCTGATTCTTCTTTTTGAATCTTCCTGAATCTCTTCCGTCTGATTCTTCTTTTTGAATCTCCTGAATCTCTTCCGTTTTCAGATTCTTTCTTTTCTTCTTCAGATATGGTTGTTTAAATCATTAAGTAAACGGCTCTTCCCATCAGGGTGTGCGAGAGCCAGAGGATAACGAGGCCAGCCACGCCACCCACGAGGGCCTTCCATCCGATATTGCGGAAGAACCAGCCCATGCGCATGTGCTCCATCTTCATCAGGGCGAGACCGCTGATGGTACCGATACCCAGCACATTGCCTCCTGCCATTACGCAGTAAGCGATTACCTGCCAGTAGAGACCGTTGGTATTATACACCGAATCCATGGCATAGGTAGGGTCGCCCAATCCCATCACATCGTGCAATGAGAAGAAGTTCATGGCGGTGGCAAAGTTGTCGAGTACCGTACTCAGCACTCCGGCAGCCACGCCATGCAGCCATACATTAGGGTGCTCCTCGCTGGTTCCCATCCAGCTGGAGAAGTCATAGAAGGCACCTGTCTCCTTCACCACGCCCACGGCGAGAATCATTCCCATCACGAAGAGAATCATCTGAATCACACCGTATTGCAGCACTCTAGGGGTACGACGCTCCACCATCGCATCCATGTTCATGAGCTTGCGATTGAAGATCTCGTTCACAATCCAGAGTACGCTGAGCACGCACAGGGCGCCCAGGAACGGGCTAAGCTTGGTGATGTTATGGAAGGTAGGGATAAACCACAGACCGCCGATTCCCACGAGGAGCATCAGCAATCTCTGCCACTTGTTCAGGCGGGTATCATCGCCACGGAAAGGCATCACAATCCACTCTGTCTCAACTCTTTCGGGCAGCATACGCTGCATCAGCAGGGTTGGAATCAACCACGCTGCAAAACAAGGGAGGAGTAATGAAAAGGAGAAAACGGTGGCTGTAACAGCCCCTGAATTCCAGAGTACCAGACCTTCCGGGTTACCAATCACGGTGAGCGCACCGCCACAGTTGGCAGCTACGAGGATGGCGCTTCCATACACCATTCTCTGTCTTCTGCTCGGGATGATGCCATGCATCATGGTGAGCATCATCACGGTGGTAGTGAGGTTATCGAGATTGATGGAAATCAGGAATGTAACGATGGCGAGTGTCCACAGCATCTTCTTGCTGCTGCGTGTGCGAAGCAACTGGCGCACGAAGTCGAAGCAGCCGTTGTTGTTGAGGATTTCTACGATCGTCATCGTAGCGAGCAGGAACATCACGATCTCCGCTGCCCTACCCACCTGTGGGAGGAAGATGTTTCGGGAGATGAAGTACTTGACAGAAGTACTGGTTGATTCCATTTCGCTGAAATTGAGGAAGCGGGTATAATCCGCTGAATGTTCGCTAGTTACGAAGTCCATACCGAAGCATATATACAGCACCCATCCCACCGTTCCGGCGAAGATAGCCACGGCAGCACGGTTTACTTTGGTCACGTTCTCAGTTGCAATGAGCACGCAGGCCAGGATCAGTATGGTTAAAATGACTAGTGTCATATCTACTCAATCGTTAGTTCATATTTTCATAATCAAGGGCAAAGGTAACAAAATATTTGTAATCCCCAACATTTCCGTGCATTTTTTTAATGAATTTAACGCAAAATTCATGCAACTGGCGACTTAAACCACATTGTTATAAGGTCATGCAGTTCCGGTTCCACGACCGAACAGGTCGCTTTCCGTTTAAATTCCGTGCGTAATCCGTGCAGCAAGAATGTATCCGATAACTCCGCGTAATCCGATGAAGAAAAAAAACGATGAAAAGAATATCCGATGAAGACATTATATATATAATAGGAACCACAAGAATCGCCCTCAAACCGCCCCATTTAGTTAAATATCATTAATAAACCGAAGAAAAACAAACACAAATGCTTGTAACTCAAAGAAAATGAGTAATTTTGCGCCCGATTTCAACAATATATAAAGTCAAACTTTATTAATTTAAATTTTTTAATTATTTTTTATGTCAAATTTTAAGAACGTACAGCCACTCGACGACTTCAATTGGGATGAGTTCGAGAATGGCACAAACGCAGGCGTCAGCAAAACAGACCTCGAGAAGGCCTATGACGAAACACTTAACAAGGTAACTGAGCACCAGGTGGTTGAGGGTACCGTAATCTCTGTTGATAAGAAAGAGGTTATCGTAAACATCGGCTACAAGAGCGATGGTATCATTCCAGCTTCTGAGTTCCGTTACAACCCAGACCTCAAGGTAGGCGACAAGGTTGAGGTTTACGTAGAGAACCAGGAGGACACAAAGGGTCAGTTGGTACTCTCTCACAAGAAGGCTCGCCTCAGCAAGTCTTGGGAGCGTGTTAATGCAGCTCTCGAGAACGAGGAAGTTATCCAGGGTTACATCAAGTGCCGCACTAAGGGCGGTATGATCGTTGACGTTTTCGGTATCGAAGCTTTCTTGCCAGGAAGCCAGATCGACGTTCACCCTATACGCGACTACGACGTATTCGTAGGCAAGACAATGGAGTTCAAGGTTGTAAAGATCAACCAGGAGTTCCGCAACGTCGTTGTATCTCACAAGGCACTCATCGAGCAGGAGCTCGAGCAGCAGCGTAAGGAGATCATCGGCAAGCTCGAGAAGGGTCAGATCCTCGAGGGTACCGTTAAGAACATCACTACTTACGGTGTATTCGTTGACCTCGGCGGTGTTGACGGTTTGATCCACATCACAGACCTCTCTTGGGGCCGCGTAAGCGATCCACACGAGGTTGTATCTCTCGACCAGAAGATCAACGTTGTTATCCTCGACTTCGATGAGGAGAAGAAGCGTATCGCTCTCGGTTTGAAGCAGCTCACTCCACATCCATGGGATGCACTTGATCCAAACCTCAAGGTAGGTGATCACGTGAAGGGTAAGGTAGTGGTTATGGCAGACTATGGTGCATTCGTTGAGATTGCTCCAGGTGTAGAGGGCTTGATCCACGTTTCTGAGATGTCTTGGAGCCAGCACCTCCGTTCAGCTAACGACTTCATGAAGGTTGGCGACGACGTAGAGGCTGTTATCCTGACTCTCGACCGCGCTGAGCGTAAGATGAGCCTCGGTATCAAGCAGCTCAAGGCTGATCCATGGGAGTGCATCGAGACTAAGTTCCCTATCGGCAGCAAGCACGTTGCTAAGGTTCGCAACTTCACTAACTTCGGTATCTTCGTAGAGCTCGAGGAGGGTGTTGATGGCTTGATCCACATCTCTGACCTCTCTTGGACTAAGAAGATTAAGCACCCATCTGAGTTCACATCTGTAGGTGCTACTATCGACGTAGTAGTTCTCGAGATCGACAAGGAGAACCGCCGCTTGAGCCTCGGCCACAAGCAGTTGGAGAAGAACCCATGGGATGAGTATGAGACAATCTACACTCCAGGTTCTGTACACAAGGGTACCATCGTTGAGATGATGGATAAGGGTGCTGTAGTTGCTCTCGCAGAGGGTGGCGAAGGCTTCGCTACTCCAAAGCACCTCACTAAGGAGGACGGCTCAATGGCTAAGAAGGGCGAGGAGCTCGACTTCAAGGTAATCGAGTTCGTTAAGGAGACAAAGCGTATCATCCTTTCTCACTCTCGTACATTTGAGGAGGGCAAGGACGAGCCAATCGCTAAGCCAGCTCACAAGCGTGGTGGTAACGGTGGTCGCAAGAACGAGACTCCAGCTATCAACAACGTAGCTGCTGGTACTTCACTCGGCGACATCGATGCTCTTGCTAAGTTGAAGGCTCAGATGGAGGGCAAGGCTTAATCTCCTGGAGATAAAGCATTTGCTATTCATTAGCTAAATAAAAATTTTAAGGGGACTGAAATTTCAGAAATGAGATTTCAGTCCCCTTTTTTTTGTGTGGGTGGGAAAATGTGGATGGCAGAGGGAAGAATTGTCTTTTTTAAAAGTTCTTTATTTTTTCAAGAAACCGTACTCGTACACCTTAGGCTCTATCTTCTGTGCAAGAACCTTCAGTCTTTGGCGAAGTTCTGCCATAAGCTGATTGTAATGTTCGTCTTGGCTGCCTGTGTTCATTTTGCCCTTGTCGTTCACACCTTGGAAATGTAGGCGAATGTCGTAGAGGGCTGCGTCGGCGATGGCTTCGGGCTGTTCGTGATAATATCTCCACAGAGCCTTTCCTGCCTCCATCACGGCTTGTGCCTCTGGGCTGAATGCGATAGGAGTATTAGGCTGCTGGGGAGCAATGGCAGTAGCGGTGCTGGCTTGACAAGATGAGCTTGTTCCATTTTGCCCCCCCCATAATTGGGGTATCGCCAAACAGACTTTGCTGTACTGGCTGTGTTTTCTTTTGCCCAGTCTTGCCCTTGCCTCGGATATAGTCACTCATGAAATGGCTCTTGAAGGCTTCCTTGGCATCCACTTCTTGCTCAGTGAATGGGATCCAATGGTTAGTGCCCTGTACAGCCTGTATGTTGTTATTGAACAATGTATAGGCAAGGCAGTCGCTCTGAAACTCCAAGTCGGTCTTCCATCCATCATTAGGATACAAGAACTGGTCTCGGTCGTTGAGCCAAGTGGCTTCTATAGAGTGGCAAACTGCGATGTAAATCGTGCATTCTTTTACATTGTAGTCTGTAACCCAACTACCACGTGGTGATTTCATTTGAGCTTTGTCGTTCATGATGAAATTATAGTTCACATTTGAAAAATCATGTGAGCGACATGACATGAATCCGATTTTCATTTCGTTGGGCTTGTTGCGCGTCTCGATAATCCAGTCGTTGATAGATGGCATCCCATCAAAAGGAGCCAAAGTCTTCTTGCCGATAAATTCTCCCTTTCTGTTGTAAACATCCGTAATGGTCTCTGTGAAGACATCGTAATCGTCCAAATGCCAAATGAAGAATCCTATAGGGAATTTTCCCTTTACATTATCAAATGTATCGGCTGGAACAATAAAATTTCGACCGAGCTTCGCTCGGAACGTTTTTCGGAAATCACGGAAGTTGGGTGCTTGCGCAATTTTCAACTTTGAAAATTGCGCAAGCACCGCTGTAGGGATTTCATCATATATTCTGATGATGAACTGAGCAAATAATTCTCGCCCTGCGATTCCTATCTTATCTAAGTATTTCTTGTATGTCAGATGCTTTACTGCCACATTGGTTTTCTGCATACCGCCTCCAGCTGCAATAACCTTTCTGTTTCCTGCCTCCGCATACGGCGGATTGATATAAATGACGAGTTTCTTGCGCTTCTCCTCGTCTTTCAATATCTCGATGAGCGACTCTGGGAGTTTGCTCTCCTCTGGCTTGTCGAGGTTGAAAGGATCGTTGAGGAAGTCGAACTGGAATACATGGCTGTCGAGCAAGTTACTGCCGCCGTGCTCCCCACGCAAAGCCTTGTTCATCGTGGCGATGCGGGTGTGCATCACCTCCACATCTGCCTTGTCGAGGGTAGATGCGTAGATGTTGTACTTGTTGGTCAAGCCTGCCAGCAAATTACCCGTGCCAGCACAGCAATCCCAGATATAGTATTCCTCCTGCCAGTTCTCGCCAAGTTCTCTTGCGAGGTATTCCTGCGATAGCTCCACCCACTGCGGAGGAGTGAAGAATGAGCCTTTGCGCTCCCTTACGTCCTGTGGCACGAGCAAGTCTCGGCGTTCCACCATCTTGTCCCAGTATTTGCGACGAGGTGGACGCTTGTATCGGTTCCAAAATTGAGTGTGCGCATTCTGGTTGTCGAGGAATACGGCTTGGGTATAGTTTTCCAGCCCAGTGTCGTTCACACGGCGGTCGAGCACGTAGTGGTCTGACTTCAGAAGCACGAAGAGTTTTTCCTTGAGTGTGGTGTTGTTGGCAGAGAGTAGGTCAGCGAGGTAGAAGTCGGCATCGATGATGCCAGCCTCCTTCAGCTTGTCCCAGTCACCGTTGATGGTTGGTTTCACCTCGGCGCACCATTTGCGGTAAATGTGGGTAAAGTTGTTGATAGTTACCTGTATCTGCTTCACGCCGTCCTGTCCCATGCGGAAATTTCGCTTGATAAACTGGCGCAGTTCCTTCTCGTCGGTGGCGTAGCGGAAGAGCACCAGTTGCTTTTTCATCAACGAGGAGAGTAGCCCAAGGAGTTGCTGGAACTCCTTCGACTGGTGGTCGGATGGGGTGACGTTCCAGTTGAAGTCGTTCTGGGAGAACACATCCATCACCTCATGGTATGGCACGAAGGCTATCTTCTCGGCGTCGAACGCACCGAGAAATGCTGGTGGCAGCTTGTCCTCGTAAGTGCGGGCCTTACCGATGGTGAGGATGAGCTGTATGAACGATTCCATTATGTCGTACGATGTGCCCTTCTTGGCTTCCGCCCAGAGCAGGTATTCGGTTTCGAAGAGTTGCGGACCGTGCGTAGGCACAGCCACGGCAAAGTCTATATTGCCGATAACTGGCGTGGAGTCATAGGTGGCGAACCAGTCTGCCGCCACCTTGTTCTTCAGTTCCGCCTCCTGTATGTTGCCATAAAATGATGTTGCCATGATGTGATGATGTGTTATTGTCTGTATATTTTGCTTTATTTCTCAGGTCTTGTCGTGATGCCCTCAAGAATCTCGCTTAGCTATGTAGTTGACTGCTGCCATGAGGGTATGAATGATAAACCCCAGCCTCATTTTTATATTCTGTCTGCAGCTGCACGTATGCGGTTTGCCACCTCGCATAATGCGCCACGAAGCATAGTCTTTTCCTCTTCGGTGAAACCTCCCACTCCACCATTTCCATCGATGCCATCGAGCTTGTAATAAAGCCATGATGCCGACTTGCCGAAATATGTATGTGCTATCTCTCGCCACGACACGAGCATCTGAATATCCTGGATACGCTGCTTTACAGCACTATCCTTGGTCTGATCATCGTTTTGTTTAATAATTTTCATATCAAAAATTGCTTAAATGAAGTCTCCGGCACGGAATCGTGCCGGGGACTGGGATATGTGAATAGTTAACTCTATGTCAACTGCAAAGAGCTAATGCGTTGTCCAATCTCCTGAACGGCACGATTGAAAATATCTTTCTGCTCGGAATTGAGCGTGTAAACATGACCGCGAACCTCTGAGCCATTGAGACGCTGAGAGAGCCATGCAGCGCTTTTTCCGAAGTATTCCTGTGCGATGTATCGAAGTGGCAGCAACTTGTAATCTTCCTTTGCAAGCTGCTCACGCAAAGTCTGGACTTCACTCTGAAGCTGATCGATCTTTTGGTTGATAAAAACCTCCGCTTCCTCTCTAAAACTATCATCAGCATTTAATTTGATGTAGTTTAAAATCTCAGTTTTTCGAGCTTCGCTCTTTTCGTCTTCCTTGCCTGCAAGAGAAGCGTATTCCCTAAGTAAATCCATGTTATTATTCATACCTATCTTTTTTATTCCCCTCCCGAAGGAGGGGAGATTTTTAAAAATCTAGTTATCTATTAACGATGCAAAAATACATAAAATTCTTTTAACAACCAAATGAAACATAAATTTTCTTTTATGTTTAACTCGTTTTTAACGTTTGGAGACGATAAAGCCCCCGATGCGTCACGCACCAGGGGCTCAGAAATCTATTAACTATGTTCCTATCATTATATGAAAACTGTCGTGTATTAAATTACGGCAGTCTGTAATTCTTTAGCTATTTGATGCAGGCATTTCAAAATCTGCTACTTTCTCTTTTTGCCAGGCTCATGGAATGTGTATGGCTACTAAGGGATTATTTCAACTTTCTAATCTGCTCTTCAGTCAATCCTGTCATTTTCATCACCGTAGCATCATCCATACCATTCTTAGTCAGATTTTCTACCATACGTCTCAGCATCTCCTGCTGCTCAAACAGGTCGGCATCCTTCTGCTTGATGGTCTTCTCTTGTTCCAGAAGGTCAGCATCCTTCTGCTTGATGGCCTTCTCTTGTTCCAGAAGGTCGGCATCCTTCTTTTCAATAAGTTTTGCCTGCTCCATAATCGCAGTATCACGATCCTCTAAAGCCTTGAAGAACTCAGCTTCAGCATTCATCTGATAACGCATTTCAGGATCAGCGGCAGCCGACTGAAGTCTATGAACAATATATTCCATTTCACCATCACCAGCATACTGCGATTCATCTACTCTCAATACTCTCCTATCCTCCTCGTAAGCAAGAGTCTGGTCGAAGACACTCAGCACTCTCTCCAAGTGATTATTCACCTTGCCTCTTAGCAAAGGAATCTGTACGATAATGCTGTCGTGCTGCAGACTCTCCACAAACGGATCAGGCTGATCAAGCACCACCTCCTTACCCTCGTAGTCGTAAATGCGATGCTGGGCATAGACCACAGGCTCATTGATTTCACCTACACGATGCCCCAACAGATACACGGCAACAGTAGGAAGAGCATACTTATTGTCAGATTCTTTCGTCATATTCTCCTTGTTGTTATATTGCAAGGCGAGATATTGGCGGAAGCGTAAAGTTTCCGTCTCAAGCCATGTTTTCTGCAGTTCGATAAGAATCAGTTTCTGTGAACCATCCTTCTCCTTCACCTTGGCGGCGAAGTCGATTCTGAACATGGAAATGGCATTGCGATTGATATTGCTGTATTCGTTGCGGCGCATCTTTACCTCCAGCACCTCCTTCTGCAAGAGTGCCGAAAGAATGGTCTTAGCGATGCGCTCGTCCTCCATCAGGTATTTGAACACGGCATCATAAAGTGGATTTGCAACATATACCATCATAACTTACTATTTATTAATTGAAAGAATTGTTTTAACTCCTATCCTGCAAATATACGCCAATTATCCGAAACCACCAAATTATTTCTGTTAAATCTCGCAGTATTAAGTGGCAAAAAAATATTTTTATCACTTCATCTACTATAGTCACGAAGTATTCATCTCTTTGGCTATGTCACGGAATTTTCATTTTTTTGCAATGCGTAAGGCAATGTCGCCTTTGCATTAAACAAAAGTAATGAAAAAGAACACAGAAAACAGACCAAGACCCAAGGCTACCATCTACATTCAATATGATGCAGAGAAGGCAGAAAAATTCACTGGTTACACCACAAGATGGAAAATGCAGAGAAAGGAAACCTTGAACATCAGCCTCTTCATCCGAGAGTTGAATGAGCAATACAAGATTACGAAATCAGCCTTTCACGAGACAAGTGGAATACACAACAAGGTATTCAACAAATACCTGAACGTACCCGACAACTGCAGCCTGTCAACGGAAGCTATCGAGCGCATTGCCGTATGCATCCTCCTCCTGGAGCCACCCCTCAACGCACACCCAGAATTTGAAGCCGACTGCGAGAAAAAGAAAGGAGGCTTCCGTGGGGTGATTGCCAACATGAGTGATGAAAATATCGAAGATATGAGAAAGAATTTTCGTAAAGTATTCGGAACGTTCGGTTATCATCTGACACACTCTATCGAGAGCCTGGACGAGCTTAACGAACTGAATGTATTCTACTTCAACAAATTCACTAACGTAAATGGTAAATTGAAATGAAAAACAACACAACCAGCAATGACACCTGCTACACCATCCAGCCGCTCACCACCTGCATCGATATCAGGACGGAGCGAAGACTCATCGCCAGCTGGCATACCAGCGGGCTGACGGATACGCAGATCCGCAAAATGCTGATGCTCTACTTCGGAGAACCGGCATGGATGAACCAGCAGAAACTGTATGACAGTTATAGATTTAAGGACATCGTAGAGGGACTGCGATTCCATAGCCGACATGATTTCGTGGAAATCCTGCTCAGATGCACAGGATTCGGATTCATCTGGAAAAATGATGAGAAGCCTCATACCGACCAGAATCTCATGGCGTTTTACACTCCTATCTGGCATGTCAGCGACGAGAAAGATATGGGAAACAACCCCGATTTGAACTCAAGCGTGCAAACCTTGCACCCCGTTATTAATAATAATATATATATTGAAAAGAAAAATAATAAAAAGAAAAATTTAAGCAAGAATGTAACGGGGTGCAAAACTTGCTCGGCTGAGCACGAGAAGGAAGTGGAAGCTGCAGCCAAGGCGCTCCTCAATTACATCGGAACCGACCCGGATGCTTACGCCAAGGTGGTAAAGCCCGTGAATGAAATAACGCAAAAGCTTAATCCGAATCTCTACATAAATCCGGAGGAAGCCTGCCCTACCAACATGGCTACAAACACATTCTTCAACGACTATCTGTATCCCTATCTGCTCAAGAACAGCAAGGTGATGATGAACATCAAGAACCCGGTGGGCAAAAGCTGCTGGCTCGCCAATCTCATCAAATACGATTTCATGCAGAAGAACATCATGCGTGCCGTGAATGATGCCACCAAGTACCTCAAGCTGCATGCGGCAGAAATGATGCGGCAGTACCGACCTATCTCGAATTTCGAGTATCAGGACAAGGCGTCGAAGCAGCGATTCTATGATACGCCACGAAGTGATGGAACCCAGGAGCAGCATCGAATACCACAGGATGCTGCGCCGAGACCATCCGGCAACGCTGCCTGGAACAAATTCTCGCACACCTGGGTTGTTCCAAAGTAAATCACTGTCAAACAAACAAGCTTTCACAAGAAAACAAACAATACAACAACAACATAAAATTACTAAAAACATGGAAGAAGACCAACAAAATCAAAACAAAAATGAGAAGCCACGTTACTATGCTACCGACTTCAATGAAATCAAGGAAAATCTCTCTGATGAAGAGAAGCTGCTCTTCGAGAGATACAAGGAAATGCTGAGCGGCATCATCCCTGCTGATGATGCTCCATCCCTCAAGACCCTCCTCAATCACCTGAAGGACATCAGCCAGAAAACCATGAAGCTGATGGCTGGAGGAAAGCTCGACATCCAAGTGACATGTCCGAAATGCGGAAAGACACGCTGCTTCATCAAGGTGGATAACGGATTGATCCACTGCTGGTCGTGCAACTGGAGCGGATACCTGGAGGAGATGAAATCGCTGCTCGGAAAGGGCAGCGGTAAGGTGAACGGAAACTACTATGCCAACGCACAGAAAAAGCAGCAGGATGAACACAAGGCCAAAGACTACGTGCCCATGCTGCCCGACGACTTCCTCGAGATAGATGCCGAAACCCGATCCTGGCTCTACCCCATCTACCCCTTCAAAAACCAGGAAGATCAGCAGCAGTTCATCGACCACTTCCACCCCGCCAACCTCCTCTCGCGCCATCCCAAGGCCCGTCCCCTGATCAGCGCCACCGAACTCGCCTCGCTCCAGTCGATGGTGCAGCGATATATCCAGGCGATGAAGATCTCGCCCGACATCATCGTACAGGAAGGAGTGATGTGCGCATGGATGAAGCAGACGGCGGATGACCCCAAAAGCGAGGACCCGAAAGGCGTGGAGATGGTGCCTGCCATCGCCTACTGCAACTACCTGGACGGAAAGATCATCAACGTGAAGTTCCGCTCCGTGCAGCAGCACCCCATCACCGGCGAGTGGAGCAAGCTCTTCTGCCAGGTTTCCCCCACCAAGCCCTGCGCCCCCTACGGCATCGACAGCATCAACCTGCTCCGACCCGACGCTCAGCCCATCCGCCAGCTCATCATCACCGAAGGCGAAAAGGACCGGCTCACGCTGATGACCTGCGGATTCCCCTACGTGCTGAGCATCGCCAACGGCGCCAGCACCAACATCGAGGAGAGTCACGAGGCTTTCGACGAGTGGATTCAGCAGGCGGGCGAAATCATCATCTGCGGCGATACCGACCGCCCGGGCCGCCGACTGGTGAAACTCCTGATAGAGCAATACCAGACCCGCGCCAAGGTTACCACGCTGCCGCAGGGCAAGAAGGACATCAGCGAGGTATATGAGGCATTCGGAAGCCGCGAGGTGCAGCGAATCATCAGCGAAGCGCAGGGCATCAGCGACGCCGACATCTACGACCTCTCCGAGCACAAGGAAGACATCCTCGACATCATGATGGGCAACTACGACCATGGCTACGAGGTGGGCATGGGCGGACTCACCGACGGCATCTTCCACCCCACTTCCGAGGGCGGACTCATCATCCTCACCGGTCGCCCGAACTCGGGAAAGACGGATTTCCTCAACTGCCTGATGGCGCATCTGATGTACCACAACCAGAAGCGCGTGGCGTTCTTCTCGTTCGAGAAACCTATCAAGGGCAAGCACGTGAGGGAGATTGCCCGCATTGCCCTGGGGGTGAGGAACACGGAGAATATGGACGGTGCAGAATCGCCCGAAGAGGCAAGACAGGAGAACCAGAAGGTGCTGGATTACCTGTCGGAGCACATGGTGGATTTCGACACGAAGACCCGCCTGCCCGACAGCAACTACATCATCGGAATGATGGAGGCGATGATGAACCGCAAGAAGCAGAAGATAGATTATCTGGTGATAGACCCGTATGTGTTCATCAACATGACCGAGGGCGGCAGCCGTGCCACGGAGACGGAAAAGGTGAGACTGATGCTGACGAAGCTGCAGGCATGGAGCCGTACGCGCCACATCTGGACGGTGGTAGTGGCCCACCCGAGAATACAGTACAAGGACGGTCACGAGGCCTTTCCGCCGCTGGATATCTACTCCGTAGCGGGCAGTGCCCAGTGGGCTAACCTCGCCGACTTTCTGCTCACCGTAAACCGAATCTCGAAGCCCGAAGAGGGCAAGATGTTTACCATCGTAGAGATGCTGAAGGTGAGAGACCAGGAGTTCTGTCATCCCGGAAAGGTGTACTACGTGCGCCAGCCCTGCGGCAGATACGACGAAAGGGAATCGGAAAACGACTGCATAGCCGAGGCGATGCAGGGCAAGGTGCTGGCGAAAGACGATGAACCCTGGAGATAGTGAATAGTGATTCATATTTTGCGCCAGCAATCATATTTTTCTAAAATAATACGCCTATGACAAGAGAAGAGTACAACGAGCTGAGAGCCCGTGCCCACGAGCAGATGCTCGACGACTATAAGTGGATGCTGGATCAGGAATCGGGCATCCGGGAGTGGCGATGTCCCAAGAGATGGATCATTGAGTTCGTACACGATGTGAGCGACTATGTGATGGTGAGGAGCAGCGGCGAGGAGGACGTGGGCGATGAGTGGCACGATGATCTCCTGCGCCCCATCCCCCTGCAGAAGCTCTACCGCCAGTTCTTCCAGAAGAGCTGCATTCCCCCACCCAATCATCCGGATAAGGCGCTGAGCAAGCTCAGGGGCATGGAGCAGCGCAACAGCATCTACCCCGACAGCATCACGAGATTCTACATGGAGCAGCTGCAGAAGAATCCTCCCTGCCGAATCATCGAGCTGCTGATCATGGAAGGAGGAGAAAGCTGAAAAGAGCCTCTATTGGCTTGGAATAGAGCCTCTATTGGTCTGGAATAGAGCCTCTTTTACCCTGCAATAGAGCCTCTTTTGGCGATGAAATGAGCCTAAAACAAACGTTACGTTAGGCTCATTTCATCGCCAAAAGAGGCTCAAATGATTTCCCAAACGGGGTAACCCTCAATGTAACCCTCGCAGTAACCCCCAAACCCTTGACAAACCCGAAAAAATTTCGTATCTTTGCATCGTAAACCAATCAATAATGCTTATGGAAACACACACAATGTTAGAACTGGAGAGGATGCAGCAGATGCTCCTCTCCACTCACTTCGCCCTCGGAGAGTTTCTCCGCTCAGGCACCGCCATCAAGTATGGCATCGACAACACTCCACAAAGCTCCATGGTCATCATCCGTCTGATGATGCTGTGCGAGCAGGTGCTGGAACCACTTCGTCTGCATTGCGGCATCATCACCATCACGAGCGGGTATCGCTGTCCGCAGCTCAACCTCGCCGTACATGGCGTACCGGGAAGTCAGCACACCCTGGGCGAGGCTGCCGACATCTTCATCCCGAACGAGGAGATTCTGGCGAAGTACAGAAAATTCATAGAATCGAGCTGCACCTTCGACCAGCTGATCCTGGAGCCTCGCGGCGCCTCTCCCGGCAATCACCGCTGGCTGCACGTAAGCTACACCATGCGGCGGAAGAACCGTCAGCAGGTATTGATGTAAAATTTTCTAACAACCTGATAAAAAGAGATGAATTTTTTCTAATAACATTAAAATAAACAGAAAGGAGATACAAAAATGAAGAAAGACACATGGAAAACCGTTATCCAGATTGCGATTTCTATTCTCACGGCGATTGCCACCACCCTGGGGGTAACCTCGTGCATGAGTAGCTAACGCAGAGAAATCTGCGTCATCTGCGAAATCTGCGTGACAAAAAAACGATGAAGAAAGAAAAATGAATGTTTAACCCTTTAAATCTAAATGAGTATGGCAAAATTCAGAAAAGTGAAGAACAACCGCAAGAACTCCCCTACCAGGGGAATGATCTACGGTAGAGCAGTAGTGAACAGAGTGGTGCACACCAGCGCCATCGCCAAGAAGATTACCGAGCGATGCACCGTTACCGAACCGGACATCCTGGCCGTGATCAACGCCCTGATGACAGAGATCTCAGCCAACATCTCCGAAGGCAACAAGGTGGTGCTCGACAACTTCGGAAGCTTCAAGCTCGGCATCAGAACTTCCCCAGCCGTAAGCGCCAAGAAGTTCACCCAAGCCAACATCAAGGCTATGTACATCATCTACTCACCTTACTCTGTCATGGACCAGGGCAAGCGAGTAAAGCCGATGCTCAGTGGCATCAAGATGGAGGAGATGACCGAGTACAACGGCATCGAAGACAAGGAAAATGGCGGCGGAACTTCAGGCGGCGGAACTTCTGGTGGAACCGATAAGGACAATACCGGTGATACCTCCGGCGGCACCGACAAGGACAACCCAAGCGGCGGCAACACCCCATCAGGAGACACCGGAAAGGATAACACCGGAGACGGTGAAGGCGGCGGAGGCGACAATGTAAATTTCTAAAATCAAGACTGAGCATTCCAAAAGGGATGCCCAGTCTTCTTTTTTTCCTACCCCATCTAACAAATAATCAGAAACATAAATAATATGCAAATAAAGTGGAAAATGTTTGGTGCTTTCAAGTTTTCTGCGTAACTTTGCAACCAGAAAATTGAATCATCAGCGGATATCCCAAAAAGATAACGCTCTTATATAATAAAGGAAAGGATATGAAGACAATGGGTTTTAGAAAATTTATAACGCTATCTTTATCGACGGTTTGCGCCCTATCACTCAGTTCATGCTTCAAGGATGAACCCCTCAATGCCGAATGCGACATCGAGCAGGCATACATCCACCCAGGAGGCTGGCTGAAGCTGTGGTTCACAAACGCATCGGATACGCTCGTCAACGTGCAGAGCGACCAGGACAAGATAGAATTCACCATGAAGCCATCCGCCAGTCTCAAGAAGCAGGCACCGATGTTCCGGCTCACTCCTGGAGCCACCATCCAGCCGGAAAGCGGAAGTGTACACGATTTCTCCAAAGGTCCTGTTACATACGTGGTTACATCGGAAGACAAGCAGTGGACCCGCACCTATCAGGTGAGCATCAAGAAGGGTCAGACCACCATGAGCAAGGAGTTTGAATTCGATTTCGAAAACACATACCTCAGCAAGGGATACTACAACTGGCAGGAAAACTGGAATGGTGACCTCCTCGACATCTGGGCAACCGGAAACCCTGGTTTCAAAATCAGCAACCCATCAGCAAAACCGGAGGAATATCCTACCGTGATGATAGAAAACGGCTATCAGGGCAAGGGCGTGAAGCTCACCACCCAGCGCACAAGCAAGCTCGCTGATATGGTACACAAGCCTATCGCTGCCGGCAACCTCTTCATCGGACAGTTTGATGCCACCGATGCCCTGCGTGATGCGATGAAGGCCACCAAGTTCGGTCGCCCATTCAGCTTCAGCGCCAAACCGGAGAAGCTGGAAGGCTGGTACAAGTATCAGGCTGGCGAGAAATTCACCGACAAGGATATGAACGAACTGAACCGACATGACTACGGAACCATCTACGCCGTGCTCTACGAGAACATCGACGAGAATGGAAATGCAGTAATGCTCTATGGCGATAACGTACAGAGCAGCAAGCAGATAGTGGCACTTGCACTGGTAGGCGAAGCCCGCGATGACAACGGAAAAGTTGCTATTGGAAACACACCGGAATGGCATCACTTCAGCGTAGATTTCGATTATCAATCCTACGGCAAGACCATCGACCCCGTGAAGCTGAAGAATGGCGGTTACAGTCTGGCCATCGTCTGCTCATCCAGTTCTGATGGTGCCAACTTCCTGGGAGCTGTAGGCAGCACCCTCTGGGTGGATAGTTTCAAACTGATTTGCAAATAAGAAGAAAAATGAAAAAGATAACAGTACTGGCACTCCTGCTGGCATGCAGCGCTGCTTCATGGGCAGGAGACAAGAATAGTGCCTGGAACAAATATCTCCACGGCTATGAGTATCAGGCACGCGTGGCGTATAACCTGGGCGGCACCGCCCCTATCGGCATGCCTGCCACCATCCGCACGCTTCACAGCTACACCCTTCGCCCTAACTTCAGTCTGGGCGTGGATGCCTATCACCCACTCTCCGGAAACTGGGGTTTCGTGGGAGGAATCCGCTTCGAGAACAAGAGCATGAAGACCGATGCGGGCGTTAAGAACTACTATATGAAGATAGTTCGTGGCGGCGAGGAGCTGCAGGGCATCTTTACGGGCGATGTAGTGACCAAGGTGGATATGAGTCTCATCACCGTTCCGATTCAGGCAACATACGATGTCTGCGATAATCTCCGCTTCAAGCTGGGTCCATACGTAAGCTATGTTACCTCGAAGAAGTTTGAGGGCTGGGCATACAACGGTTATCTCCGCCGCCAGGAGGAGGGTCATCCCAAGGGGGACCCTACGGGACAGAAGGTGATGCTGGGCGAAAAGGAAGGTGAACGAGGTGATTACGATTTCAGCGACGATATGCGCAACTGGCAGGTGGGCGTAGATTTCGGAATAGACTGGCGATTGAACAACCGTTGGGGCATCTGTGCTGATCTGAGCTGGGGTCTGAACGGCATCTTCAAGAAGGATTTCGAGACCATCGAGCAGACGATGTATCCTATCTACGGCAGCATCGGCATCACGTATCAGCTGAAGTAACAGATCATATTCTGCTGAAGCTATCTATATAATAATGTACGCGTACATTAATATGTATAGCCAAAGAGAGATAAAAAGATAAAAAACAACAATTATTCATTAACAAAAAAAGAGAAGAAAAATGAAAAAGTTTATTTATTTGATGGCCATGGTTTGCACCCTTGGCTTCTTCACTGCTTGTAGCAGCGATGATGACAATGACGAGAAGGGATTTGTACGCAACGAGAAGATTGAAGGCACCTGGAAGGTACAGGAGGCTGGTATGGATCCAACAACTTACCAGGCAACAGGTTCAATAGTATTAAACTGGGAAGGTTCTAACGATGCAGTTATCGAAATTCCAGGTCTCTTTGATGAGCCATATCCAGTAAAGGATGCCATCTCAATGGTTCCAATGCTGCTCAACAGCCAGCTCAGAAGCGTTCTGCAGGATGTAACCTTCAATGAGAAGGGTCAGATTTCTGCAACCTACAAGGAAGAGGCTGATGACAAGGACTGGAAGGTAGCTAACGATTACGCTACATACAAGGTGGTTAACGAGAATATGATTACCTTGTTCCTGAACACAGCCAAGATTACAGAAGACATCGACGATGCTCAGGAGAAGGCTATGGTAGCCGGCATGTTGGATCAGTTTAAGACCGGTATTCCAGTACACGTATCTTATCCAGCAGCCAACAAGGTATATTTCTATGTTGACAAGGATTTCGTAGCTCCTATCATCGCCATGCTTTATGCTCAGGTTAACAAGATTCCTACTACAGGTATGGACAAGGATGATTTGGCAAAATTCCTGATTTTGAAGACTGTTGTAAACCAGCTTCCTACCATCATGGAAAAGACCACCAAGTTCGAGGCAGGTCTTGAGTTGATGAAGTAAAGCGGAAAAGGTTATAAGCTCCCGAAAGGCTGATAAATAATAAAATCCCCATTTATCCTTTGATGGATAGCTGGGGATTTTTTTTGCTTTTTATAAGTTATTCTTCTTGTTTCCAAAAGCTGGATGGGTTCTTTCTCATATCCCAAATATCTACGAAATGAACTTCATCCATCTTTTCGAGATAATAATAAATCAACTTAAAATTATTCATGAAATTAGCGCCTCGCAGCTGGTATGGAAAATCAGGAGCACCATTAAAAGGCGGCCTTCCTTCTGGAAAGACCTCCAAAAAACTCTTGATCTTGTCAATTTCCGTCATCCATCTACGAGCCGTTTTTCTACCATAAACCTCATAAGCTTCTTCAACATACTCATGAAGTTTCTGTTCGAAAAGAGGGTGAATAATTACTTTAGCCATGGGAAATCCTGATAAAGACGTTCTTTAAAATCATCGTATGGCTCCCACTTCGTTGGATCATCCGCAATGTTTTTACAATACTCAATGCTCTCCATCAAACTCTCCCAGGAGAAATGATTACCCAACTCCGGAATTTCATCTAAAACCTCTTTATGATTCTCGAAACCACTCATCGGCATAGGCACAGCATGCTCCATCACCGAAACACGATGAGTTGGCGTAGGCTCAGCTACCATATCCTCACCCTCATGCAAATCTATATGATATTTTTTTTCTTTCATAATAGTATGCTTTTAATTAACCCTGCAAATATATGAAGAAATATAATAATATGCAAGATTTTGAGGAATTATTTAATCATTCTTGAGGAATTTTCTATTTTCCGGGCATAAAAAAAGATTGCATCAGCGGAAATACTTCCAACCAATGCAATCTTCAGTTTTCT
>OOBB01000061.1_pt1 | contig 68112 bp, 57 predicted proteins | sample 1671661 | NCBI WGS metagenome assembly OOBB01 (sample SAMN06348179, study PRJEB24527) | human gut metagenome | biome: human gut; feature: ankylosing spondylitis patient; material: feces | host: Homo sapiens | place: China | collected 2015-10
TTGTTGCTCAGGAACTTATAAATAAAGTTAAATCAAAGTGTTGCGGAATTAAGGATTCTCCATTTTGTATATCACAAATATAGTGACCCATGTAACATTAATATTTTATGTCCTTAGAATCTTCTTTCTCTATAAGTATAACTAAGAAAATAAAATATTGTTAAGTAAATATACTATAACTTCTGTTCAAAACCAATCCAAGAATTATAATCAACACCATTCATATAATGATTTTCTATAAACTTAAGATATGGTTTGCGCTGGCTTTCCTTCACGTATATTGAAGTATCAGAAAAACTATGGATAAGTTCTATGTCATCCACTATTGCTTTTACAACTATTGTCTCATAAGCAACAACACCTTTATCAAGTGCCTGAGCTATATCAAACAATTCATATTTATCAGCATCTATAGAACTTACAAATGCTTGAATATTAGGAACTCGTTCCAAATGACATTCATAGTCTGACAAATCTAAATTAGCTACACTTTGAATAATCAAATTTGCTAATTTTTTCTGATTTTGCTCCCCACCACCAGGGAAGGAAGAGCTGGTCAAAGTTAAATTTCTTTTTTTAAGTTCATTTTTAAAAGCAGTAAAGCACCTTATAAAGAAATCTTTTGTTAAAACTTTTTCTCGAATACCTTTTCTACAAATAAAAGGCAATGCATATATAACAGCCCTAAAACCAGTAGTCTTCCATAAAATATTATCTATAGGAGATTTCCATTCATTAGGAAATACTTCTTTCAGAGCATTAAAACAATTGGATAAAACACGAACCAACAGGTCATCTTTTTCTTGGGTAAAGAAATAACGCAATGGCATTTTATCATCATCTACCAACTCTTTGCCTTGTTTAAGCAATCGTGCATCTTCATCTGGCTTTTTCGAAATAAGCATCAAAATACTTTTTGCAAACGTGCCTTGTGACAAAGTCGCTTTATCTTGACCAGATGCTTTCTTACCAAGCATTTTTAATCTATTATAAAAAGGGGAAGACGTAGACGAATTCATCACCCGAGCTATCTCATGAGCTGTTTTTTGAGGACTTCTGTACGTTGAAACATCAAACAGATCATAGATTAAGCTTGGATCTACCTTTCGCTGGTTGCTATTAATGGTAGAAAAGATATATGCTTCCTCTGCAACTGTCAAGTCAAACATCAGTACAACTGGCAAAGAAAAGTCCTCAGGATGTTCAGAACGCTCAATACCCCACAAACGATGTTGCCCATCAATAACATTTCCGATGAAACCTCTGTCATCTGGTATAACTAAGATATGTTTATCTTCATCAAGAGTAACATCCTTGCTTTTCACACTGATTACTATTGGTGTAGGGAACACTGCATCAGGATCAGAACAATACGCTCCTATGTCTTTGATTCGATCTGGTGACTTTTCACGTTGCACGGCATTGGGATCCTCATTTCTTGACGTAGATTTCACCACCTTCAATAAAAAAGGTGCTGGTATGCTACATAAATAAAATGTGCCTATCGGCTGTTGAACCTCTATGTAATTGAAAACATTATTCATAAAATCAAATTCTTATTTTAATTCCACTAGCAGTTGTAGCGGTACTACTAGATGAAGCTGATTGTTGTTCTAGTTCTTTTACCTGTTTATTCTCCTTGACTAAATAATCATCCGACAAATGTAAGACATCTTCATGTTGCCCAATAAGTGTAAGTCCAAAAGAATAAACAGAAAATACCAGAGCTAATATAAAGAAAAAGAATTGTGGACAATCAAGCTCCATATCGGACTTGTGCAATTTCGAGTAATCAACCATTGGCTGATCAAGAGTTGAAAACGAATAATAAACGCCACAAAAGAGCATTATAAATATAAGGACCGTTATATATGCAATATGCATTCTTCTATATTCTGGTTTATCACCACTTATGAACCTTGAAAACAAGGGATAAATTAATGAAGAAAACATAACTATAGAAAATGTATAGAAACTCCCAGCTGCAGAGTCTGGACCTAAAGCTACACAAATATTCCATCCATCAAAACCAACTCTTTTTATCAAATTGATAATTACACCCAGCAAACTGGCCACTAAAACAAAAGCAAACCAAATGAATAATTCCAGTTTATGAAAACGGAACGCTTCAATTGGAGCTAATAAAGCACGCCAAAAAGGATTTTTGATTTTGGCAGTAATAAAATCGCGAGATTTATTCATAACAAACACTTCATTAATGTTATATATGTTGCGTTTATAGACTTTTACATAACCTCTAAGCTTCATCAAATTAAGCCTACATCAAAATTATAATGCCCTATCCAGAACAATATGAACTTTCGAAGTTGGCATATTGCACTCTTTGTAAGTATCCGCTCAACGCCGTATTGCATATCTCAAAATAATATTGTAACTTTGCACGGCGGCATCATTTTTCTAATTTTGAGACAAGAATACGAAGTTTAGCCCTCCATCAGCACAAGCTAATGGAGGTTATACCTTAATTTGACTAAATTTGAAATTCATTTTTATTGTTCCTCATCTTCCCAGAACTCAGGAAGAAGAGTATAATACTTATCCTCAGGCGTAGAATCTATGTGCTTCAACACATAACAAAACCAACGCTCAAGATTTTTATCTAGCACCTTACATGCTCCAAACAAGGAGTACATCATTGCTGCACGCTTACAGGCATCCAAGTCACGACAAAACAAATAAGCCTTCTTACCCATCACCATGTCACGGATCAGGCGTTCGGTATCATTGTTATCCAATGGCATATCTGGGATGTCTATATAATTGGACAGCTTATCATAGATGGTTTCACGTTCTTCCTTACTAAAGACTACCCACTCACGCTTTTGAGTAAATATCATTCTGACAAGAGAGGCCATCTGCTCGGTCTTAGCTCCGCTTTTTTGTCTACATCAGACTCACGCATATCCTTCGCCTCATTATCACCGATTACAACCTCGGCGAACTTTGGCTTACTGCTTAATTGTTTCTTGCCTTGTACCATAATTTGAATAATTTAAAATCATGGTGCAAAGGTACGAAACTTTATCTAGGCACACAATACGGCTTTCACCGAATACTTACATATCAGCTTGTATACCACGATGCCAACATTCGAAATCTGGTGTTTGATTTGATATTAGTGTTTTGTCTTTTGAAATTTATGATTTATGATATAATTCTCTTGCTGTTTAAACTTTACACCTGGCGCTTTTCCATTCTTTTCTATAGCATCAAGCTTCTTCATCAATGCATTGTACTGCATAGTATTAATTGTTGAATAAGCATGTTGGTTTGAGTACCACACAGAGATGCAAGGCATAGATACCAACAATGCCAACATTGCGATGTAGAAACTTGCTTTTGCATATTGAAGAGAATTAATACTTCTCTTTTCTTCATCAAGACAATAGCCGTTATCTATAAAACGAAACAGGGCTGATGTAGGAAAAGCACGGCTACAAAGCAATTTGTATATTCGGTCATAAAGACTGGAAACATCTGTTGATTGCATGGTGCGAATTCCATCCTTTGTGATGAAAAGAAAATCAGACTTTATCTTTGGAACTTTTACACCTTGTACATCTATTGCTTCATACTCATCTGTATCATAAATAATCTGTTCTTGTTGGGATATCGCCTTTTTTACATTACCATTCTTTTGAATACCATGAAGAAAGCTATGTTTGAAATTCTCATAAAAGAACAATTCACATCCAGCATTGGTTGGTTGCAAATAAATTAGTCCTTTCTGTTCAAGAACATCTATGAAATTGAGCAAGCTGACTAACTGTGCAAATTCCTTTCTGTCCTCGTGATTGTATGGCTTTCGTAGAGGGTAGAACAACTTAGCCTTGTGATTCGCACAATCCACAAGTATAGCAGTCTTCTCTGCACGGAAAAAAGCCTTTTGAATCGTATTGCCAAGAAGTTTGATGTCTCTGACATCTTGGTCTCTCAACAAATCAAATATTTCCTTCTCAACCTTATTGTAATTATGCATAGCACGATATTTCTTTTAAACCATGACAGCGCACAAGTACGCCGTCATGGCGATGACCTCATCTTTTGGTCTTTTGTGCCACTCTGCTCTTTCTTGCCTATATGTACTGGACAACACATATTGCCAATGATGGTATTGCCATCCATGGAAAAAGGCATCCTAATACTGTCAGTAATACAGAGATAACACATACGATTTCCTATCCGTAGACAGAAAGCTTTCCGCTAGATTGAATCATCCTTTTGATCCAAATCTAGCAACTCTGAATCGTTTTTTTTGTATTCATTGTTTCTATAATTTAGATTATAATGCTATATTCTATATCCTGCGGGCTTATCGTTACAGGCTATAGCATAAAATCAGCCCCTGAGATTAATGGCAATGCCTTACTCTCCCACAAACTATTGCAGTACCATCAGCGCAAATATGCTTAACTTCTCTGTTCGGAATGGTTAAAGGTGTTTCCATATTGCTATAATCACCGTCTCAGTATTTTTATAATTCATCTGCAAACTCTGAAAATACAATTTTCATCTTGTTTCTCCAATTATCAGGCACATCATCCCAAGTCTGCCAGTCTTTCACGTGGTTATAAGCCTTGAAAGGTTTGTCTGATTTAGGTGCCGTATATCCCAACTCATCCTCAACACAATTGTGCATCATCAACCTCTTGGTTGAATCATTTCCCAAAGCAGTCAATATTGGGGCATTCATTATCATAGCACCTGCGGTGCCAGCGTCTTCATCATGAACAACAAATAAGTCAACACTCAATGCTTTCAAATATCTGATGAAAGAAATCATGGTTGCCTTACCTGTCGCCTTGATTATCTGATATTTTGATGAAACATTTTTTTTAACCTCCTCTGGCATAACTTCTATTGTACGCTTAAAAACAATGTCTTCGGTGTCTCCTTCTACAATAATAATCTTTTGGGCGAAGAACACTCGTGCTACATAATCATCAATTTTTTGTATCATTTTGACACGTACTTTGTCATCATCTTGGATTTTACGGAATGCGTCCGTCAAATTAAATGCGACAATGTTTGTAAAATCATTAACACCTATAGTATAGCTATTTAATACCTGTTTGGGCTTTTGTGACAAGTCTATCATATAAGGAGAATGAGTCGTTGCTACAATTTGACTGTTGGAATCTGCTAACTCATAAATGACTCTGCGCATGTTCTCAGCAGCATTTGGATGTAAAAACAATTCAGGTTCTTCAAAGCCTATAATGAGACCTCGGTCATCTTCATTGCTGATATTCTCTGTTCGTTGTTTATTGAAACGAAGAAGAGCAAACACGGCAGAACGGACAAGTCCTGTACCTTGGTGTAATACATCTGTGGTAACATTGCTGCTCATTGTTACATCAAAGATAGGTTTCAAAGATTCTGCTTTAGTCAAATCTGTATCCACGTTGATAGATGCCTTAGGAAACACGTCATCTACAACCTTGTTCAAATCATTCATGAGTTGTCCAAATGCTCCATTTTCATCGTTAGGGTCCATTTCTTTACTCAATTTCTGCAATTCCTCTGCCGCTTTCTTATAGTGCTCTGAATTCTTTCGAACATCATCAAACATATAAGACAACAAATCATGCAATGTACCTGACTTTGCAGCATCCATCTCTTCTGAAAGAACTTCTGCTTTGATTTTCAAAAACCGGGGAAGTTTTGACAAAACGTTGGCAGCTATTCCACCTGGGTTTTCAAACCATTCATTATTCTCTTGCACCTCAAATAATGAAGGATAGTTTTCTTCCAGTTCTTTCTTTTCCTTTGTCGTGAGATTTCTGTTTAAATCATCTACGTCTGAAAAGATCTCTGCAGAAGCTCCTTTGTCTATATAATCTTGCCATTTTTTGCAGTCGACAAAATCATCTTTCAACTTTTGCTGATGCATCTGAATTTCACGATGGTTCTTTCCATCAGGCGTTAGTCGAACACGATAATTGAACGAATATTTCTCATCACCTTCTTCATCTGTATAGCTGTTGAGTCTCGATGAATTAAAACCACGTTGATTAACTATTGATGCTTGAACATTATCGAAACAGCCTTCTATGATAACATCTTCTGTCTTGGTTAACTCCTCACCATCTTCTCCAATGTATTTAGAGCGACAAGCATTGTCGAGTTTCTTCTCTGTAACCAAATATTCGACAACGTCCAAAGTGCTGGATTTTCCTGCATTATTAGCTCCTATTAGGAAAGTTGCATCTCCAAAATTAATTTCCACATCGTTCAGTTTGCGGAAGTTTTGTATTTTTATACTCTTCAGTCTCATTTCTTCTTGATTTACCCTATTAAACTTTCAAACATCTCACGAATGTCTGCTTTCTCTTTTTCGTATTTCTTATAGAACTCACTATGATCAAAAGACTTTGTATTCGAATTTTCTTTCTCTTGTAAATCACTGTTAGAACGTAACTACTGATTTTCAGCAGTTAGCACATCCAACATTTTTCAAAAAAACATGTTATTAATTGGTATTGCCAAAGCTACCAATTAGGCAGCCTTGACATTCACCGTAAGCGGTCACTTTAGGCACGTTAAGCCCTAAAGTGAATGCTTTTTATTATCTTTTAAGAAAAAGTCATTTGAATTTATGCCCAAGAAGTAACTGTTGACAGCTGCCATCTATGAGCGAGTAAGTCTACCAATTTGTCCTTTGCCGTTTTCTTGATTCTGCGGAACACATCGCAAAGATACTCCACTGGATCCAAATTGTGCTTACGAATATTGGCAAAGTGGGACATCAGGCGAGCAAAGCGCACACCTGATTCCGGACTTCCAACAAAATAACTATTATTACGATATTTCGCTATTCTTCTAATCTGGCGCTCACATACATTGTTCGAGAGGTCAAGACTACCATCCTCCAAGCAGCGCAACATACAAGGATATTCAGTAAGGGCATAGTTCACTGCCTTGAGAAGTGAAGTTCATCCTCCACATCCTCAATCGTCTCACCCTTACCTGGCAATCTCTGGTCTTTACAACCCAATGTAGATTCATCACCATGAACGTTGCCAGAAGCGATGATTTCCTTCTGGAGAGGATCATCCAATGGCTCCAGTATATTGGCACCGATTTCAATTCACCCCATAACTGTCGAATGACCATAGTTCAAGCCCATGCCTTTCAACTGATTTATCTCATTCTGCTTAGCTGCCAAACGAGCATTGAAATCAGAAGTAAGTTTCTCCAACTCACTTGCATATGTTTCCTTTAGCTTTTGTTCACGTGCCTCAAACTCAGCACGCACTCCCGCAACTACAGCTTCACGAAGAGAGTCTGAAAGATTAATCTCTCCATTACCAGTCATGAATGCCACAAGTTTTTGCATCATGTCATTCAGCTGGTCTACCTTTTCACAAAGCTGCTTATTCAGGTTAGAAACCATAGCCTCAAGCTCCACCACCCGTTTGTCACGAGCCTGAAGTTTCTTGCGGAGCAACCTGTTGTCAGCTGCCTCGCTATGCGCCTGCGCACTTATAGCCTGTATGGATTTCTCTTCTGATTTCATACTACAAAGATACTAAAAATATTTGAGATAACAAAATTATAAAGCATTGAATATCAATACATTATGTTAAATATTGTATGTCAAATAGCTTCTTTCAAGAGTTCTTTTTCATCTATTTTTCCTTGGGCAACCTCTTCAATATCCATACCCAATTCTTCGTCATTTTCATCATTCAGGTCGTTAAAAGCAACTTTACGGTCTTTTAGAACAATTCCTTCAACCAGATAGACAAAGCTCTCCCATGAGATATGATAGCATCCCTTTTTCTCATCGAAGACTGGCTCGACGAAATGGTTGAAATGAAGAATCTTTTCGGTAAGAATCTCGCCTTGATGATGAAAATAATGGCACTTGGCTTACGATAAGAATCATTACGCAAACAATGAAGCATCTTGGTATAGCTTACTTTTTGTTCTTTACAGAACCCATGAAGGTTCTTGCTCTTGTACTCGGTTCGAAACTTACGAACCATTGAGGCATAGTACTTGCCTTCTTCGTTTATATTCATTTTGTCCCAAATTTAAAATTTGGGGCAAAGGTATATATTTTTATTAACGTACGCAAGACGGCCTAAAATGACTGCTTACAAGCACCACTGCCTTAATCTTTAATATTTGATCTATTGTTTTCATTGTCTTATTCTTCTTGAATTTGACAAAGATACAACTTTATTACTAAACCGCCAAGGATTTATCGGATTTTAACGTATCTTATTCCATAAGTAAATCTGCATGTTTGCTTTTGTATCTACTGTTACGCCGTATCAAATGATCCGGTCAGTAATGGTGGTTCTATTCTTGTTGGTATCATAAATTTTTCGACTCCCCTGTCCCCCTCTTGCGAAGAGGGGGTCCTTAACCCACTCCCAAGCCCTCGCCCTTTCCAAAAGGGCAAGGGATGTAACCGCTCCTCCTCGTCGCTCTTAACCGCTGCGCTATAAGGTTGGCGGGGCATCAGAGCCCTCGCCAGTTTTTTGTGCGGGATGGGACCGCAGGGGGAAGACTTGCTAAAACAATTGGTTATGCGGGATGGGACCGCCTTGCTGAAAGTGGGGCATCAGAGGTCTCGCCAGGTTGTGCGGGAAGGGACAACTTAATATTTATCTTTTACGACCTTTCCCAAAAAGCTCAGAATGCGAACCTAAACGAACTAATTCTATTGCATTATTGTTCTTATCAAACCAAATCAAAAGTGTATCATTCTCTATATGGCATTCCATATAGTTCTTCCAGTTACCTTTCAAAGGATGAGGATTATATTCTTCCGGTATCTGATTGCCTTCTGCCAAAAGCTTAACTATCCCATAAGCGTTTCTATAAATTCTTTATCATTCTTAAAACGCTTATAATCTTTCTTGAACTGCGAGGTCTTTCGAATTTCTTTCATAAACTCTATTCCTCCATTGATGCCATGAAACTTTCTAAGCTATCTACTCGAACTACTCCTGCATCATGACCACTCTCTGCCTCTTTCATTGCTGCCAAAGTTTCTGCGTTTGGAACATCTTCCAAAGCAGCACTCCTTGAAACAGGGGTGTCTGAAACTATTTTAACGCCTCTCATAAGAGAGAGGACATTCTTTAATTGCTCCAACAAAGATGGGCTATCTACCTGTAATGTTAACTGTGCCATAACTTCAATATTTAATTCGTAGCAAAGATAAGGGTTTTCTGTGAAACTACCAAATTTTTAGGGGGAGTTTTTACTTCATATGCCATGGAACGTGCGATTTCGTCCTTGCGCCAACTCTTAGGCAAATCATAACCCCAGATATTGGCTGCCATTAGCATGTTTGCTTTTGTATCTACTGTTACGACCGTATCAAATGATCCGGTCAGTAATGGTGGTTCTATTCTTGTTGGTATCATAAATTTTTCGACTCCCCTGTCCCCCTCTTGCGAAGAGGGGGTCCTTAACCCACTCCCAAGCCCTCGCCCTTTCCAAAAGGGCAAGGGATGTAACCGCTCCTCCTGTCGCTCTTAACCGCTACGCTTTAAGGTTGGCGGGGCATCAGAGCCCTCGCCAGTTTTTTGTGCGGGATGGGACCGCAGGGGGAAGACTTGCTAAAACAATTGGTTATGCGGGATGGGACCGCCTTGCTGAAAGTGGGGCATCAGAGGTCTCGCCAGGTTGTGCGGGAAGGGACAACTTAATATTTATCTTTTACGACCTTTCCCAAAAAGCTCAGAATGCGAACCTAAACGAACTAATTCTATTGCATTATTGTTCTTATCAAACCAAATCAAAAGTGTATCATTCTCTATATGGCATTCCATATAGTTCTTCCAGTTACCTTTCAAAGGATGAGGATTATATTCTTCCGGTATCTGATTGCCTTCTGCCAAAAGCTTAACTATCCCATAAGCGTTTCTATAAATTCTTTATCATTCTTAAAACGCTTATAATCTTTCTTGAACTGCGAGGTCTTTCGAATTTCTTTCATAAACTCTATTCCTCCATTGATGCCATGAAACTTTCTAAGCTATCTACTCGAACTACTCCTGCATCATGACCACTCTCTGCCTCTTTCATTGCTGCCAAAGTTTCTGCGTTTGGAACATCTTCCAAAGCAGCACTCCTTGAAACAGGGGTGTCTGAAACTATTTTAACGCCTCTCATAAGAGAGAGGACATTCTTTAATTGCTCCAACAAAGATGGGCTATCTACCTGTAATGTTAACTGTGCCATAACTTCAATATTTAATTCGTAGCAAAGATAAGGGTTTTCTGTGAAACTACCAAATTTTTAGGGGGAGTTTTTACTTCATATGCCATGGAACGTGCGATTTCGTCCTTGCGCCAACTCTTAGGCAAATCATAACCCCAGATATTGGCTGCCATTAGCATGTTTGCTTTTGTATCTACTGTTACGACCGTATCAAATGATCCGGTCAGTAATGGTGGTTCTATTCTTGTTGGTATCATAAATTTTTCGACTCCCCTGTCCCCCTCTTGCGAAGAGGGGGTCCTTAACCCACTCCCAAGCCCTCGCCCTTTCCAAAAGGGCAAGGGATGTAACCGCTCCTCCTGTCGCTCTTAACCGCTGCGCTCTAAGGTTGGCGGGGCATCAGAGCCCTCGCCAGTTTTTTTGTGCGGGATGGGACCGCCTTGCTGAAAGTCTTGCTGAAAGCGGGGGCATCAGAGGTCTCGTCAGAGTTGTTTTAGCGGGGATGAACCCGCAGGGGGAAGACTTGCTGAAACTGTTGGGCGGGATGGGACCGCAGGGGAGCTATAGCTGATTTTCAAGTTCATCCACTACTTCGTCTCTCAGGGTTTGAGGGACGGTGGCTGCACTCACCATGATGCGTAACAGGGAGTCTTTTAAGAGTTGCTCCTCTTCCTTTAGCTCGGTGCCCACAAATTTCAAATTCCGTAATAGTACGAGCCTCGTGTATATATTCGCAATGCTCTCCAAAGTTAATGTGCCATCGTGATGGGGTAACTTCGAAAGGGTACGGGGATTCATCTGTAGAAATTTGGAAAACTGACGGATGGAAGTGAAGCCCCATCTCTTCTCTATCTGGCGAATTTCTTCGGCAGCGGTGGCTATCCACCTATTCGCCCCTCCATTCGCCTGCTTTTCCATCTTCCATACCGTGAATTATCGAACATCGCGTCCTGACTAAAACAGAGGGTATGATTTTCCGATGGTTTTTGTTAAAAGCTTTAAAAAGCAGTAAGCAGAAGTTAAGAATGATGCACTCATAGGTGCATCACGTGATTTTCGAAGAAGTATATCTTTGCAGCATAATCAGTTGACTGATAAACATGTTTTACTATATAATATAATAAGGTATATGAAGCTAAAAGCAACTTATACTCGCCGTATCTTGGCGATGATGTATTTCCCCGACTGCGAACCTGCGAATGCCGTGCGCCGTCTGACCAGCGAAATTAAACGCTGTGTGGAACTGTATGAACTCCTGACCGCCAAGGGCAGAAACTTCGACCGCAAGCAGATTCTCACCATCCGTGAGGTGAAACTTATTGAGGAATTTCTGGGCGAACCAGCATGCTCTATTGAAGATGTGCTTTAATGAACTCTCATGATGCGCATTGTTAGGTGCTAATGATGCGCTTTTATAAGTACTAATGATGCGCATCATTAAGGTGTATAAAAGCGCATCGTTAGGTTGCACTAAAGAACGACATTCAACGACGCACTTCGACAGATGCCCCTGAGCAGATGTTGTATCTTTGCACCAGCTAAACGAAGAACGAAGAGTGAAGAGTAAAGAATTCGACACCTGGGTGCACTCAACAGTCCTTGTTCGGAATGAAGCAAATATATTTAGTATTAATTTTTTAAACAACTTCAAACTATGAGTAAATCTTACAAAGTGTTTCCTCGCACCCTTACCATGGGTGAGAAAAAGGGTCAAACTGTTTATTCTGTTCGTCCTGTAAGTTACGGTACTTTGACTACCGAAGAGGTGGCTAAGCAGATTTCTACTGAATCTACTGCAACCACGGCTGATGTGAAGGCGGTACTCGACCGCTATGCCTACTATGTGGTAGAGAACCTTGCCAAAGGTTACAACATCGAGCTTCTTGGTTTCGGTACTCTTTATCTCCGCTTCATCACCAACAAGGCGGTGTCTGAACCTAAGAAGGCGAATGCCAACTTGGTGAAGAGCATCATGCCAGGCTTCCGTCCTTCGTTCTCCGTGGATCGCAATGGCAAGCGTACCTACGACCTGATTCCTAATCGCATCAGCCTCGTGAAGTACAGCGAAGATAACGACCCGAATGGCGACAACAACCCTTCTGACAAGGGAGATAATACTCCGGGCAGCACTACTCCATCCGGCGGTGATACTCCTGCAGGTGGCAACACTGAAAGCGGAACTGACGAGGGGGACTATGACCTCAAGTAAGTACTTTGACGTGCCCGACTTCGTGTCGGGTGCGGCTACCGCTAACAAATTCTTATTTTCAAAATGATGTTTCACTAATTAATTAAATATGTATATGAGTAATCAAAATGAAAATTTCAACAATGGTTCCAAGAAGTTTTCTTGGGTTTCTATCATGAACGCTATCGTTCAGGCCCTTATTGCTGCGCTGACAGCATTAGGAGTAAGTTCGTGCACGAACCTGTTTTAAATGAGAAATGACAAATGACTTTTCTGAAATGGGGATGATTAATGATAAATTTCCTTTGAGTATTGGGGAGGAGCTGGTGCGTAATGAACGCACACTCCTCGCCAGAGTGGAAGACGGCAAAATGATGATGTCTGCCGACTCCGTAAAATTCTTGGTGTTGCATTGTTCGGCTACCCGACGCAATCAGGACTATAGTGTGGAACAGCTTCGCCGTGACCACAAGAGCCGTGGCTTCTATGACATTGGCTACCACTTTTATATTCGTAAGGATGGGACAATGACGCAACATCGCTTCTTGCTCGAAGTGGGGGCGCATGCGAGACCGTACAACCGTTGTTCTATCGGCATCTGCTATGAGGGTGGTCTGGATGAACATGGTAAACCATGCGATACTCGTACGCCTGAGCAGACGGAAAGAATCGGTGATGTCTTGAAGAGGCTTCACAAGTTGTTCCCGAAAGCGAAGATTGTGGGGCATCGAGACTTGCCTGGGACTACACCGAAGGAGTGTCCTTGCTTGGATGCTCATGCACTTTTCGGGTGGATAGAAAATTGTGATTAGAATAGATAGTCATAATCCAGCATCAATTTTTCATGCTCGCTTTGATACCTGTCCCTTGTGTCTTTATCCAATGTTGGACTGTCGAGTATAGAATCTATTTCTTGGAGAATCTTGGCTCCCATCTTCATGATGGGGTCGAGGTTTTCTTTGAACTGCTCGATGAATGGGGCATAGTAATAACCTATCTCTTTGATGATAAAGATATAGGTGCTCCATGCCTTGTTGATGTCCATGCGTTTTTGTGCAAGTTCTGCCAACACATATTCTCGCAGGTAGTCGATGTTCTCGGCTTGGACGGCTACCTCATTAGCTGTTTTCACAGGGTGGAAGTAGCGGTCGATGAGAGCTTCTCGCTCTTGCAGATTACGCTGGTAGAATGGATTCGTATCTGTTGTTGATGTGCCGTCTGGCTCCACTTCCTCGAAATGCTCGACATGAACACCGCTGATGGCTACGCTCATTCCGCCAACATCCATTACAAGACGGCGGTCTCGGTCGATACGGATGACATAGCCTTCCAATCCTGCCAATTCGCCACTGGTGATACGGAGCAGGATGCGGTTGCGGGCATAGTAATGGAATGGTTTGAGCAGGAAACGAATACGCTCTGGTTCTGTCTCATTGACACGCATAAAGGGGCGCATCTGTGAGTCTGGTATTTGTGCCACTTTGCCTGTGCTGCAATTCTTGCACAAATGAGCATAGGGGAAATAATTGTCAAGATAGGCTTGTATCTCTTTAGGATGACCTTGAAAGAAGACAAGTCCGCTAACGGTTGGTATCTCTTTGTGCTGCACTTTCTGCTTGCCCATTTTCTTGAAATACCTGATAGTTTTATGCACAAAATAGGTTCTGCCATCTTTGGTCAACTGCGCTTCCATGCCCTTCACTTTGTTATGATGCACAAAGAGATATGACCATGTGGTTTCGTCAGATTGATGACACTTCTTTACCTCTGAGCCAGATTTGTTTTCTTGCTCAGTAACGTGGTTGCCCTCTGGAGAAACAAGTTTCTCGTCGGCTGTAGAAAAAGAACTCGTACCATCCGGTTTCATAAATTCTGCTCTACTTTATGTCCTCAGCTACAACCATACATGATGGTTGTGAAAGCCTGATCAATTCGTCCTTATTGTGCATCATCTTAATCACATTTATGAGTATCAGACATTACTGTCTTTGCGCATGTATCTTTATTTTACATTCGTTGCGCTTTCTTCTTATAAGAGTGCAAACTCGCTACAAAAATACGAAAATTAGTTGGATTACGTATCAGATTTTATCATTTTCTATCTGTCGTTCTTAAAAAATTTCACTTTACTGTTGCCATAATGCTTATATTTTAATGGTGAATCATATTTTCGGTTTACACCTATTATAATATAAGCAGCAACAGTTCAATTTTATCTTCGTTTTCTGATGGATGAGACAAGTCTGCCTCTCCATCAGAAGATTTTACTTTCCTATTTTTAAATCGGATATTTGATAGCGGCCGACGCCATCTTTTTCTTTTGTCAAGCTGTTGGTTACTCCTGATAGCTTGATATTGCCGACGCCTTCTATCATGGCATGGATCGATTCACAATCTACTTGGGCTTCTACCTTGCCTACACCTTCATTGTCTATCTTTAACCTGCCACCTTTGAAATGACCGATTTTTACATTGCCGACACCTTCATTGTCGATGTTCACATCATCTGACTGAAGACGAAGGACGGTGACACTTCCTACTCCCTCATTATCTATCCCTACTCGATTCGCCAGGAGATTCTTGATCTCTATATTTCCTACTCCTTCATTGTCGATATCAAATACATCTGAATTGATGGCGTCTGAATGGAAGGTTCCGATTCCTTCTAAGGTGATCTTCACTAAATCTGGTGACGTGATATATACTCGCATACGACTGCCGGAATCGAGTTTGCTGACACCTGTTATCTTGCTCTTTAAGCCAATCTTCAGTTTTCCTTCGCGATAGATTGCCACGGCTTTATCCTCAAATTGCTTCCGAAGCTTATCATCCTTGATGTGAGTAAAGTCGAAACGCACACTCTGCTGATCTCCATTATTCTGTACATAATAGACATCTGCTATGGTTTCTACCTCTATTTTTGTAAATGGCTTCTCTGTCAGATCCGCCTCTACAAAATGTAGGTTTCCGTTGTCTATCGTTCCATTACTCATGATCCCATTTGAATAGGAACAAGATATCGTTGCAGTTCCCATCAGAACTGCCAGCATAACAAGTATGCCGCCTTTTTTCAATCTTCTCATCGTTTCCTAAAATTTAAATATGATTCGTAAAGTAAGCCGTTGCTGAAACGACCCATTTTTTTAACTCATTTTCCATATAGACGAAAAGGGCGCAACTTTTGTTGCGCCCCTAACTATATTTATTTAAAAAACTTTTTTGCTTAAGATCTTCTTAGCATTCTCTATTCGTTCTGCAGTAGGTGGATTGACATCCTTGAGCGGATAGTCAATGCCTAACTTCTCATACTTATAGATTCCTAAGGTATGATAAGGAAGGACATCTATGCGTTCCACATTATCCAATGTCTGAAGGAAATCACTCAACTGCTCCAGATACTCATCTTTATCTGTAATACCAGGGATGAGTACATGGCGAATCCAAACTGGTTTCCGGATATCACTCAGATAACGAGCACAATCCAGGATATTCCTGTTAGAATGTTTGGTCAGTTTACGATGCTCCTCATCATCAATATGTTTGATGTCCAGAAGTATCGTGTCTGTCACCTCCATCAGTCGCTCAAACTTCTCAAAGAAAGTCCCCTGACGGGTAAACAACTGTGCAGAAGTATCGAGACAGGTATTGATACCACGACGATGCGCTTTCTCAAACAATTCCAGCAGGAAGTCGATTTGCAACAATGCCTCGCCACCGCTCACCGTGATGCCACCTTTGTCACCCCAGTAAGTACGGAACCGTTCCGCCTTGTCGAGCAAGTCATCTGCAGTCCATTCCTCTCCCACTCCCACTTTCCAGGAATCAGGATTATGGCAGAACTGACAGCGCATCGGACATCCCTGCAGAAATATCAGAAAACGTATGCCTGGTCCATCTACCGAACCAAAGCTTTCTATGCTGTGAACAAATCCTTTATGCATAACGATTAAGCTTGCATTTTACGATAATCATTATATGCCCATAAGGTAAATATGCCAGCTAACAAAGCAAAAAATCCTAGAAATATCAACAATTCCATATTTATTTTCCTTTCTTTTTTTTATCTTTAGACATTAATATTAAAAAGAATCCACATACAGCTAGAAACATTGTTATTAGAGCACCACAAACTAAAAGTTTCCCTGTATCTATATCCTTTTTCATGATACTTGCCAAGATGATACCACCAAATATTAGTTTGGCTAAATCCAAGCAAAACTTTCCTCCTTCACTCCAAAGAGTTGTTTTTTGTTCTATATCCAATTTCATACCGCAAAAATAGTAAAATTATCAATATCTTACTCTATTTTGCAGTTAAATAAGCTAAAATTGCCCGCTAAATATCCTCGGAAAGAAAATATAGCGGGCAATCTATATGTTACAAAGAGACAAGAGAATTCTTCACTCTTCCCTCTTCATTCTTCACTTCCTTAGAGTCTCTCGTGAGCCTGACGAGCGATTACGTCGAGCTGCTGCTCACGGGTCAAGTCGATGAACTTAACTGCATATCCACTGACACGGATTGTGAAGTTCTGGTATTCTTCCTTCTCAGGATGCTCCATAGCGTCCTTGAGCTTATCTACACCAAATACGTTCACATTCAAGTGGTGAGCACCCTGATTGAAGTAACCATCCATTACACCTACCAAAGTCTGGGCACGCTCCTCGTCATCATGACCGAGAGCACCTGGACTGATGGTCTGGGTATTAGAAATACCATCGAGCGCATACTCGTAAGGCAACTTAGCTACTGAGTTCAATGAAGCCAAGAGACCATTCTTCTCTGCACCGTATGATGGGTTTGCACCTGGAGCCAAAGGAGCACCGGCTGGACGACCATCAGGCATATTGCTGGTGTACTTACCATATACTACATTGGATGTAATCGTAAGGATAGAGGTTGTAGGCTCTGAATCACGGTAAGTGTGATACTTCTTGATGAGAGACATGAAGGTCTTGAGCAACCATACTGCAATCTCATCAGCACGCTCATCATCATTACCATAACGTGGGAAGTCACCCTCTGTCTTGAAGCTCAATGGGAAACCGGTCTCATCACGGATGATATTTACCTTCGCATACTTGATAGCTGAGATAGAATCTACTACGTGGCTGAAACCTGCAATACCTGTTGCAAAGGTACGACGTACATCGGTATCGATGAGTGCCATCTCTGCTGCCTCATAGAAGTACTTGTCGTGCATATAGTGAATCAAGTTCAATGTCTTCACATAAACACTTGCCAACCAGTCCATCATATCTATGAAACGTGGCATGAACTCCTCGTATGTCAATACATCACCCTCTACAGCACGATACTTAGGACCACACTGCTCACGGGTCTTAGAATCTACACCACCAGAAACTGCATAGGTCAAGCACTTAGCCAAGTTGGCACGAGCACCGAAGAACTGCATTTCCTTACCGGTCTGTGTAGCAGATACACAGCAGCAGATACTATAGTCATCACCCCATACTGGGCGCATTACATCGTCATTTTCGTACTGGATAGAACTTGTCTTCACAGAAATCAAAGAAGCATAGTGCTTGAATCCCTTTGGCAAACGAGCGCTGTACAATACAGTCAGGTTTGGCTCTGGTGAAGGACCCATGTTCTCCAATGTGTGGAGGAAACGGAAGTCGTTCTTTGTAACCATAGAACGGCCATCCTGACCCATACCACCTACCTCAAGTGTTGCCCATACTGGGTCACCAGAGAAGAGCTGGTTGTAAGAAGGGATACGTGCGAACTTCACCATACGGAACTTCATGACCAAATGGTCGATCAACTCCTGTGCATCAGCCTCAGTCAAAGTACCCTCCTGGAAGTCACGCTCGAAATAGATATCGAGGAAAGTAGAGATACGACCTACAGACATCGCAGCACCATTCTGTGTCTTTACTGCACCGAGGTAACCAAAGTACAACCACTGTACAGCCTCACGTGCATTCTGAGCTGGCTGACTGATATCAAAGCCATAGCTTGCAGCCATTTCCTTCAAGCCCTTGAGCGCCTTGATCTGCATAGCAACCTCCTCACGCAGGCGGATGACCTCGTCGATCATCTCACGGTCGCCCATCTGATTCAAATCCTTCTGCTTTTCAGCAATCAGGAAATCAATACCATAAAGAGCAACACGACGATAGTCACCTACGATACGGCCACGACCGTAAGTATCAGGAAGACCTGTAAGAATATGATTGTGGCGAACGAGCTTCATCTCTGGAGTATAAGCATCGAATACACCATCATTGTGAGTCTTGCAATACTTGTGGAAAATCTCGTGGAGCTTCTCAGATGGCTCATAGCCGTATGTTGTACAAGCCTGCTCTGCCATCTTGATACCACCGTATGGCATGAAAGCACGCTTCAATGGCTTATCAGTCTGAAGACCCACTACCTTCTCCAAGTCCTTGGTGCCCTCACCGATGTAGGCTGCACCGTATGCTGTCAATCCTGATACTACCTCTGTCTCCATATCCAGCACACCACCCTTGGCACGCTCCTGCTTCTGGAGTTCCTTCAACATACCCCAAAGGGTATCAGTAGCTTGGGTAGGTTCTGCCAAGAACGTCTCATCGCCGTCGTAGCTGGTGTAGTTGTTCTGAATGAAGTCACGAAGATTGACCTCAGATTGCCACTTGTTTCCTTTGAAACCTCTCCATTCTGTTCTCATAATCAATGTTCCTTTATATTTAAAATAGTTAATAATTATAATAATGAATACAATTTTTCAGAAACAAAAAAGCCCAATCACAGAATTGTGACTGGGTTTATTTCTTAAAAGGGCACTTTTTTAGATACGCCGCGCCTTTCTTCTTGTCAAGCCCTACAGCTGCCAAGAATGTAATTCCGATACCAATAACTGCACCAATACCAACGACGATAGCGATTTTCTCTTTCTTTATCATGTACCTTTTCCTTATTTTTTGTTGATGAATTAAGCCTGATTCCTGCTTGTGGGACCCATCGGAAACTACATAAAAAATGCAGTCCCGATTCCCCTTGTTAGGAATGGGACTGCAAAATTACAATTTTATTTCGAATTAAGAGAAGGATTTGTGTTAAAACATCCACTTTCCCCTCAAAAATCATCATTTATAGGTAGTTGGAGCTGGATTGCGCCCCATTTTACTTTTTGATAAAGAGTTTGAAACTCTTCACACTACCTGGAGCACCCTCTTCGGCTCTTGGCAGATATTCGAAGGCTGATACGGTTACCTCCTTGCCCATATCTACAATACAAAGATGAGGGACATCGGAGCCTTAGGAACAACAGGTAATATTTTTTTCGAAAAAGCCACCTCTTTTTACTTTTCCCGTTTCCGTCATCGGTATCTTGTCAACATGGATGAACAGTTTCGGCACCCAGAATTTAGGAAGTTGCTCCTTACAAACCCGTTCTACTTCATCCAAATCCACATCCTCAGAGACGAGTACAGCCATTTCCCCAAACTTTTCATCCTTCTTCTTCGTTATCATAAACGGAGACGGGAGAAATGGGCGGAGTTTATCCTCCACCTCCTCTATCTGGATTTTCACACCGCCGGAACAGATTACAAAATCTTTCCTGCCCTTGATACGAAAGGCAACCCGATGGCTACCCCATGACTCGGAAGTATCCATCACTTTCAGTTCGGCTATATCATTGGTCACTAACTTTTCTGCACAAACCAAGGGTGCATCAATCACAAGACACCCCTCCTGGTTCACTTCCACCTTTACGCTATCAAAGGGATGATACCACTCACTCGCATCCGGTCCGTTCAGTCGTCTCAAGGCGATATGCGACAGTGTTTCCGTCATGCCATAAGTACTCCAAACCGCTATCTCTTCCGGCAAAGTCATCAATTCAGCAGCGAGTGCCTCATCAATGGCTCCACCCCCAATGATCAGGTTTTTAATTCTCCCCAACCTTTCCCTTTCTTCTGGTACGCTGAGCGAATTGAATACCTGCATCGGTACCATGGCAGCAAAATCGATACCTTCCGCTAAAATCGTAGCAGCAGAACAGGAAGATGATGTATGGAAATCAACAGCTGTAGCCTGCTGAAGAGCTTCATTGGAGAGTGGATGACCACAGGGTTCGACACAAACGAGCCGAAGTTCTCTCTCGATGCTTCTCACCGTCATCATTTTGCCTGCAATATAATCGAGAGGCAAACAGAGAAATGCGGAGTCACCGGACTGAATCCCCAAGAAATCACAGGTAATGCGAGCCGAGTTTCTCATCTTATCCTTCTCGACCCACATCTCCTTCGGTTTACCGGTAGAGCCACTGGTATGCACCAGCACCCTGTCCTCCTCATTTTCCCATATCTCTAAAAAATCCTTCAAGTGCATCGTATTCCCTTTTATTGTTTTCAAAAAGAAAAACAGGAGACTTAGGGAAGAAAAAACAATTTTTCTCCCCGAATCTCTAATTGGCTCGGCAAATTATCCTCAAACAACTTCCCTGTTCCAAGTCCTTGTGCCACAGGAGCCTCAGCACCATACGCTTCCTCTCCATAGACCTTAGCACAGAAATGGGCAATCGCATTCAGTCCTACATTGCTTTCCAAAGCGGATGTAATCCAACTCCCAATTCCTCTTTCCCGGGCAAGGGAAATCCATTCCTCACATCCATACATACCTCCATGGAGCGAAGGTTTCAAAACAATATATTGCGGCCGGATGGTATCCAACAGCGCCTGCTTCATCGAACGGACATTGACACCGATCAATTCCTCATCAAGCGCAATCGGCAACGGAGTTTCCCGGCAGAGTTCAGCCATCTTAGGCCACTGATGCTGTTTGATAGGCTGTTCGATGGAATGAATATCGTATCTTGCCAATGTTTCCAGGCGACTCATCGCATCCTCCGGAGAGAAACCACCATTGGCATCCACACGCAGTTGCACCTCCTCCTTGGAATAGCGCTCTCTGATACACTTGACCAGATCCAGTTCTTTCAGGAAGTCGATGGCCCCAATCTTCAGTTTCACGCAATGGAAACCCTCTTTCAGTTTCTCCTCCAGTCTTCCTAACATTTCATCGTAAGAGCCCATCCACACCAGTCCGTTGATGGTAATCCCCGCTTCCCCGCGTGCAAAAGGCGTATCATACAATTTTCCCAAGCCATTTGCCCAAGCCGGTATTGCAAATGTCTGCAAGGCGACAGAAGAAGGATCAGCAGTTGCAGCCACCTTTACCTGATGGAAGAAGTCTGCAAATGCCGATTCCAATCCAAAAGTAATGCTCGGATAGGCACGAATCATATCATACGGAATACGTCCCATCTGTTCCACCAGTTGACAGACCTGTCGCAGCGTCACCTCATATTCCGGTTTCGCATCACAGCTCAAATCCGGGAGCGTAGCACATTCGCCCACACCTTTCACGCCCGGAACTTCATCCGAGGATAGCGTGAGGAAGAAACTATGCCGGGTGGTATAAACGCCTCTTGATGTTCCTGCCGGCACCTTGAAATGGAGCGTCCGCTCCGATATCTCTATCTTGTACATTATTTCTTTTTCAATTCATAAAGATCCTTGCGTCTGTCGCGCATATTGCGAACAGCACCATACGTATGCAACTCATTGAGAAGATTCAAATCCACATCCGAAATCAGGATCATTTCCGTATTCGGTGTCGCCTCCGAGCGCTTACCATCATTAGGGAAGGCAAAATCACATGGTGTAAATACGGCACTCTGTGCATACTGGATATCCATATTATGCACACGAGGCAAGTTGCCTACACTACCTGCAATCGCCACATAACACTCATTCTCGATAGCACGCGCCTGTGCACAAACTCTCACACGAGAGTAGGCATTCTGCGTATCGGTCATAAATGGTACAAAGAGAATCTGCATACCATCCTGTGCCATCAGACGGGAGAGTTCAGGGAACTCCACATCATAGCAGATGACAATACCAATCTTGCCACAGTCGGTATCAAAAGTCTGGATTTTGCTACCGCCTGTCAATCCCCAACATTTCTGTTCATCTGGAGTCACATGAATCTTCTCATACATATCCACGCTACCATCTCTGCGGCAGAGGAAACCCACATTATAAAGTGCCCCGTCTTCCTTTACCAGTGGCATAGAACCCGTGATGATATTGATGTTATAGCTGATAGCCAACTCACGGAAACGGTCACGGATCTGTTCCGTATATTGAGCCATTTCTCGAATACTCTGCGCTTCACCCATGTCATTAAACTTCGCCATCAGCGGAGCATTAAAGTATTCTGGGAAAAGGATGAAATCACTCTTATAGTCAGACACGGAATCCACGAAGAACTCCACCTGTTCAAAGAGATCATCCACAGAAGCATAAGGACGCATCTGCCACTGAACCAATCCGATGCGCACCGTAGGTTTTCTATCTACAAAACTATCCGTTGGTGGCTGGTAATAGATATTATCCCACTGCAACAGTGTGGCGCAGTGTTCACTCTCCTCATCACTTGGCAGATAATTGCGGATGACACGACGGACGTGGAAATCATTGCTCAACTGGAACGTGAGTACCGGGTCGTAGATTTCACGGGAGCGCACCTTCTCGATATACTCCTTCGGACGCATCTGATCCGCATACTTATGATAGTTAGGAATACGACCACCAAACATGATTGCCTTCAGATTCAACTTTTCGCACAATTCCTTGCGATACTCGTACATACGGCGTGCCAATCGCAAGCCACGGTAATCAGGGTGGATAAACACCTCAATACCATAGAGAATATTACCATTAGGATCATGTGTATTGAAAGTCTCGTTACCAGTCACCTGCGCATAAGTATGATCACCCTTCACCATATTATAATTAACGATGATAGACAGGGCACATCCTACAATCTTATCATCCACGATGATGACAACCTGACCTTCAGGAAATATAGTAATGAGTTTCTTGATTTGCTGGCGTGTCCAGAACACGTCAGAATCAGCGTAGATACGCTTGAAAGATTTAGCGAGCTGGTCATAATCCTCCATGTGGAGATTTCTCAGGCTCACCTTTTCGATTTTACGAATGGGTTCCATAATACAACTTTTTATCTTTAAACCATCACCGGTTTCAATGAAAGAACCGATATTTGGGGGCAAAAGTACAACTTTTCACCCGAAGCACAAAGAGAAAAATACAAAAAAAGGAAAAATGCTGGAATAAAAGCGTTTTTTATCAAAATAATGAGTACCTTTGCAGCCCAAAATGAACCAACAATATAAAAAACAGAAAAGTGAACAGTAATCAAGTTAAAGGTTTTCTGGCGGGCATCATTGCCGCCGTTTGTTATGGTACCAACCCATTGGGTACCTTAGAGCTCTACCATGACGGATTCTCTTCCGGTTCCGTCCTGACCTATCGCTACCTTTTAGCAGTAGTCATGTTTGCCATCGTCTTACTGGTACGCCGTGAAAGTTTCGCCATCAAGTGGGGTCATGCCATCCGTCTGGCATGCTTAGGCAGTTTCTTCGCCCTCTCTTCCACCACGCTCTATGTCAGTTTCCATTATATGGCAGCAGGAATCGCGAGTACCCTGCTTTTTGTCTATCCAATCATGACTGCAATCCTGATGACCGCCTTCTTCCATGAGAAGGTCACCTGGACCAGTACCATCGCCATTCTTCTCGCCGTTTCAGGCGTCGGACTCCTTTATCAGGGAGATGGAAACGCCAAGTTGAGCACAGCGGGGTTTGCCCTTGTGATGGCCTCCTCCCTGCTCTATGCGATTTATATCATCTCCATCAACCAGTGGAAGAACAACACCATGTCGAATGTCAAATTCACCTTCTGGATATTGGTATTCGGTCTGATAACCGTTGCCCTTTTCACGTGGATTTCGGGGGAAAGTTTCCAAATGTTGGAAACACCGAAGCAGTGGCTCTGTGCAGCCCAACTCGCTCTTTTACCGACGGTACTCTCGCTCTTCTTCATGACGATTTCCATCAATCTCATCGGCAGTACCCCTGCTGCCATCATGGGAGCCTTGGAACCTGTTACCGCAGTCGTGATTGGCGTCTGTATTTTTGGAGAATCCTTTACCCTGCAGCTTGCGCTCGGTATTGTTGCTATTCTTGCCGGTGTAACTCTGATTATTCTACGGAAACAGAAATAAACGCCCTATCAAAAAATGAGGGTGTGTCATGGTCTTATGACACACCCTCATTTTTTTATTCCTCATCTGCAAATTCATGCAGCGTATAGTCGCTACTGCCATCAAAGCAATGAGTGCAGACCTGGCATTTCGGTAAGCCGATCGCCTCAATCAACTGTTCGATGGTATTGAACTTCAAAGTGGTCAAACCGAGTTGACGCGCAATCTCGTCCACCATTCTCTGATATTCAGGAGAACCCGTAGTAGCATATTTATCGAGATTCTTATTGGCATCGCCTTCAAACTTCTCGATGATACGACGAGTAATCAATTCCATATCGCTCTTGGAAGAAGTGAAGTTGATAAACGGACAACCGTAAACCAATGGAGGACAGGCGATTCTCATGTGACATTCCTTCAAACCAGCCTGATCGAAAAGAACCTTCACATTATCACGCAACTGGGTACCTCTTACGATACTGTCATCACAGAAAAGAACTCGCTTGCCTTTGAGCATCGCCTTGTTAGGTATCAGTTTCATCTTAGCTACCAAAGAGCGCATACTCTGGTTGCTTGGAGTAAACGAACGAGGCCAAGTAGGCGTATATTTGGCAATACAACGCTGGTAAGGCACACCCTTACCCGCAGCATAACCCATAGCCATACCCGTACCCGAATCAGGAATACCGCTGCAGCAATCCACCTCCACATCGTCGGTCTTGGCGAGGTTGCAACCATTGGTAAAGCGCACATCCTCCACATTACGTCCCTCGTAGGTAGAAGTTGGGAAACCATAATAAACCCACAGGAAAGAACAGATCTGCATCTTCTTATTGGCAGGTCTCAGCTGTTCAAGACCATCAGCAGTTATCTTCACAATCTCTCCCGGACCCACCTCATACTCAGTCTCATAGTCGAGATTAGGGAAAGAAGTGGATTCGCTGGAAGCAGCATGGGCACCATCCTTCTTGCCGATAATGAGCGGCGTGCGTCCCCAACTGTCACGGGCACAGATGATACCATCCTCAGTGAGAATCATCATGGTACAAGAGCCCTTGATGTGATGATACACATTCTCGATACCCTCTTTAAAAGTCTTGCCCTGAATGATGAGCAAAGCTACAAGTTCGGTAGGATTGGTACTGCCGGAAGACATCTCAGCAAAGTGCATGTTCTTCTCCAGCAAATGTTGGGTAAGTTCATCCTTGTTGGCAATCTTTGCCACTGTGCAGATGGCAAATCGGCCAAGATGAGAGTTCATGATGAGCGGTTGTGCATCCGTATCGCTGATGACTCCAATACCAGAGGTAGCCCCTTCAAACTTATCTAATGAAGGTTCAAACTTGGTTCTGAAATAAGAGCTTTCGAGGTTGTGGATAGAGCGCACGAAGCCTTTATCCTGACTGTAGGTTGCCAAACCGCCTCGGCGTGTGCCGAGATGTGAGTTGTAATCAGTGCCGTAGAAAAGGTCTGCGACACAACTTTTCTTGGAAATCGTTCCGAATATGCCTCCCATAAGAGTATAAATTCTATATTAATGTTTGAAATATGGGTGCAAAGGTACTAAAAATGAAGAAATCTCGCAAGAAAAGCGTGCAAAAACTTTTCTTGCGAGATAAATAATTGTTTTATCTGTCCATGAGCGGCGTATAATCCAACTCTCCCAAAATATTCTTATAAGCAGGACGGATGATACGGCGACCTTCGAAGTTCAGTTCCTCAATACGATGGGCTGTCCAACCCACGATACGTGCCATGGCGAAGATTGGGGTATAGATTTCCTGTGGCAAACCAATCATCTCATAGATGAAACCGCTATAGAAGTCGAGGTTGGCACAAGCTGGTTTGCTACCACCACGATGTTCCTGCAAGCACTTGATACCTTCCTGTTCGATGAGTTTCAGGAAGTTATACTCATCCTCTCTACCCTTTTCCTTAGCCAACTCACCAGCCAGGCGCTTCAACTCCACTGCACGTGGGTCGCTCAAAGTATAGACAGCATGACCGATACCATAGATCAGACCGGTCTTGTCATAAGCCTCCTTGTTGAGCATTCGCTTCAAATAGATATCAAGTTCACTGATATTCGTCCAATCCTTGATCGTTTCCTTCAGATGATGGAACATATTGATAACCTTGATATTGGCACCACCATGAAGAGGACCCTTCAAACTACCGATACCAGCAGCAATAGAACTGTAGGTATCCGTACGGGTAGAAGAAGTAACACGTACGGTGAAGGTAGAGTTGTTACCACCACCATGCTCAGCCTGGATAATCAGGAGCAAGTCGAGCATACGCGCATCCAGTTCAGAATAATTCTCATGCTTCATCATATAGAGGAAATTCTCTGCAATAGAGAGGTTCTCACGTGGATGACGGATATGCAGACTTCTACCCTGTACAGAGTGACGATAGATATTGTATGCGTATGCGATGATGGTAGGGAACTTGGCAATCAACTCTATACTCTGGCGCATCAGGTTGTCACGACTGATATCATCAGGATTTGGATCGAAGGTGTACATTTCGAGCACACAACGAGCCAGGATATTCATGATATTGCTACCCTCCAACTCAATGATATGGGTAATCGTACGGTGATCGAGCGGCATATTATCATTGATGAGTTCCCTGAAAGCCTCCAATTCCTCCTTGTCAGGCAACTGACCGGAGAGCAAAAGGAAAGCCACCTCCTCAAAACCGAATCGTTTCTCCTTGAGAAGCGGAGTTACAAGGTCATCCAATTCATAGCCACGATAGTAGAGTTTACCCTCGGTAGGTTTCAATTTACCTTGCTCATCACGCTCATAACCCACCACATTACCGATATTGGTCAAACCGACGAGCACACCCGAACCATCCTCATTGCGAAGACCACGCTTCACATTGAATTTGGTGAATGCCTCCTTATCAATCTTGCATGAGTTTTTAACCTCATCGCTTAATTTATATATCAAATATTCCTTGTTCATAATTATTCAAATTAGAATGTTATTTACGCGCAGCAAAATTCAATGCACTACCAGCCTTGAACCATGCGATTTGCGTATCATTATAGGTATGTTCTACCTCGAAGCTATCCTCAGAGCCATCCTTGTGCTTGAGGGTGATGGTAAGATGACTGCCCGGTGCAAACTCCTTGAGGCCAGTCAAAGAGATACGATCGTCCTCCTGTACCTTATTATAATCATCCTTGTTGCAGAAAGTAAGCGCAAGCATACCCTGCTTCTTCAGATTGGTCTCGTGGATACGGGCGAAGCTCTTGGCAAGAATCACCTTCACATTGAGGAATCGAGGTTCCATCGCAGCATGTTCACGAGAAGAACCCTCACCATAGTTATCTTCTGCCACTACGATGCTGCTGATATTCTGAGCTTTATAAGCCTTGGCAGCAGTAGAAACCTCCACGTATTTGCCATCCAACTGGTTTTTCACCTTGTTGCTCTCACCATTGAAAGCATTCACGGCACCCATCAGGAGGTTGTCGGAGATGTTCTGCAGATGTCCACGGAACTTCAACCAAGGACCTGCCATAGAGATATGGTCTGTTGTACACTTACCCTCCGTCTTGATCAGCAGCGGCATATCGATCAGATTCTTACCATCCCAGGCAGCAAACGGAGCGAGTTTCTGGAGTCGGTTGCTATCCGGAGCAATCACCACCTCAACGTTGGCATTTTCCTCGCTCGGTGCGATAAAGCCCTTATCTTCTACTGCAAATCCCTTAGGAGGGAAAGTAAAACCAGTAGGCGCATCCAACTTCACGCTGTTGCCATCCTTATCTAATAAGGTATCCGTAGCAGGATTAAAGTCAAGACGACCGGCGATGGTGAGTGCTACCGTCAATTCTGGGCTACCGATAAAGGCGTATGTATTCGGGTTGCCATCAGCACGACGGCGGAAGTTTCTATTGAAAGAAGTAACGATGGCATTCTTGCGCGTATTGTCATCCGTATGTCGCTTCCACTGTCCGATACATGGACCACAGGCATTTGTCATGATCAGCGCACCGATCTTCTTGAAATCATCGAGGATACCGTCACGCTCAGCGGTATAGCGAATCTGTTCAGAACCCGGGTTGATAATCAACTGACCTTTCACCTGAATACCCTTCTCATAAGCCTGACGAGCCACACTGGCAGCACGGGCGAGATCCTGGTAAGAAGAGTTGGTACAACTGCCCACCAATCCCACTTCCACCACCATCGGATAGTCATTGGCAGGACCTTTCGCCTTCATGTGAGAGATAGGAGTAGCCGCATCCGGCGTAAACGGACCATTGAGATGAGGTTCTACCTTAGAGAGGTCGATTTCCACAATCTGATCATAGAAAGCAGACGGATTGGCAAGGACCTCATCATCAGCACGGAGTTCAGCCGCATTCTGCTGGGCAAGAGAAGCAATCTCCGCTCTGCCAGTCTTACGGAGATACTCATCCGCATTTCCATCGAATGGGAAGATAGAACAGGTAGCACCCAGTTCTGCACCCATATTACAGATTGTTGCCTTACCAGTAGTAGAAATACTGTCAAGACCATCACCGAAGTATTCGAGAATGGCATTGGTACCACCCTTCACGGTAAGAATACCGAGAATTTCGAGGATTACATCCTTAGGAGTAGCCCAACCCGAAAGTTTACCAGTAAGATGAACACCGATGAGACGAGGCATCTTGAGTTCCCAAGGCTGACCGGTAAGAACATCCACGGCATCCGCACCACCAACGCCAACAGCCACCATTCCGAGTCCACCGGCATTAGGTGTATGAGAGTCAGTACCCACCATCATACCACCAGGGAAGGCATAGTTTTCAAGTACCACCTGATGGATGATACCAGCACCCGGCCCCCAAAAGCCGATATGGTATTTCTGAGAAACAGACTTCAAGAAGTCATAAACCTCCTTATTGGTCTTGCACGCCTCAGGAAGGTCTTTTTCCACCCCCACATCCGCACGAATCAAGTGATCACAATGAACAGAGGCAGGTACGGCCACTTTGTCCTTACCCGCATTCATGAACTGAAGAAGAGCCATCTGAGCCGTCGCATCCTGCATCGCCACACGATTAGGTCGAAAATCAACATATTCCACACCTCTTTTATAAGGGCGCAACTGTGAAGGGTCGAAAAGGTGAGCAAAAAGCACCTTCTCGGCATAAGTAAGAGGTCGTTTTACCGTAGCTTTAGCCTGAGCTACACTTTCAGAATACGAAGCATAGAAGCTTCTCAGCATGTCAATGTCCAGTATCATCTTATTCACTATTTAAATTAAACTATGCAATTTATTCACTATTTAAACTAAACTGTTTGCAAAAATACGAAATATTTTTCATATCGTAGCAGTTTTCTTTCATTTTTTATCATTTTGCCATTATTTTTTGATTCTTTATATGAATTTGTTGCATAATTATGCTAAATATGCAGGAAAAAGGGATTGTAAAAGAAAAAAAGGCGAAAGAGACAAGAACCATAAAATGTCGCAAAATGGTAACAAAAGTGTATATTTTAGGATTTGAGGCAATTTTTTCACATTTTCTTAACAAGAATACGGAAAAAATTATATAATTTTGCAGCATATTTGAAAATGGAGGTTAAAACCGACAGAAATTTTAGCCCCCAAACATTATTAACTAATTATTTATAAGGTATGCAAAAAAAATTGCATTTACTCTTTGCCTTGCTGATTTTCTTTGTATCACAGGCAATGGCTCAGATTACCACATCAAGTCTGAGTGGTAAGATTACTGCCAACAATGAGGACGTCATTGGTGCTACCATCAAAGTAACCCACGAGCCTTCCGGTACTGTTTATGGAGCAACCACCAATGCCAATGGCCGTTACTCTATCCAGGGTTTGCAACCTGGTGGTCCTTACAAAGTGGAAGTTTCCTACATCGGTTACTCTTCTAAGGTTTTGAAGGGTGTAAACTTGCCTTTGGGACAAAACACCGTATTGGACGAAACGCTCCAAGAGAATGCCGAGTTGCTCGAAGAAGTTGTTGTATCTGCTTCCCGCAACAACAACATGCGTACAGACCGCGCTGGTGCTACTACCAGTATCAACGCCGGACAGATAGAGAGCATTCCTACCGTGAGCCGTAGCATGAACGACATCTTGAAGTTGACTCCACAGGGTGCCCAGATTGGCAGCGGTTTCGCTGTGGGTGGTGGTAATTACCGCCAGAGTTACGTGACTGTCGATGGTGCTGCATTCAACAATGCTTTCGGTATCGGCGGCAACCTTCCTGGTAATGGTTCACCTATCTCTCTGGATGCATTGGATCAGGTATCCGTATCTTCCTCTCCTTATGACGTACGTCTGAGCGGATTTACAGGAGGTGCCATCAGTGCAGTTACCAAGAGTGGTACCAATCAGTTTAAGGGTACAGCCTATATGTACACCACCAACTCTCATCTCCGTGGCGACAAGGTTTCCGACTACGAGTTGAACCGTCTCCAGTCTCACTCTACCACATGGGGAGTCAGTTTGGGAGGTCCTATCATTAAGGACAAACTCTTCTTCTTTGCGAATGGCGAATATCAGGCAAACATCTCAGCCGGTCCTTCAGGTACAGCCCGAATGAGTGCAACCGACGCATGGAAGCCAAATTCCGGTACCGTACACCGTCCTTTGCAGAGCGACATGGACAATATGCTCCAGTTCCTCCAGAGCAAGTATGGTTACAACCCAGGTCGCTACCAGGGTTATTCTCTCGACACACCTTCTTACAAGTTCCTGGCTCGTTTAGACTGGAACATCAACAAGTTTAACAAGGTGAATCTCCGCTTCTCCAAAAGCCATGACAAGGATTCCAACAGTCCTTCCAGTTCTACCACTCCATTCAAGGATTCAGAGATTTATCCTGGTGGAACATCTGATGGCATCGCCATCTCAGGCGGAAAGTCACAGTCTGGCCGTACAGCCAACTCAGGTCTTTATTTCGAGAGTGCCCGTTACTATCAGGAAAAGAACTTTACCTCTGTAGCTGGTGAATGGAATTCTAAGTGGGGTGGATGGAACAACACCCTTCGCTTGACATACTCTTACCAGGATGAGCCTCGTACCTATCTTGGAGGAATGTTCCCAACAGTGGATATTCTGAAGGACGGCGCATTTTACATGGGCTTAGGTCCAGACCCATTCACAGAGGGTAACCTCCGTCAGGTGAAGACATTCGTGGCTACTGATGAAGCAACATGGGCAGTAGGTATCCAGAATTTCATCGCTGGTGTGCAGTATGAGACCAACGAGGCTACCAATGGATTCGGTGCCGCTTCAGCAGGTTACTACGTATATTCTTCTCCAGAAGATTTCATGGCAGGTGGAAAACCTGCAGCATACGGCGTTACCTTCCCTATGGATGGCAGCGACCAGTTCTTGGCTAAGATGAAATACAACCAGTTCTCTGCTTACGTTCAGGACCAGATCAATTTCTCTGACCGTTTCCGCCTCACCGCAGGTTTGCGTTTCGAGTTGCCTATCTATCCTGAGTTGAAGAACAACTACAATGCGGCTTTCGGTGCATTGAAGTACAGAGCCAACGACGGCAAGTATTATAGCTACAATACAGACCAGTTGCCAGACGCAAAGATTACCGTTTCACCTCGTGTAGGTTTCAATTGGGATGTTCTTGGCGACCAGAAGCTCGTGCTCCGTGGTGGTACAGGTTACTTCGTAGGTCGTTTACCATTTGTATGGCTCGTATCTGCAGTGGGTAATGCCGGTTGTGGTCAATACACCTATTATTATAATAAGGCCAACGAAGCAGCATACGGTCAGCCTAATTTCCATGTAAACCGTGCTGACCAGTTGAAGGACCTCACGGTTCCTGCAAGTCGTGAGAACGCAGCAGCTCCTTCTACTCCTACCATCATCGACAAGGATTTGAAGATGAACGCAACATGGAAGAGTTCTTTGGCTATCGACGCGAAGTTGCCTGGCGGTATTGACTTCTCTGTAGAGGGTATCTACAGCCGTGAATTCAACCCAGCAACTGTGACCAACCTGAACTACTCTTGGGATGGAGAATCAACCATCACTTTGGCTCCTGGTGATACCCGCCGCTACTACACAGCCAGCGGAAATGGTAATAACCCTTACATGATTACCAATGCAGGTCATAAGGCATATTATTACTCTATCACCACATCGCTTGCCAAGAGATTTGACTTCGGTCTCAACATCTCTGCATCCTATACTCACTCAAAAGCTCGCTCTTACGGTGACGGCGTAGGCGACCAGGTTTCTTCTGCATACTACAACAACCGTTATTCTATCAACGGCAATAATGATAAGGAAACAGGTTTGGGTACATACGTAGCTCCTCATCGTGTGATCGTTTCTGCTTCTTACAAGAAAGACTACGCTAAGCATTTCGGTACAGAGGTGGGTCTGATCTACGAGGGTATGAACTTGGGTTATGCCGGTGGTTATAGCTGTGCACGCTACTCTTACATCTTATCTTCAAACGTAGTAAACGACTATGGTTCAAACGGTCTGTTGTACGTTCCTGCTTCACGTCGCGACCTCGACGACTGGAACTTTGCAGATGTAAAGGATAAAAAAGGTAACGTGACCTACAGTGCAGATGACCAGCGTGATGATTTCTGGGCTTACATCAACCAGGATTCTTACCTGAAGGATCGCAAGGGTAAATATACAGAGCGTGGTGGCGCTATCATGCCATGGCACCATCAGTTGGATTTCAAGTTCAACCAGAACTTCTACCTCAAGGTAGCCGGTCAGAAGAACACCCTGCAGTTTGGTGTTGACATCAAGAACCTGGCTAATCTGCTCCACAACAGTTGGGGTCTCTACAAGAACGTAAACAACATGCAGTTGTTGAAGTACGACTCAAAGACAAAAGCATTCAACTTCCAGAAGAATGGAAAGAACATTTTGGACAAGACTTATACCAATTTGACAAGTTTCAGTTCTACCTATTCTATCCAGTTCTCTGTAAGATACATATTCAACTAATACAAAAAAGAGGGTGTGTCATGGATTATGACACACCCTCTTTTTCGTTTCTTCAGATTCTTTTCATCGGATGACGCGGAGTTATCGGAACATTCTTGCTCCACGGATTACTCACGGATTTGGCCTTGCGGTCATTGGCTAATATACTCTCGGACCAAAGATTGTAGTTCCGACGCGAACCATCGTAGAGCCATGCTGGACAGCCAACTGGTAGTCGTGGCTCATTCCCCAGCTTCGCTCACAGAATGCAGGACAATCAGCGAAGTACTTAGCCTTGACCTCATCAAAGAAACGGGCAGCCGTATCAAACTCGCTGGCAATCTGATGCTGGTCATCGACATGAGATGCCATCATCATCAGACCGCAAATCTGCACGTTCTTCATCTCTTTCCACTCACCTTCCTCCAAGAGTTGGCGGCAGGCATCGAGGGTTAAGCCATACTTGGTTTCCTCCGCTGCAATATGCAGTTCAAGCAAGACCTTAACCACCCTATCGTGCTTGGCAGCCTGCTTGTTGATTTCCTTCAGCAGTTTCAGGCTATCCACAGCCTCGATCATAGCGATGTAAGGAGCAATGTACTTCACCTTATTGGTTTGAAGATGACCGATGAAATGCCACTCAATATCCTTAGGCAGCGACTCCACCTTACGAGCCAGTTCCTGTTCATGGCTTTCGCCAAAGACACGCTGACCCTCTTCATAAGCAGCCTCGATATATTCGTTGGGATGAAACTTGCTGATGGCAACGAGGCGAACGCCTTCAGGCAAGTTGCCGAGAACCTCTCGGAGATTTCCCTTTACGTCATATTCCATTTACTTATTCTCCTGTTCGTATTCAGGAACATCATTCTTCTCCTCTTTTTTCTCAGAAGCAACCTGATGTTCAAAGACATCCATAATAGGCGTCTCGTTGATACCGATTGTATCGTAATCAATCATCGTCTTGCCCATCACCTCATCGATGTATCTCAAGGCACGAGCAAGCGACTTAGCCTGTACGAGGTAAACCACGTTGGTACGCTTTTCCTTATCACTCTTATCATCAATGGTGATAAACTGGAGTTTGGCTCTATACCATTTGTCATCATCATCCACATCACTGAAGAAAATCTCTCCGAAGGCAGACTTGGTGATACCGGAAACGTGGAATTCACCGCTTACATAGACAGACATCTCATCGATGATACTGCTCTCAGCCTCTGTAAAACTCAACGCATCCACTACATAGGTTTCAGATACCATTTTCTCGGTACCATCTTCCTGAGTCTTCTGATATTTTACCTTGGTAGTAAACCAAGTACCTGTTCTTGATCTCATAATATACCTTACTATTTATATAACATTATAAATCCCGTTAATACGGAAAAAACAATGCAAAGTTATAAAAAAGAAAACAAATAAACAAGATTCATAAGCGTTTTTTATGAAAAAACTAAAAATCTTTAGCTATCTTTCTCCATTTTCGCCGAAATTGATTACCTTTGCATCCAAATGTAGAAATGCCAACATCATCCGATGGAAGATAAGGCGAATTTCACATATCAACAGTTCATAAAAGAAAGAAATAAGATGCCTGAAATTTCAGTACGCGGTATCGAAATGCCAGAGTCACCAATCAGAAAGTTGGCTCCTTTGGCTGCCGCAGCAAAAAAACGTGGGGTTAAGGTGTATCACCTCAACATTGGTCAGCCTGACCTTCCTACACCTCAATGCGGTCTGGATGCATTGAAGCACATAGACCGTACCATCCTGGAATATTCTCCAAGCCAGGGTTACCTGAGCTATAGAGAGAAGTTAGTGGATTACTACAAGAAATTCAATATCAACGTAACTGCCGATGATATCATCATTACATCGGGAGGTTCTGAGGCTGTGCTCTTCTCATTCATGAGCTGCCTGAACCCTGGCGACGAGATTATCGTGCCAGAACCAGCTTACGCCAACTATATGGCATTTGCCATCTCTGCGGGTGCCAAGATTCGCACCATCGCCACCACCATCGAGGAAGGTTTCTCCTTGCCTAAGGTGGAGAAGTTTGAGGAACTCATCAATGAGCGCACCCGTGCCATCCTGATCTGTAACCCAAACAACCCAACCGGTTACCTCTATACCCGACGTGAGATGAACCAGATTCGCGACCTCGTGAAGAAGTATGACCTCTATCTCTTCTCTGATGAGGTTTACCGTGAATATATATATACAGGTAGTCCTTACATCAGTGCCATGCACCTGGAGGGTATCGAACAGAACACCGTGCTCATCGACTCTGTATCCAAGCGTTACAGCGAGTGTGGTATCCGTGTTGGAGCCCTAATTACCAAGAATGCAGAGATTCGCAAGGCCGTGATGAAATTCTGTCAGGCACGTCTCTCTCCTCCACTCATTGGTCAGATTGTAGCAGAAGCATCTCTTGATGCACCAGAGGAGTACTATCGTGATGTCTATGATGAGTACGTAGAGCGCCGTAAGTGCCTGATTGATGGACTCAACCGCATCCCTGGTGTCTATTCTCCTATCCCAATGGGAGCCTTCTATACCGTAGCCAAGTTGCCTATCGACGATTCTGACAAGTTCTGTCGCTGGTGTCTTGAAGAGTTTGAATACGAGGGCGAGACCGTAATGATGGCCCCAGCCTCTGGTTTCTATACTACTCCGGGAGCAGGTCGCAACCAGGTACGTATGGCTTATGTGCTGAAGAAGCACGACTTGGAGCGTGCTCTCCTCGTCTTGGCAAAAGCACTGGAAGCTTATCCAGGAAGAGTAGAAGATGAAGGACTTTAAGAAAGTGAAGAATGAAGAGTGAAGAGTGAAGAATTCAATAGCTTTACTAATCATAAAATTCAAAATTCAAAGTACAAAATATAAAAGTACAAAATATAGATGAATTTTCCTCTATTTATAGCAAAGAGATTATATAGTGAACAGGGCGACAAACGTAAAGTTTCTCGCCCTGCTATTCATATTGCCACAGCCGGTGTTGCCATCGGGTTGGCAGTGATGATTGTCTCTGTATGCGTGGTGTTAGGCTTCAAGCATACCATCCGCGACAAGGTGATCGGTTTCGGCAGTCATATCCAAGTGGCTGACTTCATGACCCTCCAGCAGATGAACCAATACCCAGTGGTGATGGACGACTCGATGATGACAGTCCTCAAGAAGGCACCGGGCGTGAAACACATACAGCGATTTGCCATGAAAGAGGGTATTCTGAAAACTGACAATGACTTCTTAGGCGTTGGATTCAAAGGTGTAGGACCAGAATTCGACTCTACGTTCATCCACCAGAACATGGTGGAAGGAAGCATTCCTAAGTTTGATGACAAAGCAAGTCACAACCAGATTCTCGTCTCCCAGTTAATGGCAGATAAGTTGGGACTGAAGACCGGACAGCGCATCTTCGCCTATTTCATCGACAATAACGGTGTGAGAACCAGACGGTTCACCATCTCAGGCATTTACCAGACCAATCTGAAGAAGTTTGACGAAATCATGGTCTATACCGACCTCTATACTGCCGTAAAGCTCAACGGATGGGAAGAAGACCAGGCGAGCGGTGCCGAGATTACCGTCAAAGACTTCAACCAGTTGCAGACAACAGAAGACTACTATGTGAAGAACGTCAACCGAACCGTGGATCGCTATGGAGAAACCTACAGTAGCGGAAGCATCAAGGATCTGAACCCACAGATATTCCAGTGGCTCGACCTGATGGACCTGAATGTATGGGTTATCTTAGGCCTGATGTTAGCCGTAGCAGGTGTCACGATGATCAGCGGATTGCTGATTATCATCTTAGAGCGCACTTCCATGATAGGCGTGATGAAGGCATTGGGTGCCCGCAACAAAACGATCCGCCATACCTTCCTCTGGTTTGCCGTGTTTATCATCAGCAAGGGCCTTGTTTTCGGAAACCTTATAGCATTGTCTCTCTTGGCCATCCAGAAACATACCGGACTCATCAAGTTGGATGCCCAGACCTACTATGTCAGTACGGTACCAGTGGAATTCAACTGGCTGTTCATTGTAGCACTCAACATCGCAACTCTCCTGATTTGTGTCTTCATGCTGGTAGCCCCAAGCTATTTGATTTCCCATATCCATCCTGCCAAGAGCATGAGATATGAGTAAGAAAAAACATCAGATATTCCATAATTACTCTCATTTGCTTGTCTTATTTATTAAAATGAGGGCAATTATGGAATAAAACTACATTTTTTTAATCCGTTTTGGAAATTTGTGCACATTTTTTTTTGTACTGTGCAGAAATTATGGTATCTTTGCACAAAATTTTGATAATTGTGCAATGAATGCAATACCTAGTTTTAACTCGTACATAGAGAAGAGCATCATCAAGAATTGGCAATTGGACGCACTGACTGATTACAAGGGCACTACATTACAATATCATGATGTTGCAAGAAAGATAGAGAAGCTACACATCCTGTTTGAGAACAGCGGTGTGAAGAAAGGCGACAAAATAGCCGTCTGCGGTAGAAACAGCAGTCAGTGGGCAGCAGCTTTCCTGGCGATTGTTACCTACGGCGCAGTAGTCGTACCCATTCAAAACGAATTTAAACCAGAACAGATTCACAACATCGTCAATCACAGCGAGAGTAAGTTGCTTTTCGTAGGTGATGTTGTAGCAACGGAGATTAATACTGATGAGATGCCTTCTCTTGAAGGTGTCATCTACCTACCCGATTTCTCGCTTGTCCTTTCACGTTCAGAGAAGCTGACCTATGCCCGCGAGAATCTCAACGCCATCTTTGGTCATAAATATCCGAAGTATTTCCGTCCTGAGCACGTGAAATACCATGTAGATGAGCCAGAGGAATTGGCGATGATCAACTATACCAGCGGTACTACAGGCTTTTCGAAGGGTGTGATGATTCCTTATCGTGCACTCTGGGGCAACCTGGACTATATGTTGAAGACCATTGCACCAAGACTCAGCAAAAACTGCAACTTCCTGGTATCACTGCCAATGGCACACATGTATGGACTAATGGCAGACGTCATCTTCAGCATGGTAGAAGGTCATCATATTTATTTCCTTACCCGTGTACCAAGTCCTACCCTCATCGCAGAGGCTTTCAAGGAAGTGAAGCCGGAGATCATCTTCGCCGTACCATTGGTGATTGACAAGATTATCAGAAAGCACGTATTCCCATTGATACAGACCAACCGTGTGAGATTACTGATGAATATGCCAGTAATCAACAAGCGCATCAAGGAGAAAATCCGCGATTTTGTACTATCAGAATTTGGCGGCAAAGCTTGTCAGGTGGTCGTGGGCGGAGCACCGCTCAACAAGGAGATTGAGAGTTTCCTCATCAACATCGGCTTCCCTATCGCCATGGCTTACGGAACCACCGAGACCGCTCCATTCATCGCCTTTGCCAATACAGAAGAATATCTGCCGGGCAGTTGTGGTGTGAGCGTGAACCACCTGGATGTAAAGGTGCTCAGCAAGAACCCCGAAAATGTACCGGGCGAACTGGTATGCAAGGGAATCTGTGTGATGCAGGGATACTACAAGAACCAGGAGGCTACAGATGCTGTAATTGACAAGGATGGATGGTTTCATACCGGCGACCTTGCCACGATGAGCGAGGACGGACATTTCTACGTCAAGGGCCGCAGCAAGAACATGCTTTTAGGTCCTAACGGTCAAAATATTTATCCAGAAGAGATAGAGGACAAACTCAACTCGATGGCAATGGTGAACGAAAGCATCGTGCTCCAGAAGGGGGACAAACTTGTAGGTCTTGTACATCCAGATATGGACGAAGCCAACACGTTGGGATTCACCCAGGAAGATTTAGAGAACATTATGGAACAGAACCGCAAGGAACTGAACGAACAAATACCAACATTTGCCAAGTTGTCGCGCATTCAGTTGCACGATCAGGAATTCGAGAAAACAGCAAAGAAATCAATTAAACGATATCTATACCAGGATGCCATCTAATCCTTTTGTGAAAGGAGCCACGGAGCATGCTGAAATAGATATAGTAAAAGCAAGAAGAGTATGGAAATACCTAGCTTTAACGCACTTATCCAGAAAAGCATCATAGACCATTGGGATATGGATGCACTAACAGACTACAAGGGAGCAACCTTGCAGTATCACGATGTAGCTCGCAAAATCGAGAAATTACACATCATGTTTGAAAACTCAGGCGTGGTAAAGGGTGACAAGATTGCCCTCTGCGGTCGCAATAGTGCCAACTGGGCTGTAGCATTCCTTGCTACCCTCACCTATGGTGCTACTGCAGTACCTATCCTGCATGAGTTTATGCCAGACCAGATTCACAACATCGTAAACCACAGCGATGCCAAACTGCTCTTTGTGGGTGATGTTGTGGCTACCCAGGTTGATGCTACTAAGATGCCTGGTTTGGAAGGTATCATCTACATTCCAGACTATTCACTGGTGGTATCCCGCACAGACAAGTTGACCTATGCCCGTGAGCACCTCAACGAGATGTTCGGTATCAAATTCCCTAAGTATTTCCGTAAGGAACACGTACATTATTATATAGATGAGAATCCAGAGGAGATGGCGCTCATCAATTATACCAGCGGAACCACCGGTTTCTCCAAGGGTGTGATGGTACCTTACCGTGCGCTCTGGAGCAACATCGACTTCGCCCAGCACGTATTGCCGAAGGAGGTCAAGTCTGGCGACTCTATCATCAGCATCCTTCCGATGGCTCACATGTATGGTATGGCATTTGAGTTCCTGTTTGAGTTTATCACCGGTTGCCACGTATTCTTCCTCACCCGCATCCCAAGTCCGGCTATTATCGCCGAGGCATTCAGCCGCATCAAGCCAGCCGTTATCATCGCTGTGCCTCTGATTATCGAGAAGATTATCCGCAAGAAAGTTTTCCCTAAGATACAGAACAACCGCATGCGCATGCTTCTCCACATGCCTGTCATCAACAAGAAGGTACGCGAGAAGATATGCGATCAGGTGACTCAGGCATTTGGAGGAAACTTCTATGAGATTATCATCGGTGGTGCTGCTTTCAACCAGGAAGTGGAGAGTTTCCTGCATAGCATCGGCTTCAGATATACCGTAGGTTATGGTGCCACAGAGTGTGCTCCTATCATCTGCTATGAGGACTACAAGCACTTCGTACCAGGTTCATGTGGTAAGGCTGCCAAAAACATGATGGTGAAGATAGACAGTCCAGACCCAGAGAATGTACCAGGCGAGATTTTGGCAAAGGGTCCTAACGTGATGCTCGGCTATTACAAGAACGAGGAAGCTACAGCTACTACCCTCGACAAGGAAGGCTGGTATCATACAGGCGACCTCGGCACGATGGACGGTGATGGCAATGTGTTCATCAAAGGCCGCAGCAAGAACATGCTCTTGGGTGCATCGGGGCAGAATATCTATCCAGAGGAAATCGAAGATAAGCTCAACTCTTTGGCGCTCGTCAGCGAAAGCGTAGTGGTTCAGAAGGGCAACAAGCTCATCGGTCTGGTTCATCCAGATTTCGACGAAGCGCAGTCTTTGAACTTGGGTAGAAAAGAGTTGGAGGAGATTATGGAGCAGAACCGTCAGGAGCTCAACGCCATGATTCCTGCCTACAGCAAGATCAGCGAGATTCGCATCCACGACGAAGAGTTTGAGAAGACTCCTAAGAAGAGTATCAAGCGCTTCCTCTATACTGCAGAATAAGACATCAAGAAATAAACATTAAAAAAGAGGATGTGTCATGTACTTATGACACACCCTCTTTTTCATTTCTTGATATTCATATAACATATCTTATAAAAGGACACCAGAACGGATACGTGACAACGTTTCCGGTGTCATCTGAAGATAATTGGCGATGTAGGTAAGCGGAGCACGGAGCACCACCTGCGGACTCAGATCACAAAGTCGCTTATAGCGATTAGGCGCAGACTCGAAGCGGACCAAATCGGCATGAATCTGCGACTGAATCAAGCTCTCTTCCAGAATCTTACGATAAAGCATCTGGATATTGACATTGCGCATAGCAGCAGCCTCCAGTTTCGCCTTCGGCAAAGCATAGACCAATGTAGGTTCCAGTGCCTCCACCTGCAAACGGGAAGGTTCCTCCTTAAACAAGCTCTCGATACACATGAATATAGAGTGATCTACACCCAGGTGCTCGGTCACTTCCTTACCATTCTTAAAATAGAACTGGCGTACTAATCCTTTCTCTATATATGAAATGTTTCGACACACCTCACCCTCTTGAAGAATCTTTTCGCCCTTACCATATTTGATAGGAACGAGCAGACTCTCCAGCACATCTAATTCATCGTAAGTCATGGTACTGTACTTACGGGCAAGCTCTCTTGCGATATCTCGCGTCAGGGGCATGTTCTTAAATTCTTGCATTTCTACAATCCTCCTTATTTTGGTCCCCCATATGCTCTACAGATGAGGGAAATTTATAATCTAGTATGAGTTAGTCTAACTTGAGTACTGCGAGGAAAGCCTTCTGAGGCACCTCTACATTACCAATCTGTTTCATACGCTTTTTACCCTTCTTCTGCTTCTCCAACAATTTGCGCTTACGGCTCACGTCACCACCATAACATTTGGCTGTAACGTCTTTACGTACCTGCTTGATGGTTTCACGCGCCACAATCTTTGCTCCGATAGCAGCCTGAATGGCAATATCAAACTGCTGGCGTGGAATCAGGTCTTTCAGTTTCTCGCACATTCTGCGACCGAAAGCCACTGCATTGTCACGGTGGGTCAGTGTACTCAGGGCATCCACTGGTTCACCATTGAGCAGGATGTCGAGCTTCACCAGGTCAGAGTGGCGGAAGCAGTCGATATGGTAGTCAAAGGAAGCGTAACCCTTCGAGATACTCTTCAGTTTATCATAGAAATCAATGACAATCTCACCGAGAGGCAACATGAAGTGCAGTTCCACACGGTTGCCGCTCACATATTCCTGATTGATGAGTTCGCCTCGCTTATCCAGACACAATTTCATGATAGGACCGATATAATCGCATGCCGTGATGATGGTGGCACGGATATAAGGCTCCTCAATATGGTCTATCATCGTAGGATCAGGCAATCCCGAAGGATTGTGAACCTCCTTCTCACCGCCCTGCTTGTCATATACCATATAGGAAACGTTAGGCACCGTGGTGATGACATCCATATTAAACTCGCGGTCTAATCGCTCCTGCACAATTTCCATGTGGAGCAGACCGAGGAATCCGCAACGGAAACCGAAGCCCAGGGCCACCGAACTCTCTGGCGAGAAGGTAAGGGAAGCATCATTGAGCTGTAATTTCTCCAGCGAAGCACGAAGGTTTTCATAATCGCTCGGGTCTATCGGATAGACACCCGCAAAGACCATCGGCTTCACTTCCTGGAAACCAGCAATAGCCTTTTCGCATGGACGTGCGATATGGGTAATGGTATCACCCACCTTTACCTCGGTCGCATTCTTGATACCAGAGATGATGTAACCCACCTCACCGGTACCCAATTCCTTGCGAGGAATCATGTCCATCTTGAGTACTCCAATCTCATCAGCATCATATTCCATGCCCGTATTGAAGAACTTCACCTTATCACCCTTGCGGATGACGCCATTCTCGATCTTGAAGTAAGCGATAATACCACGGAAGGAATTGAACACGGAGTCGAAAATCAAAGCCTGAAGAGGTGCCTTGTCATCACCCTCTGGATGAGGAACACGATTGACAACAGCCTCAAGAACATCTTCTACACCCTCACCGGTCTTACCCGACGCACGGAGGATGTCTTCACGCTCGCAACCAATGAGATCAACGATTTCGTCTTCTACCTCCTCCGGCATAGCCGAAGGCATATCTATCTTGTTGATGACCGGAATAATCTCCAGGTCATGATCTATAGCCATATATAGGTTGGAAATGGTCTGTGCCTGCACACCCTGTGTGGCATCTACGACCAAGAGCGCTCCCTCGCAAGCAGCGATGGAACGAGAAACCTCGTAGGAGAAATCGACGTGTCCCGGAGTATCAATGAGATTGAGGATGTATGTTTGTCCATCTTTTGCTTGATACTCCATCTGGATGGCGTGGCTCTTGATTGTGATACCGCGCTCTCTTTCCAAATCCATATCGTCGAGCATCTGACCCTCTGTGATCTTAATCGTCTGGGTCTTCTCCAACAAACGGTCTGCCAAGGTACTTTTACCATGGTCTATATGTGCAATAATGCAGAAATTTCTTATATTATTTATATTCTCCATATATTATTTTCTCTCTTTAGTTTGCAAAATTACCTTATTTTTAGGAGAAAACCAAATTTTTCACGTACATTTTTTGTTTTATCGTCCTAAACCGTGATTTCTCCCGAACCGTAACAGCGGTGGTGATTCTCATCATAAACCACACAGAACTGTCCAGGAGCCACTCCATGAATAGCCTCATCCGAGTGGATCATCCATCTGCCATCCTCCAGTTTTTCGATGGTAGCAGGATGATATTCCGGGGTATGACGGATCTTGAATGTGACCCGTGACATCGGCACTTCGCGAGTCAGGAAATGGAAATCATGCAGCGGGAACTCCTGTTTATAGGCTGTCTGAGGGTCATAGCCATGACTCACATAGAGGATATTCTTCTCTACGTCTTTCTTGATGACAAACCAAGGACCGCCGCCGAAGCCCAGCCCCTTACGCTGACCAATGGTATGATACCACAGTCCCTTGTGCTCACCGATGCGCTTGCCTGTTTCCAGTTCGATGACATCTCCCGGCAGGTCACCTAAGTAGCGGCGGATGTAGTCATTATAGTTGATTTGTCCGAGGAAGCAGATGCCCTGACTGTCCTTGCGCTTGGCATTGATGAGATGTTCTCTTTCTGCGATTTCACGCACTTCGTTCTTGATATGATGACCGATTGGGAAGATAGCCTTCTTGAGTTGCCAACTCTCTATCTGGGCCAGGAAGTCGGTCTGGTCTTTCACCGGGTCAGGACTGGTAACGAGCCACTTATCCCCATTCTCATCTATTTCGGTCTGGGCATAGTGACCTGTAGCGATAAGGTCATAATTGTGTCCCATCTTTCTATCAAACGCACCGAACTTGATGAGTCTGTTGCACATCACATCCGGGTTAGGCGTATATCCAGCCTTCACCTTCTCCATTGTATATCGGGTAACCTCATTCCAGTATTCCTGATGACAATCCACCACTTCGAGTTTACAACCATATCTGCGAGCCACGGCAGTAGCCATCTCCAGGTCCTCCTCAGAAGAGCAGTCCCACTCTTCTTTTTCTTCCGGACCGATCTTGATATAGAAACAATCGGGATGCAAACCCAGTTGGGTAAGTTCCCATACCACCACTGAGCTATCTACTCCGCCCGAAAGCAGCACCGCGATACGCTTGTCTATGATATTTTCAGTCATTTCTTCTTATTTATGAATTAATTGCGTGCAAAATTACAAAAAAAGTGCGATACCTAACTATAAATAAATAAAAATTAGTACCTTTGCACTCGAATTTTCAATTTTACAAGTAGTTATGGATATCTTAAGAAATCTATTTTACGGCTTCCCTGACCTTTGGGGAGGCGGTGTAGCCCATTCTGTCATGATACTTGCATTGGTCATCACACTGGGCTTGAGTCTCGGCAAGATTAAGGTGAAAGGTGTTTCCCTTGGCTTGGCATGGATTCTCTTCATCGGTCTTATCTTTGGGCATTTCTCGCTCAATCTGGATGAGCACCTGCTCCACTTCCTCAAAGAGTTCGGTCTGATACTCTTCGTTTATTCCATCGGTCTGGAAGTGGGACCAAGTTTCTTTTCTTCCTTCAAGAACGGTGGCAAGAGTCTCAACCTGCTCAGCATCATCGTCATTGCCCTGAGTATCATCACCACGCTCGGCATCTACTCCCTCTCTGACACCTCTATCACTTCGATGGCAGGTATTCTCTCTGGAGCAGTAACCAATACACCTGGTCTCGGTGCGGCACAACAGGCATTCAGCGATTTGCGCCATATCGATGCTCCGTCCATCGCAGCCGGCTATGCCATCGCCTATCCGATGGGTGTACTGGGTGTCATCCTCTCTTTCGTCATCCTGCGATTTGCGCTCCGCATCGACAAGAATGAAGAAGAAGCACAGGCTAAGCGCGGATTCGGACATCTGGAAGCTATGACCCTCAACACATTCTCTGTGAAGATTACCAACAAAATGATTTTTGGTAAAACCGTAAAAGAGGTACGCCATATCTTGGACCGTGACTTCATGATTTCGCAGATACACCGTCCTGACAACGACAGCAACAAGGAAATGGTCAACGGACAGACTGTACTCAACGAGGGCGACATCATCTATGTTGTGGCTCACCCTACTGTACAGGAGCCTCTCATCGCACTCTGCGGTGAAAAAATAGATATGGCATGGGAGGAGTTTGGTAATGAGCTGATTACCCGCCGTATTCGTATTACCAAGCCAGGCATCAACGGAAAGACCATCTCACAGATGCAGATTCGCTCTAACTTAGGTACCAACATCACTCGTGTAAACCGTGCAGGCGTCGATCTGATAGCCACACCAAATTTGAAACTTCAATTGGGCGACCGTGTTACCGTAGTAGGTACAGAACTCGCCATCAGTCATACAGAAAAAGTATTGGGTAACCAGATGAAGCGACTCAACTACCCGAACCTGATTCCTATCTTCTTGGGTATCATGCTCGGTTGTATCGTTGCCAATATTCCTTTCTTCATCCCAGGCATCAACGAGAACCTGCGTCTCGGACTGACCGGTGGACCATTGGTAGTAGCCATCCTGATAGGTTATTTCGGTCCGAAGTACAACCTCGTGACCTACAATACGATATCCGCCAACCTCATGTTGCGAGAGATAGGTATCTGTATCTTCCTGGCATGTGTTGGACTCGGTACAGGAGAGCAGTTCATTGAGACGGTGGCTACCGAGAAGGGTATGATCTGGATTCTCTATGGCATCGGCATCACCATGATTCCAATCCTGTTGGGCGGTATCATCGGCCGTTACCTGTTCCACATCAATTACTTCACCCTGCTTGGCGTATTGGCTGGCGCCAACACGAACCCATCGGCTTTGGCATACGTAAGAGAACAGACCTCAGCCGATTCACCAACCGTAGGCTATGCGAATGTATATCCATTTGCCATGTTCCTGCGCATTGTAACTATACAGATTATTATTTTCGTGTTCGGATAAAAACGGACCCACTTTATAAAAAGATTATTAAGGATAAAAAAAGACATTCATGGAAAAGGAGAATGAATTAGGGGCAATCTTAGCCAATTCAGAAGAAAACAAGACATGCAAGTGTGGTAACGAGAAAGACAACTGCAAGTGTATGGAGATTTCCGAGGCCGAACTTCGTAGAAAACTCGACCTTCTGCTCCGTACAGGAAGCATCCTCATGGAGAGCGCAGCCGACACCTCACGCATCATGCGCACAATGAAACGAGCTGCTGCTTTCTTAGGACTCGACGAGAAATACCTGCATCTCTACATCAACTGGAACGTCCTGATGGTGAACTATAGTGACGAGCAGCACTCGTTCTCTAAGTTCCAGCGCTGCGAGAAGCACGGCATCAACCTGACATCCATTTCAATGATCAGTAAGTTGACCTGGCGTGCCATCAAGGAAGACTATTCGCTCGACCAATATGAGGCAGCACTCAACGAGGTAAAGGCAACTCCACGCAGTTTCACCCCTTGGCAGGTAGCCATCGGCGGTGGATTTGCCTGCGGTGGATTCTGCATTCAGTTCGGTTGTGACTGGCCAGCATTCTTTTATTGTTCATTGGCAGCCATCCTCGGTTTCCGCCTTCGTATGTTCCTGCCTTCCAAAGGTTGCAATAACTATGTGGCTATCGGTATCTCAGCATTTGTTGCTACTCTCATCGCATGGCTCACCTCTTTCCTTTCGCTCAATCCAAGCATTGCCAACAGCCTGCCAGATTTCATGCATTCTGCTACTCCTTGGCATCCACTGATGGCGTGTGCCCTCTTTATCGTACCGGGTGTGCCACTGATCAACTTTGTGAGTGATATGCTCGATGGATATATCGAGGTGGGTATGGTAAGAGCACTCAACACGTTGCTGATGGTTCTGTCTATGGCATTCGGTATTGCATTTGCCATCCAGGTATGTCACATCGACAACTTTGTGACGGATCTCACCATGACTCCTCACCACGAATATTGGGAATTTGCCATCGCAGCAGCCGTATCAGCTATGGGTTTCTCTACCATTTTCAGTATTCCGAGAAGGCTGTTGCCAGCAGTAGCCGTAGGAGGTATCATCGCCGTATGTTTCCGTAACTTTGTGAACCTCGGTCCAAGCAATGGCAATATCGGTCTGGATATGGGTTTGAGCATCGGTTCCTTGGCAGGTTCAGCCCTCATCAGTATCATTGTCATCAAGGCCCGTCACTGGTTCCACACTCCTCACCAGTGTATCACGATTCCAAGTGTAATCCCTATGGTACCGGGTGTATTGATGTATCGTGCACTCTTTGCTTTCATTGATATGCACGGTGTGGTAGGTGAGGTTACGGTAGGTATGAACAATGCCATCAAGGCATCGCTTGCTATCATCTGCATCGCTCTGGGTGTAGCCATTCCGAATGTCTTCTTCCGCCGCTTTATTGCAGACAACCGCAAGCGCAAGCTCTTCAATATGCTCGTGGAAAGAAAGAAGAAGAACGGCGAATTTGTGGATTTGCATGAAGTAGAAATCAAATAGAGCCTTATTTCATCAAAAAGAACAAGACTCAATTATTATAAAAGAGGGTGTGTCATAAGTCTGTGACACACCCTCTTTTTTCTTCATTATTTTTATTCATCGGATTACGCGGAGTTATCGGATGAAAAAAACAATGAATAAATCCGATGAAGAAAAACTATAAAGAAAACTGATAAAGAAAGATGAATAAAATGATATCATGAAAATTGATTCTCTGGGCAAGGAAAAAATTACGGCTGGGCAAGGAGAAATTTTTCTCTGGGCAAGGAAAAATAAAAGTGGGTCATGACTCTCGGAAAAGAAGCGCTTCAGATAAATGTCCTGTCCTTTACAAAGATGTAAATATCTTTTCTCATTTTTGATGGCATATTTTGTTTTATTAATGATTTTTTCTTCTTTTTCTCTCCCTATTTCAATTATTTGTTGTATCTTTGCCTTTAAACAGAACCAAAAAGGAATTAAGACTATGAATATAGAACATTTTATTGATAGAATAGAAAAAACAGATGGTCTTTCCCAGACCCTCGGAATGCATTTTATATCAACTCCAGAGCCTGACACGCTCCAAGCCACCATGAAAGTGGATGAAAGAAACAAGCAACCTTTCGGATTCCTCAGTGGGGGTGCCTCACTTGCACTGGCAGAAAATCTGGCAGGTGTAGGTTCGTTGGCACTTTGTCCGGGCCAAATAGCTGTGGGCATCAACGTGAGCGGTACCCATGTTCTGGCAGTTTCTGAGGGAGATACCGTTACTGCATTCGGTAAACTCATCCATAAGGGAAGAACCCTGCATACATGGAAAATAGATATCAAGAACTCAGCTGGAGACATCATCTGTACTGTACAGGTAACCAACTACGTCTTCACTCCTAAAAAAGACAGCGGAAAGAAGGTAAACCTGCAGGATGCTGAGGATAAACCGCTACAGGAAGATGATACCCCTATGCAAGCAACAGAAAACCCATCAACCAATCAGGAGGACTAAAACAGCATGTCAGCATTTGCATTTTATCGACTCCCCTATAAAGATCACTATACGTTGGTGATGCAGCATGATGATGATCCCGAAAAACTCAATTCCGTCAATGAACTGAATGGGAAACATGGTTTCGTCATCGCCCCTTTCATGCCTTCGGAAGAATGTCCTATTCTCCTGATGCGCCCCGATGTGGTCAAGCACTTCCCTATCCAGGAAGTAACAACAGACAATAAGAAGATTCATTTTCCAGAATCTGTCAGCGAGAAAGAAGCATACCAGAAAGATTTCGAAGATTTCCATCAGCAACTGACCAAGGGAATATTCGACAAAATCGTATTGGCTCGCTGCTCACACCTGAAATCACCTGAAGCCAAAGGACTGAAGGCAGAAGAACTCTTCAAGAAGGCCTGCCAGATATACCCACGCCTCTTTATCGCGCTCATCTCCACAACCCAATCGGGCACATGGCTCATGGCAACGCCGGAAATACTGCTCAGTGGAAACGGATGCGAATTCAAGACCATGGCCCTGGCTGGTACACATGCCGGAGAAAAAACAGACTGGACGAAGAAGGAACAGGAAGAACAGCAGTACGTAACCGACTACATCGAGGAAGTCATTTCAGAATTTACGGATGAATACAGCAAGGAAGGTCCCTTCACCACAATGGCTGCCAACCTCTACCATCTTCGTACTGATTTTCTCTTCCGACTGGAAGATACCGACTGCTTAGGCGATGTACTGGATGCACTCTTTCCTACCCCAGCTATCTGCGGTATTCCCAAGGAAGAAACCCGCCAATACATCCTGGATCATGAAAGTATCAACCGCAAATACTACAGCGGATTCGTGGGTCCCCTCATGCCTTCGGGAGAAACCCAACTCTATGTTTCACTCAGATGCATGAATATACACCAGGGTGGCAACTTCCAACTGTATGCAGGCGGAGGACTGCTTGCAGAAAGTGAAATGCAGAAGGAATGGGAAGAAACAGAGGCAAAATTAGGAACCATGAGAGCTGTTATCATCAAGTAATCATACATTAAAAAAAGCAGATTCGTGTTTAGCAATATTGAGAATGTAAATATACTGACCAGTGTACTGAAAAGACATGGAGTCAGGAGAGTTGTGGTATGTCCGGGCAGTCGCAACGCACCACTGGTACATAACCTCAATGAGATAGACGGCATCACCTGTTATCCTGTAACGGATGAGAGAAGTGCAGGATTCGTAGCATTAGGAATGGCCTTGGGTGACCCTTCACCTTGTCCATCCCCAGTAGCGGTATGCGTCACTTCTGGTTCTGCATTACTCAACCTATATCCAGCGGTAGCAGAAGCATACTATCAGAAACTGCCGGTTGTCTTTATCTCAGCAGACCGGCCGGGCGCATGGATCGGGCAACAAGATGGGCAGACCCTTCCACAACCAGATGTTTTCGGAACAATGGTCAACAAGAGCGTGAACCTGCCTATTATCACTCCTCGCATTCATAGCGAAGAAGGATGCCTGCCTGCAAATGCCGAAGCTATCAACAGCATGCACGATGAACAGGCATGGCTTTGTGAGCGCTTGGTCAACGAAGCCCTTATCGACTGCAAACACCGCAAGATAGGACCGGTACACATCAATATTCCGATACCGGAACCCCTCTATGAGTTTACATGCCGTCAACTGCCACAAGCCCATAAAGTGGATTACATCCGTTCGGGAATGTGGAGCGGAGATTTCCACTATGGCGATCTGCTTGACTTTCTGGAAGCCAAAAAGCCGATGATAATCATCGGACAAGACTATCCTGCCTCCATACTCTATGGCATCAAGAATATTCAGAACTGGGCAGTCATACTCTGTGAACCAACCGCTTTGGGACTCGACAGTAAGGATCCTGCTGACAGGAAATTTTCGACATCCCAACTGATGACTAACTTTGAAGAGGTACTCTATCAGATAGAAGTCAAAAAAGCAGAAGACCCAGATTTCGATGAAGAAGCCTACCTGCCAGACTTCATTCTCTATACAGGCGGCAACATCGTCAGCAAGCGACTCAAGCAGTTTCTGAGAAAAGCAGCCCAAAAGGCACAGGTATGGCGAGTGAGCAAGGACGGAGACTATATCGACACCTTCATGCGAACCGACCGGATTTTCCAGGCAAATGTGCATCAGCTGGCAGATGCCATGACCTCCTACGAGCAGAAATATCCAGATGAGGTGAATGATTACCGGGACCTCTGGACGACAGCCTTACGACATGCCAAACGGCACGCCTACGATTATGAACCAGAATACAGCAGCATGGCTACCGTCAGGTATTTTGAACAGGAATTTCATGCCAACTCCAAGAAGGACAGCAGAGAATGCCGCGTATTCTATGGCAACAGTATGGCAATACGCCTGGGTTGTATCTATGCGCATCAATACGTATTCTGCAATAGAGGCGTGAATGGTATCGAGGGAACACTCTCCGCAGCAGCAGGACTATCCATCTATCTCTCGGAATATCATCATCCAGATGCCCAAAAACAACAGAAGGTATTCTGTATCCTGGGCGATCTCAGTTTCTTCTACGACCAAAATGCCCTCTGGAACCAGAACCTCAACGGCAGTCTCCGCATCATCGTACTCAATAATGGCGGTGGTGCCATCTTCGGCAAGTTCAAAGGCCTGAAGGAAAGTGCAGCCAGAGAAAACCTCGTGATGGCAGAACACCAGACTTCAGCTGTCAACATCTGTCAGGCAAACAATATCACTTATCTGGGAGCAGACAATATGAAAACGATGAAGTATGGTATTGACCAACTCATCCATTCTGACTCAGAGAGACCGATGCTCCTCGAAGTATTCACAGACATCGATGCAGACAACCGGGCACTGGAGGATTACTTCAAAAGTTTATAAAACGGGGAAATCATACATACAATCCCATCCATGAGAATTAGAACAAACATTCATAAAATATGAGAAATTGGAAGAAAATAGAAGGATTTGATTTCAAGGAAATCATCTTCGAAGAATACAATCACATCGCAAAGATTACCATCAACCGTGAGCGTTACCGCAATGCTTTCACCCCACTCACCACCTGGGAGATGTCACAAGCCTTCAGCTATTGCCGTGAGTGCCAGGGCATCCGTGTCGTGATTCTGACAGGAGCAGGCGACAAGGCATTCTGTTCGGGAGGCGACATGCACGTGAAAGGCCGTGGTGGCTATGTGGGTTCAGATGGAGTACCACGTCTCAACGTACTCGACGTGCAGATGCAGATACGCCGCTTGCCAAAACCAGTCATCGCCATGGTAAACGGTTATGCCATCGGTGGCGGTCATGTGCTCCATGTCATGTGCGACCTGACTATTGCATCAGAGAATGCCATCTTCGGACAGACTGGTCCAAAAGTAGGCAGTTTCGATGCCGGTTTCGGTGCTTCATACCTTGCCCGCATGGTAGGTCAGAAGAAGGCACGCGAAATCTGGTTCCTCTGCAAGCAATATACTGCCAAGGAAGCAGAAGAAATGGGCATGGTGAACAAGGTAGTGCCTTTCGACCAACTGGAAGATACCTGTGTGGAATGGGCAGAAATCATGATGGAACGCTCTCCTCTCGCCCTCCGCATGATCAAGGCAGGTCTGAATGCAGAACTTGACGGACAGGCTGGTATTCAAGAACTGGCTGGAGATGCCACCATGCTTTATTACACGATGGATGAAGCTCAGGAAGGTGGTAAGGCATTCCTGGAGAAGCGCAAACCAAACTTTGACGACTACCCGATGTTCCCATAAAAATCCATCATTTTCCATCAAGTAAACATATATCCACTGGAGATTTACCTTTTTGGCTACAGATTCATTCTTTTCTGCATTTTTTTCTATAGAAAAACTCGAAATACAAAAATATTTTTCTATCTTTGCAGCCGAAATACAAAAGTAATAAAAGTTACAGTAATGAAATTTAAAAGATTAATCTTAGCTATGGCACTCTGTTCTACCATAACAATGGGAGCACAGGGTGCGGGTAAATTTGTTCCATTTAAGTATGGAAACATGGATCAATGGGTAACAAGAAGTATTAAGGAATCAGGAATTATTGGTGGCAACCAAAAGACGCTCTATGAGGTAGGCCCCAACATGTCGCTCTCTGGCAACAACCCATATACCAACAAAGGCGGCTCTCCTTGGGGAACATCCAATGTCCTGGCTCATGTATCCGGTATCTACAAGACCAACTGTTCTGTATATCGTGATACCCATGCCGGTCATGGCCATTGTGCCAAACTCGTCACCCATATCGAGAAGGTGAAGGTGCTCGGCCTTATCAATATCAAGGTACTGGCAGCCGGTTCTCTCTTTCTGGGCGATGTACGTGAACCTATCACGGGTACCAAGGATGGTCCGAAGGCTATCAACTGGGGTATTCCTTTCACCGCCCGTCCAAAGGCTTTGAGATACGACTACAAGACTCACCTCAGCACCAGTCCTAACCGCATCAAGCAGACGGGGTTCAGCAGTGCCTCTACCGTAGCGGGGCATGACTATGCCGTAACTCTCCTTTATCTGCAGAAACGTCATGAGGATGCCAGAGGCAATATTACCGCCAAGCGCGTAGGTACCGTAGTGGTGAAATATGGCAAGAGTACCAGTGGATGGGTGGAAAATGCCACTTACGAGATACATTATGGCGATATCCGCCACATGGCAGGATATAATGCATCTCTTATGGGACTTCGTACTACCGACTATGCACGCAACAGCAAGGGCAAGAGCGTACCTGTAAAGGAAGTAGGATGGGCAGCTGCCAATGAAACTCCAACTCATCTCGTATTACAGTTCTCTTCCTCTCATGGCGGAGCATATATCGGAACTCCAGGAAACACATTCTGGATAGACAATGTGGGACTCGTTTATTAATCGCGTCCCACACCTTATTATATATATATAAGAAGCAACAATATCTTATTTAGGAAAAATAGTTTCATGAAGCATCTACTCATGTGCCTCATCTGGCTTGCTTTGTCAGAACCTTCTTGTGCCAAAGCGATAACAGATTATCTTCCAGAAGACAGCATCCAGGTAATGACTGCCGAGGAGTCTGATACCCTCCATACTCCTGCGAAAAAGAAATCTCTCATAACGAGATTTCTCGACTATTTCAATGATGCCAACAAAAACAAGAAGCATAAGAAATTCGACTTCAGCATCATCGGCGGTCCACACTACAGTACCGACACCAAACTAGGGTTAGGACTTGTGGCTGCAGGACTCTATCGTACCACCCCCAATGATACGATCCTGCCTCCTTCCAACGTGTCTCTCTTCAGCGATGTAAGCACTGTAGGATTCTACATGTTAGGTATCAGGGGTACCCACATTTTTCCACAGGATAAGTACCGTGCCGACTATACCGTCTATTTCTATTCCTTTCCCTGCGACTACTGGGGCATGGGATACGACATGGGAAATGACGACAGTAACAAGAGTGAGATGAAGCGATGGCAAGCCCGCATCAAGGGTAGTTTTCTCTTCCACCTGGGAAGCAACTTCTACATCGGTCCCATGGTGAGCTATGACTATGTGATAGGTAAAAACGTAGAACGACCAGAACTGCTCAACGGCATGGACAGGCATACCTGGAATTTAGGTGCCGGTTTCTCTGCCGTCTATGATTCAAGAGATGTGCTTACCTACCCACATCAGGGCCTCTACATCAATCTGACCCAATGTTTCCGACCACGCTTCATGGGCAACGATTATGCTTTCAGTACCACCGAACTGCAAGTAGATGCCTACCAGAAAGTATGGAAGGGCGCCATCCTGGCAGAGGATTTCCGTACAATGCTCAATTTCGGCAACCCGTCTTGGGGCATGATGGCTCTCTTGGGCAACAGCAACTCCATGCGCGGATACTACGAAGGACGATATAGGGATAAACATAAGATGGAGGCGCAGGTGGAACTTCGCCAACATATATGGAAACGCAACAGTCTGACAGCCTGGGTAGGTGCCGGAACCGTATTCAGCAAGTTCAGCAACATCCGTTCCCGACACCTCCTGCCTAACTACGGCCTGGGATACCGCTGGGAATTCAAGAAGAATGTAAATGTACGCCTTGACTACGGATTCGGAAAAGCAGGACAATCTGGATTCCTGTTTAGTATCAACGAGGCATTTTAATCAAAAAATAATGAACTTTATCAATAAAGACAATTTCAATAAGCTACTCTATATCTATGCGACGCTGGCACTACTGTTGCCCAACATCGCTCTCTGTATCACGGAGCGCCTGTCACTCTGGGCGAGTGCCACCAATATCATACTGCCATTGGGCATCTATATGCTACTGATGTCACTCTGCAAGAAAACGGGCAAGATGATATGGATATGCTTCATCATGATCTTCTTTGCAGCATTCCAGCTGGTACTCCTCTACCTCTTCGGTAAAGGAGTGATAGCCGTGGATATGTTCCTCAACCTCGTAACCACCAATCCTGGTGAGGCTATGGAACTGCTCGACAATCTGGTACCAGCCGTGGCCGGAGTATTCATCGTATATCTACCGCTGCTCATCTTAGGAATCATATCCATCAGAAGCAAACGGTGGGCTCCACTATCGAGCAATTGGCAGAGAAGAATGCATAAATGGGGAGCCTCAACAACTATAACAGGTTTGCTCTTCCTGGGCTTTACATACTGGTTTTCAGATGATTACAAGTTACAGGATCAGCTCTACCCTGCCAATGTGTTCTACAATCTCGGCTTAGCCGTGCAGCGCAACAACGCCTCAGTAAATTATCAGGAAGCCTCCCAGAATTTCCGATTCAATGCCACTTCTACCCATCCTGCCGATTCCTGTGAAGTATATGTGATGGTAGTGGGCGAAACAGCCAGAGCACACAATTTCAGCCTCTATGGTTACCAACGTGATACCAATCCACTGCTCAGCAAGACAGCAGGACTCATGGCATTCGACAAGGTGACAACCCAGTCGAACACAACCCACAAGAGCGTGCCGATGCTCCTTTCGGCAGCCTCAGCCAGCGACTTCGAGCGTCTGTTCCACGAGAAGGGAATCCTGGCAGCCTTCAGGGAAGCCGGTTTTCATACCGTTTTCCTAAGCAATCAACTCCCCAACCACTCCTTCATCGACTTCCTGGGTGAACAGGCTGACGAATGGGCTTTCATCAAGACCGGAGACAGAAACGAGGCATTCGACAAGACGTATGGTCAAACATTCGACAAAATGTACGGACAGGGAAAACTGGCCAAGATGGACGAAAAAGGCAATGTCTATGATGCAGACCTGCTGCCAATTCTCGACCAGATACTGAGCAGAAAACATCAGAAACTCTTCATCGTACTCCATACATACGGTTCACATTTCAACTATATGGAACGCTATCCGAGAAACATGGCGCATTTCCAGCCAGACAGCCAGAGTGATGCCAAAGCAGAAAACCGCCGCGACCTGTTGAACGCTTACGACAATACCATCCGCTATACCGACTACGTATTGCACAGCATCATCGAACGTCTGCAGAAGAAAGGCGGCATGAGTGCCATGCTCTATACAAGCGACCACGGAGAGAATATCTTCGATGACAGCAGGAAACTCTTCCTACATGCCGCGCCACGTGCTTCGCATTATGAACTGGACGTACCTTTCTTGATTTGGACATCAAGGAGTTATGAGCATCAGGAACCAGGAGTAGATGCGGCTCTCTCCCAGAATAAACATAAGGAGATACAAAGCAGCCGTTCTGCCTTCCACACGATGCTACAGCTCGGCGGTATTGCCACCCGATACCGTATAGACAGATATTCCGTAGCAAATTCGGGCTATCGTCCAGAGCCTCTGCTGTATCTCAACGACCATGATGAAGCAATTCCGCAAGCCGACTGTGGATTTGACAAATAGAAAACCAGAAAGAAAATGGCAAATAGAAAGAAGAATGATAGATAAAATGAAAAATAATTCATTTTTTATCTCTTTTACGAAAAAAAGTAGTATCTTTGCCCTTGAAAGTGTCATAAGGATACTTTCAAGGGCAAATGCATTCATATAGATGAATCTAAAATATAAACAACAAAGAATTAAACAATAAAGTTTAAACATACATTAAAGACTAAAAAACAAAAGAAAATGGAACAGATTAAAAACGATCAGCTCACATTGGAGATTTCATCTCTCGGCGCAGAACTTCAGAGTATCAAGGATGCCAATGGTAATGAATATCTTTGGGATGGTGACGAGAAGTACTGGAATCGCCACTCACCAATCCTCTTCCCTATCGTATGCGGTTTGTGGAAGGACACCTATCGCATTGACGGCAAGGAATATACACTCCCACGTCATGGCTTCGCCCGTGATACAGAGTTCAAGTTGGTTGGCAAAACTGCTGACCGTCTCACCTTCGCCCTCATCGATAATGAGGAGACCCTGAAGAATTATCCTTATCATTTCAATCTTGCCATCTCTTACCGTCTGGAAGGCAACGAGATTCACGTTATCTGGCATGTAGAAAACACCGATGACAAGGAAATCATGTTCCAGATTGGCGGTCACCCAGCATTCCTGGTTCCAGGTTGCAAGAAGGGCGAGGAGATGAAGGCTACTCTGAAACTCGACAACGAAGCACCTGTTCGCCTGTATGGTAATGTGGGCGGCTGCATCGACCGTCAGGCTAAGGAGACCGTGGAAACTGAGAAGGGTATCTGGGAAGTAAACGAGGAGACCTTTGCAGAAGATGCGGTAATCTTCGACAAGAGCCAGGTAAAGCAGGTGAGCATTCTCAACGAACAGGGTGAGCCTCACGTAACATTAGAATTCAAGACTCCTGCCGTAGGTATCTGGAATCCAACAGGCAAGCATGCTCCATTCGTCTGCATCGAACCATGGTATGGATTGAGCGACTGGGCAGAGTTTGAAGGCGAATTTAAAGACAAATATCTGATGAACCGCCTCCAGCCAGGAGCAAGTTTCATGAGTGAGTATATTATTAGAATCGAAAAATAACATACAACAACTTAATATTCAACATTAAACATTACAAAAAATGAAAGAAGAAATGAACCTCCCCGAAAACGCTTTCAGAGAGCTGAAAGACGGGGAAGAGTACAAGCCGCTGATGTCGCCCGACAAGGTTTATCCTGAGGTGAACGGATGGTCAGTGACTTGGGGTATCGTGATGGCGATCATCTTCTCTGCCGCCGCAGCCTATCTGGGTCTGAAGGTAGGTCAGGTTTTTGAGGCAGCCATTCCTATCGCTATCATCGCAGTAGGTGTCAGCACCGCTACCAAGCGCAGCAAGGCTCTTGGCGAGAATGTCATCATCCAGAGTATCGGTGCCTGTTCGGGAGCTGTGGTAGCAGGTGCTATCTTCACCTTGCCTGCCATCTATATCCTGCAGGCAAAGTATCCAGACATGACAACTTCATTTATGAAGATTTTCATGGCTTCGGCTCTCGGTGGTGTGCTCGGCATTTTGTTTCTGATACCTTTCCGCAAGTATTTCGTAAGCGATATGCACGGCAAGTATCCTTTCCCAGAAGCGACTGCTACCACACAGGTGCTGGTAAGCGGTGCCAAGGGCGGCGATCAGGCAAAACCTTTGCTTATCGCTGGTCTGGTAGGTGGTCTCTATGACTTCATCGTTGCCAGCTTAGGATGGTGGAACGAAAACTTTACTTCCCGTGTAGTCGGTTGGGGTTGCGACCTTGCTGACAAGGCAAAACTCGTATTCAAGGTGAATACTGGAGCTGCCGTACTCGGTCTGGGTTACATCATCGGTTTGAAATATGCCTTCTACACCTGCTTGGGTTCACTCGTCGTATGGTGGTTGATCGTACCAGGTATGAGCATTGCTTTCCACGACAGTGTGCTGAGTGCCTGGGATCCAAGTATCGTGAAGACCGTAGGAGCTATGAGTCCTGAAGAAATCTTCAGAGCGTACGCCCGCAGTATCGGTATCGGTGGCATTGCCATGGCAGGTATCATCGGTATCATCAAGAGTTGGGGTATCATCAAGAGCGCTGTAGGTTTGGCAGCACAAGAACTGAAGGGCAAAAGCGATGTGGACGAAAACGTGAAGCGTACTCAACGTGACATTTCTTTCAAGATTATCGCTATCGGTTCGATTGTAACCATCCTCATCACCTTCCTCTTCTTCTGGTTTGGTGTGATGGAGGGCAATCTCCTCTTCGCCGTTATCGCCATCCTGCTGGTAGCTGTTATCGCTTTCCTCTTTACTACCGTGGCTGCCAATGCTATTGCCATCGTAGGTTCTAATCCTGTATCAGGTATGACCCTGATGACACTCATCTTCGCTTCTGTAGTGATGGTGGCTGTAGGACTGAAAGGTCCAGGCGGTATGTTGGCAGCGCTGATCATGGGTGGTGTGGTATGTACTGCATTATCAGTGGCAGGTTCATTTATCACCGACCTCAAGATAGGTTACTGGCTTGGTACCACTCCTAAAAAACAGGAGGGTTGGAAATTCCTCGGTACTCTGGTAAGTGCTGCAACAGTAGGCGGTGTGATGATGCTTCTGAATGAGACTTACGGTTTTGCATCCGGTTCTCTCGCTGCTCCTCAGGCAAATGCCATGGCTGCCGTCATCGACCCATTGATGAACGGTGTGGGTGCTCCTTGGGTACTCTACGGCATCGGTGCAGTCATCGCCATCGTACTCACCTATTTCAAGATTCCAGCATTGGCTTTTGCGCTCGGTATGTTCATTCCATTGGAGTTGAACGTTCCTCTCTTGGTCGGTGGTGCCGTCAACTGGTATGTCACCTCTCGCAGCAAGGATGCCAAGGTGAATAATGAACGCGGCGAAAAGGGTACACTCATCGCCAGTGGTTTTATTGCCGGTGGAGCCCTGATGGGCGTAGTCAGCGCACTGCTCAAGTTTGGTGGCATCGAGGCGTCTATCGCCGATAGTTGGTGGGCTAACCCAATGTCGGAGGTTTGCTCGCTCATCGCCTACATTCTCTTGATTGGTTTCTTCGTGAGAGCCACCAAGAAATAGCATTTACACCTTATTATATATAAGGGAAGACAAAAACTTAATTTTATAGAAAGATGAAAAGAACCATATTGTCATTGATGCTCCTAGCCGTTGGATTGCTAGGAGCACAGGCACAAGGCACAGAAGACCTCGATGCCAAATACACCAAGGGATTGTTGCCAGTAGGAACCACTGCTCCCGACTTCGTCATCAAGAAAGCCAAGGAAAATCAGCCAGCCCTTTCCCTATCCGACTATCGCACCCATCAAGAGGGTTCACTCCAACGTCCGGGTTGCTACGTTCTCCTCGACTTTTGGGCAACTTGGTGTCCTGACTGTCGCAAGGAGATACCTACAGTAAAGGAAATCTACAAGAACTACAAAAACAAGGTGAAGCTCATCGGCGTGTCTTTCGATACCGATAAGGACAAGTTGAAGGAGTTCCGCAATAGCAACGAGATCAAGTGGACGATGTATTGCGAGGGAAAGAAGTGGAAGGAAACCAACATTTCGAAGGCTTACAACATCCAGTGGATTCCTACTATGTATCTCATCGACCCTGAAGGCAAGGTAGCCTATACAACCGTGGTTGCCGAGAACATGGTAAAGAAACTGGCAGAGCTAGATGCCGCAGGCAAACTTGCAGAATACATGAAAAAGCCAGAGTTTCCTGGTGGCATGAAAGCATGGACCAAGGCGATGGACGAGAGTATCAGTTATCCAGAGATAGCCTCCAAGTATCAGGCTGAAGCCAAGATCAAGATTTCATTCCAGATAGACAAGGAAGGCAACATGCAGAACATCGAGGTGAAGAACTACGAGGGCAATCGCCTCTCAGGAGCCGCCTACGACAAGCTATCCTACCAAGAGAAGCAAGATGCAGAGATTGCCGTAAAGACCGCCTTCTCACAAGCCGCTCTCCAAGCTCTACAGAAGTTGTCTGCCATCAAGTGGACACCTGGCACGGAAAGAGGCAAGGCTGTCGTTGTCAACCACAGCATCAGCTATCGCTTCCACCTGCCTAAGACTGCATTGAAGAAGTAATTTTGGCTCAAAAGAGCAGAAAATCGCAAAAATATTTGGAGATTTCAAATAAACGTTTTATCTTTGCATCCCAATTATCACGGAAACGTGGTTTTTGGGATGTATTTTCTCATCAAGAGAAAGTTGTAAGGATTCGGGGTTGACTGGATTTGACGGCGAGATGAGATGGTACGTAAGCACGCGGAGGCTCGTTGGCTACCTCCTAAATCTTAGTGAACAAAAAATTAATTGGCGAAAATAACTACGCTCTCGCTGCCTAATCGAAGTACAGTAGATTAGCTTTATTCCGTCACTAGGTGATGGAACGGGACATCGCTCAACGGATGTAGTTCCGAATCTTGTTGGTCAAGCGGTGCAGGTAAATCGGAAATAGCTCGGGTAGGCCTCGATGCTCGGGTGAAATTTTAGAGGATAAGGGTATGATTGGTGGTCCAGGTCTTGTCATACTTCGAAAATCAAAGGCTGGAATAAGCGTGTAGAAAGCGTATGGTTTCCTTGTGCGGACGAGGGTTCGATTCCCTCCAGCTCCACTTCTACCAAAAAGAGGGTGTGTCATGAACTTATGGCACACCCTCTTTTTCGTTTCTTCATAGTTTTTATTCATCGGATTACGCAGAGTTTACGGAACATTCTTGTTCCACGGATGATCACTCACGGGATTTTCACAGATTTGACCTTACACTTTGAGCTACATTAGCCCCAAAATACCAACATTTTGCAAGCAAAACTCGATATAAAAGAACACAAAGACACTACAAGCAATTATTCTATTGATATTTTATCACATATAAAACAAAATCACTTTCAATCTGAAAGAATTAAACACCCTATTGCTTACAAATCAAAAGAACTCATAAAATAGTTGATAAAAATAGATTATTTTTTCTTTGTTTTTCGACAAAACGTCGTATCTTTGCAGTCGTAAACAAGCAAATAGTCATCAAAATAATAAAATGGCTATCACTATGTTAATTTCCACAAAAGAATTTAACTTCTTTAAAGGGATAAAACAAGAGAATGAAGAGATTATCAATCGCATATAGGTTCTGATCTCATGCAAGAGAAACCAGAATTCATGCGAGAAGTATCAAACTTAAAGGACAACACAATATGAAAGAAACAGTTCATTTTACAAAGATGCATGGAGCTGGAAATGATTACATTTATGTAGATACCCAGTTGTACGACATCCCCGACCCAGAAAAGGCAGCTATAGCCTGGAGTGCTTATCACACAGGTATTGGAAGCGATGGACTGGTTCTTATCGGCAAACCAAAGGATAGCAGAAGAGCAGACTACTCCATGCGCATCTTCAATGCTGATGGCTCTGAAGCCATGATGTGTGGTAATGCAAGTCGCTGTATCGGAAAATATCTTTATGAAAAAGGATTGACCCGAAAAGACACCATACGGCTTGAAACACTATCAGGCATCAAGATATTGAAATTGCATATTCAGGATAATCATCAAATTGTAGATTCGGTAACAGTAGATATGCTGAAACCCAAATTGGAAAATCCTGAGCAATTCATAGGTCCTTCTGTACTTGCTGCAGACGAAAGAATCTTTGAAGGCACTTACGTTTGTATGGGAAATCCACATTTCGTAACTTTCGTGGATGACATCGATACTATCGACATCGCCCACTATGGAAAAATCCTCGAAAGAGACCAAGCCTTTCCTCAACGCTGTAACATCGAATTTGCACAATTGACAGATACAGACATCATTAGAACACGAGTTTGGGAAAGAGGAAGCGGAATAACAATGGCTTGTGGAACAGGGGCTTGTGCCACAGCCGTAGCCGCATTCCTTACCAAGCGTGCTGGACGAAAAAGCAGTATCGTGATGGATGGAGGAACTTTGCAAATCGAATATAACGAGGAAGACGAACACGTATATATGACTGGTCCTGCAGCCTTCGTATTCGAGGGTGAGATTCTGTTAAATGAGAAATGAGAAATGAGAAATTTAGCTGCATTCACGAAGTTAACATTCAACATTAAACACTCAACATTAAACATTTAGCATTTAACATTAAAATAAAAAGAACGCAAACTTAAATAATAATGGTCTAAGAGAAATATCTGAAAAGACAATTCTTAAAGATCGCAATAAAAGGAGAACAACAATATGGCATTAGTAAATGAACATTTCCTGAAGTTGGCAAGCAATTATCTTTTTGCCGACATCGCAAAGAAGGTGAAAGCCTACAAGATTGCTCACCCTAAGCAGCAAGTTATCAGCTTAGGTATCGGTGACGTAACCCAACCTCTCTGCCCTGCCGTCATCAAGGCAATGCACAAGGCGGTGGATGAGATGGCAGTACAGGCTTCTTTCAGAGGTTATGGACCGGAAAGAGGTTATGATTTCCTTCGTGAGGCTATTATCAAGAACGATTTCTTACCTCGTGGCATTCATCTCGACATAAATGAGGTTTTCGTAAACGATGGAGCCAAAAGCGATACAGGAAATATTCAGGAAATATTGAGATGGGATAACAACATCGGTGTGACAGACCCGATTTACCCTGTATATATCGACTCTAATGTGATGATAGGCAGAGCAGGCGTCTTCGAGAATGGCAGATGGAGTAACGTAACTTACATGCCTTGCAACGACGGAAATGATTTCACTCCACAGATACCGGATCATCGTGTAGATATGATTTATCTTTGTTATCCGAACAACCCTACAGGAACCGTCATCACGAAAGATGAACTCCGCAAGTGGGTAAATTACGCCATCAAGAATGAAAGCATCATCCTCTATGACGCTGCCTACGAAGCATATATTACAGATCCAGAGATTCCTCATTCTATCTACGAAATACGTGGAGCAAGAAAGGTAGCTATTGAATTCCACAGCTATTCGAAGACTGCTGGTTTTACAGGAGTGCGTTGTGGTTACACCATCGTACCAAAAGACCTGAAAGCCAAAACACTATCTGGAGAGGAAGTGGCATTGAATCCTATCTGGGACCGTCGCCAATGTACCAAGTTCAATGGTACCAGCTATATCTCGCAGCGTGCTGCTGAAGCTATCTACACCCCAGAGGGCAAAGAGCAGGTAAAGGCTACCATCAACTACTATATGGAGAATGCTCACTATATGAGAGAGAAACTTCAGGAACTCGGATTGAAAGTTTATGGTGGTGAAAATGCTCCTTATCTTTGGGTAAAGACTCCTAACGATACACCAAGTTGGAAATTCTTCGAGGAGATGCTCTATGGGGCCAGCGTAGTCTGCACACCAGGTGTAGGTTTCGGTCCTTCAGGCGAAGGCTACATCCGTCTCACCGCCTTCGGCGAGCATGAGGACTGCAAGGAAGCCATGGAGAGAATTGCCAAGTGGCTGGGAAAATAAACATTCCAACAGATTATTAAACATTGAATATCAAAAATTTTAAAATATATAAGGTATGAGCAACTTAAGATTTGAAGCTGTTTCAGAGGCTTCCAAGAGAAAGCCTGTTGAGGTAACCGCTCCTAGCGAGCGACCAAGTGAATTCTTCGGAAAGAAGGTATTCAACCGACAGAAGATGTACAAGTATCTCCCTGCAGATGTCTATGAGAAACTGGTAGATGTCATCGACAACGGAGCTCGTCTCGACCGTAACATCGCCAACGCCGTAGCCAAAGGCATCAAGCAGTGGGCTGACGAGAATGGCGTAACCCACTACACCCACTGGTTCCAGCCACTGACAGAAGGTACTGCCGAGAAGCACGATGCCTTCATCGAGCATGATGGCAAGGGTGGTATGATCGAGGAATTTTCAGGTAAGTTGCTCGTTCAGCAGGAGCCTGATGCTTCTTCATTCCCTTCTGGCGGTATCCGCTCTACCTTCGAGGCACGCGGTTATTCTGCATGGGATCCAACATCGCCTGTATTCATCATCGATGATACACTCTGTATCCCTACCGTTTTCATCTCTTACACAGGTGAGGCACTCGACTATAAAGCTCCATTGCTCCGTTCATTGCACGCTGTAAACGTAGCAGCAACAGAGGTTTGCCACTACTTCAACCCTGATGTCAAGAAAGTTATTTCCAATCTCGGTTGGGAGCAGGAGTACTTCCTGGTAGATGAGAGCTTGTATGCTGCACGTCCTGACCTGATGTTGACAGGTCGCACCCTGATGGGTCACGATTCTGCCAAGAACCAGCAGATGGACGACCACTACTTCGGCGCCATCCCTGAGCGTGTTCAGGCATTCATGAAGGATTTGGAAATCCAGGCTCTCGAGCTCGGTATTCCTTGCAAGACCCGTCATAACGAGGTGGCACCAAACCAGTTTGAGTTGGCACCTATCTTCGAGGAGACCAACCTTGCCGTTGACCACAACATGCTCCTGATGAGCTTGATGAAGAAGGTAGCTCGCCATCACGGTTTCCGCGTACTTCTCCATGAGAAGCCATTCGCAGGCATCAACGGTTCCGGTAAGCACAACAACTGGAGTCTCGCTACAGATACAGGCATCCTGCTTCATGGTCCTGGCAAGACACCAGAGGATAACCTCCGTTTCGTAGTCTTCATCACAGAGACCTTGATGGGTGTATATAAGCACAACGGTTTGCTCAAGGCTTCTATCATGAGCGCTACCAATGCTCATCGTCTGGGCGCCAACGAGGCACCTCCAGCAATCATCTCTTCATTCCTCGGCAAGCAGTTGACCGACCTTCTCGAGCACATTGAGAAAGCCGACAAGAAGGATCTCTTCACCGTGGCTGGCAAGCAGGGCATGAAGTTGGATATCCCTGAGATTCCAGAGTTGATGATTGATAACACCGACCGTAACCGTACATCACCATTCGCCTTCACCGGTAACCGTTTCGAGTTCCGTGCCGTAGGTTCTGAGGCTAACTGTGCATCAGCAATGATCGTATTGAACACAGCTGTAGCCGAGGCTTTGACCGACTTCAAGAAGCGTGTGGATGAGTTGATTGCCAAGGGTGAGGACAAGACTTCTGCCATCATCGATATCGTTCGTCAGGATTTGAAGACCTGCAAGCCAATCCGTTTCGACGGTAATGGTTATTCAGATGAGTGGGTAGAGGAAGCAGCTAAGCGTGGTTTGGACTGCGAGAAGAGTTGTCCAAAGATTTTCGAGCGTTATCTCGACCCTGCATCTATCAAGATGTTCGAGGATATGGGCGTCATGAAGAAGAACGAGTTGGAAGCCCGTAACGAGGTGAAATGGGAGACCTACACCAAGAAGATTCAGATTGAGGCTCGTGTAATGGGCGACTTGAGCATGAACCACATCATCCCAGTGGCTACTCACTATCAGAGTCAGTTGGCCAAGAATGTGGAGAATATGATTGACATCTTCGGTGACGAAGAAGGCAAGAAGTTGACTGCCCGCAACATCAATATCATCAAGAAGATTGCCGAGCGCACTCAGATTATCGAGACCGGTGTTGAGGAGTTGGTTAATGCCCGCAAGGTAGCCAACAAGATTGAGAATGAGCACGATAAGGCAATTGCTTATCATGACACGGTAGCTCCAAAGATGGAGGAGATCCGTTATCAGATCGACAAGTTGGAGTTGGCAGTAGCCGATGAGCTCTGGACCTTGCCTAAGTATCGCGAACTCCTGTTCATCCGCTAAGGTCATTATCTTCAAATCGAAATAAAAAAAGCTCTAACAAGAGCTACTCTTCATCAGATATAACAATTGAACGATCAATCTATTTCTTTTATTGGTTGTTTAAGTTTGCGCGGAGTGTGGTTGTGAAATCACGCTCCGCTTTTTTTCTCCAAAAAGCCTACACCTAAGTACACTCTGTATTTAGGAAATACTACCTGCCTCGGTATCAGAATCTAATCATACATATTTCTCCATCAACACAAAGGTGATGAAGCCCAGGAGAAGAGCGTAAGTGGCTTGCTTCTGAAAGCCATGGGCATGGGTTTCGGGAATCATCTCATCGCTCGTTACATAAAGCATGGCGCCACCGGCAAAGCCCAGCATCACGGGGAGGAAGGTGGAAGAGGCAGAACCCAAGCCGTAACCCAACAGGATGCCTACCACTTCGAGTAGGGCGATGAAGATGGAGATAAAGAAGGTACGGGCTGCAGAAACACCAGCCATCATCAAAGGAGCGATGATGACCATTCCCTCGGGGATATTCTGCAGGGCGATACCGAAGGAAACGCCCCACTCCGTTGCTCCTTCTGTAGAACAGACGCTCACACCTGCCGCCATCCCTTCAGGCAGTTTGTGCAGGGCTATCGCCATCACGAAAAGCATCACATGGCTGAGCCTGGCATTGTTGCGATGCTCCTCGGGATCGAGTCCGGTGATGTGATGAAGATGAGGAGTAACCAGGTCGAGCACGTTCAGGAATAAGGCTCCAGCCATCACGCCGATCACCACCAGCCACCATAGACTGGTCTGTTCGAAGGCTGGCACTATCAGTCCCAACGTAGAAGCCGCCAGCATAATTCCGGCACAATATCCCAACACAGCATCGTTCCATTTATGGGGCAATTCCTTGACGAAGAAACCCAAAATGGCACCGATAATCGTGGCACCGCAAAGTCCGGCAGCACTAATCAATACGTTTGTCATAATCCATAAAATATATCGAAGTTATCCAGTAAAGTATGTGAAGATTCAGACACATCATAGAAGAAAAAATGCATGGACAACCCTCACGGTCATCCATGCCCATCTATTTCGTATCTGATCTATTCTATTTTTTATAAAATGTGTATGTCATGGTGAAATTGGTTTTTCTCCAATTTCGCATAATTGCACCTATTTCAACTTCTTATAACCGTAAACTGCGTTATTGCCCAACTGCTCTTCAATGCGGATAAGCTGGTTGTACTTAGCCATACGGTCGGTACGACTCATAGAACCCG